>Ga0210003_1003397_pt1 | contig 12953 bp, 14 predicted proteins | sample LantaG_FD_182804 | JGI IMG/M metagenome (GOLD analysis project Ga0210003, IMG submission 182804) | Deep subsurface microbial communities from Baltic Sea to uncover new lineages of life (NeLLi) - Landsort_02402 metaG (SPAdes) (version 2) | ecosystem: Environmental > Aquatic > Marine > Oceanic >... | reverse complement strand
TTTGTTTTTTCGGAGTGCGAAGGGGTGATTCATATTCATAGTCCCTGTGTTCATAAGAGGTTAGGTCCATTTTGGCGTTTGGCAAATTGGGTTTGTTTTGCATAAAAGTAGTGGCCTGGGCGGTTCGGGGGCGGTGGGTTCGAAATTGGGTTTGTTTTTCAGGCGTCTGGATGGTTTGATATTTTGATAAGCCGTTGTTAGTGTAGTAGTTACGTTCATTTGGGTGTGCAGCAAATTGGGTTTGTTTTGCATAAAAGGGTTGTAGCTTGCGGTTAAACTGGGCGGTATAGGTGGTTTGGGGGGATTTCAGGTGAAGGCATCGACCGGCGCGATGAATCACAGGAGAAAAGAAACCCCACGAATGAATCGCGAGGTTAACGGCGGAATTGCTTGTTGCGATTGTGGTCATAGTCTTAATACTCGAATCTCGATCCTCTGTTTTGGGGGCTTAGAAAAAGGGCGCCCTTCTATAATAGGGGCAAGTTGCGTATTTGATTGATTTTTCTTTCGGGAGGGGTGCTCTTGAGCGAAAAAGCTGATGTTGAGCAGGCGAAGGAAGAAGTTAACAGATAAGGCGGATTCTATTTTGTTGTCGTATCGGAAAAGGTTCCTGACCCCCTTTTTCCTGCTGACCCCCTTTTTCCTGTAGTCGAAATGATGACAGGAATTTCTCCAACGCACTTGTTATGAGCTATGACCTTGAGGCGTAAACTTGTTGATGGGCAGTCTCGAAGGGTTACTGCATATTTTATTTTCTTGGAATCATGAGATATTGAAAGAAGTTTAAGGGTGAGGCAGTTGTTAGAGGGCTCAATAACGAATGGTAATATACCTGTACTTGAAGAATTTAACCGTGGATTTTTGTGTGAAGATTTATCTCGGGCTATACGTTGAGAATCATTCACGTTATTTTCCCTAGTATTCTTACTAAATAAGTCAGTCACAAGGTCTATTTCGAATTCCTTGCTATATGTTTCGCCAAGCTTTCTATTTTTTATAAATAATACAGGGGGGCTAACAATCACAGTAGGCTTTGGTTCGACATGTACCCGGATTGGTATTTTTTCAAAGTGACGTAGGTTTGTAATTATATACATATCCTCCGAAGTTCTATCGTTTTGTAATTCATTAAGCGAACATTCCAATATATAAGCCTGAAAAACTTTACTGTGCTTTCTTTCTAGTTTTTTTAATTTACAAGTCATCCACGTTGGCGATTCAAATTCAATCTTGAGATCCTTTTCTGCCGGGGCTTCTATTATTATTTCGCGTTCTTCAGCAAAATCGTTAAACATTGATATTTCCAAAGGCATAATATTTAATCGTTCTCCAGGCGGAATACCTTTAACTGTCCCCTTGATTGTTAAATTCAATTGAAATCCGGCTTCATCAATTAGCACTATATCTTTTTGTATCTTACGGCCACCATAACCCGTTGAATTGAATGTTATATCAACGAGAGTCATCTCGCCAGGATTAAGACTAATTGTTTTCTTAGTGGAACTAACACAAGAACATTCTGCAATAATTCTTTTAATTACAACCTCTTTGTTCGTATTATTTTGAATCTTAAAGTTGTGCCTTACTTTATCTCCCTCTTTTATAATGCCAAAATCATACTCACTCAATTTGCATTCTAAAGCAAATACACTTTTTGCAAACAGACACATGACTAACAGTATAACGATTCTATTAGTCTTCACTAGGAACGCTCCTTTAAGCTTTTTGTTCTTTTACAAACGTTTTTACGTACATAAACAGTTATAATTATGCAAGTTACGAGTGTTCCTATGCCGAATTTAACTATGTCGTTTTGAAAAACACTCACCTTTTCTTCGGCAGATAGAATTAGAGCACCATTGCTTGATTGAATGTATTCTGAAAGGCCTTTTTCTGAAACATACATCTTATTTATTGGGAAATCAAAAACCAAAAACCCCTTGCCGTGAATATCTACAATCGGCATAATATGTGAAAACTGTATAGTGCCAATTGTTTTTGTCCACTGTAAAATTACACACTTACCTTTTCCAAGATTTTTTGTCACGACTGACAACGTAGGAGACTTAACGCCATTTACAAACAACCCCATTTTACGAGCATAGTCGGCTAGTTGTTTCAAGTTGACTTCGTTATTTGAATTAGTAGGAATGTCGTTATAAAGTTCACAAAGGGGCCTGTGATACCCAAAATATCTCAGACAGAAATACAAGGAATTTATTCCGCATTGGCTTTTGGGAACACTTAGCGAATCATTTATTTCGCCATGTGTCTTCCCAAATAACCCAATAGTTATTATGAACATAATCACAAACAGTCTTCTCATTTTGCTCGCCCCATCTTTCTGGTGATTCCCAAAATAATCAATGCGATAATGACAAGAAACGTAATTAATACCCAAAGTAAATTTGGCCTTGTTTTATCTGTGGCGGCCCCAATTTGTTTAGGCTGTGTTTTGACTGTGTCCAAGATAGGCCTTACTGAATTATCTACTTGTGTGCCGTTCTTAGTCGTGGTCCAAGCTGAGGTTGTAGGTGCAATATGTGACTTAGACTGTGCAATTATGTCTTCATCATTTAACCATTTATTAAATTGTTCTTCCGTTGGTTGAGTTATGTATTGCAGATCTGCTATTTCATCAACTACACGTGTTCCAGGAGGAAATTCAAAATCAAAGTCCTTATCAGTTAGCCCCTGATTGATGGTGACTGCTTTAGCTTCATAAATTCCTACTCTTTCATCACCCTTTGCTTTGATTTGTCCCTTCACAGGAAACCAAACGCCATTAGACACTTCTTGGAATTTGAGAACATCAATAGACACGTCAACTTTGTCGTTTTTAATATAAGCAAACCGCACAGGAGTATAACCGTGATCTATCGAAAAATATATCCGTCGATACACATAGCCATATAGAGATATAAGTTCGACTGATATTGAATTGCAGTCGTTAATTCTAACTATGTGAGAATCTATTCTGCACAATTTTGTATTTTCTAAATTCTTAGATAACAAGTCTGGGTAAGAATGGAAGACCGAAAATGTAAGAGGAGTTTGCTCCGACATTGCCATGAAGTCTCTTCTCTTGGTTACTGTACCATCTTTTCTTGAATTGGGCCATCCTCCTATGCTTAGATATTTTGCGATGTTACCATTATAAGATTCTTTCGACTCAGCATCAAAACTTGTGCCATGCTCATCCATAAGTCTAAGTTTCTTAGATGACAGGCTTCTATCGCCAAAGGGTCGCGCAGTTTCAAATGTTTGCTGCACTTTGCCTATTGAGAGAAGATTACCTGTTCCGGCGATATCCTCTTCTGTCATAGGAGGGTTTTGTTCCCATGTATAATCGATAGAAATATCGATATATGCTGATTCCACAGCTTTAATGACCTGTCGTAATTCATGAATGTCCATAGAAAAACAAAAAGTGTTTGGACAAATAATTAGTGTTACAACCAACAATATTTTCATGTTCATAATATCGCCCCTTAAAACTCCAGTATGATAGTAAATAAATCAACAGTAAAATAAAGCTTTGGCGGCAAAGTTTAAAAATTTAACATATTTGCCTTGGACACCAAGTACTGCTACCACCAAGGCAGAAACAGAAGCAGCCGGCAACATTAGCCTCGCATCTATACTTTAGTATTGGTGAACAGTTAACCATCGAAATTGTGCAAGAGCCACTTGACCCCATACAGAATTTATTAGCAGCACCTTTAGCACAGGTGGATGTGCAAGTTCCTTCACATCCGTGTGTTGCATCACATGAGCCAACAGAAGACCAACCCTGCCCGCATGCGGCACCCGTAGAACAAGGTCCACAGGCGGCACCCCAGACATCGGATAAAAAACCTTCACTGGCATTATTAACCCTCTGGAAGGCCAGTACAACAAGCATCATTGAAATCCCAAACATGAACAACTTTTTCGTTTTCATTTCATAATCCTTTCTATTATATTTTAGCCGCCAAAGCTATTTTAACAAGGACATTAAGCTCAAACTTAGGGCTTTTTTCCTGCCCTTCTGGACTGACTTGGCTATCGGGATGTAACATCCCGCCGTTTAGCGACTTATGGCAATCACCATTTTGCTCTGCAGTCGGAGACACTGGACAAATGGAAGATTTCCAACGGGTTTCACGATATTGTCCTTGGCTGAAAATCCCCCGGATGGCCCGAAAAACGCTGGTACAAACCAAAATGTTGAGCTCGATCAGCCCCGATGAACTGGCCTTTTTTCGGGTCCCGGCGGGCGTCAGAGCTATGCCTACGAGTTTTGAAAAACCATAACTATTGCATTGGCAAGACATTATGGCAGATGCCAATGCAAGGAAAATCAATTCTTGAAAAACCCCTAAGTTTGACCTTACAGCCATTAAAAACTTGCAATTTCCTCCTTTCTATGGCGAATGGGTTGAACGGTTTGTTGATGAAAACACTATATGTGCTCGTAAATCGCCGTTTTCAGTCAACTTTTTTAAGACAGTTTCAGAATCTGGGGCTTTTGCCTCCCAGGCTGTTGAGACTCTGGCATCTGTCAATAGTGCCACTGCAGGAGTTGTTACGAACCATTCTTTTGTCTCGGCGAGTCGACCGAGAGTGCATGGCGAAGTCTGGCTGACAAGCTGGCCGTATGGCGGTACTTCTATCAAGGCGATTCTCAGGAAATCGTCGTTGCCGGCAAGGTTGCGGGCTATTTGCTCGTATTTTGGAATGGCTTCGGCGCAATCGGGGCAGTCGTGGTGATATAGCAGGATCAGCCAATTGCCTTTCTTGAGTTGTTTGCCGATATCGATGTGATCGAGGATAGGCAGCTTCCTGCCGACCCAGGTTTCGGGTTCGAGGACTTCGTAGGATGAGGTGACGGCGGCTGGGGTGTTCAGGGCCAGGATGGCCGTGGCACCGACAAGGATGATGAGGCAGAGAGATGCGGCGGCTGCGAGATGGTGTTTTGCGGGTATGGGGGTTATGAATTCTCGCAACAGGTGCTTTATGGATGGGCGGTGAAGGTTAAGGGATAATTGCGGGTGAAAAATCAGCAGGGCCAGGACGGCGGGCAGGTCGATGGTGAGAAGGGTTAGCCAGGGGTTTACGTGGATTTTGCCGAAGCAGCCACAGGAGGCGGCTCCGGTGAGGGCTTTGTAGAGTGTTATGGCTGAGAAGGCGGCGAAGCATAGCAGGGTTGTGAGCCATGCGGCTTTTTTGAATAAGCCTGAGAGCAGCCAGAGTCCCAGTGCGAGTTCGAATTCGATTGTGAGGATTAGAAACGGCCTGTATGACCAGATATCGCTGTTGGCGACGGGTTCTGTGAGCAGTTGCCAGGCTTTTAGGGCTGCGGCGATGAGCAGGAGTGCGGCAAGGAGCTTTGCTACGATATCTGATGGTTTTTTCATGTTCTGTTATCCGAGTTAAGCTAATTAACGCGTCAGCATTGGCCGGCACGAACGGTACGAATAAGGTCCTTTCATCCCCTTAGTGGTCGAAAGTGGGAAAATCTGGCCAAGAAAATTTGAAGAATTTTTGGGTAAATGCGTAAGTGCAGTTTCTTCAAGGCATTAGGTGCGAAAAAAAACTTTGCAATTTAGTAGAAATTCAGTCGTCGAGACTGTGACCGGCATCACTATGAACTATTTTTTGTCGGATTAGCTTCAACGCCTTAGAAGTGCGGGAGCAGAATGTGTCAAGGGAACATCCGGCTTTTTCGGCGGCGGTTTCTGGGGAGAGGCCTTCGATGAACCTTAGCTTGATGGCCTGGCGGGCTTTTGGGGGAAGTTGGGCGACGGCATTTCGAATGATTTGACTGATGTTCGAAGGCTGGGTACGCGGGGGTAGCTGTTTTTGGGCGGTGATAATCTGTCTGGTGGTGAGTTTGTCGATTGAATCCAGATGGACAGTCTTCAGTTGTCGGCCTCGGTGTCTGTAGTAGTCTCGAATGAGGTTTTTGGCTATGCCGAGGAGGTAGCTGGAGGCGGGGGCTTGATCTTTGTAGAGAGCATTGTTTTTGCATAGCTGGACAAAGACGTCCTGGGCGAGGTCTTCGGCGTCAGCGGTGGGGCCGACACGTTTGGCGATGTATTTGAGTACGGATAGGTAGTATTCGTATATAAGCTTTAATGTGTGTGTATCGCGCTGGTGCGTCGCTGGGCACAGAAGTATGCGGTCGTCGGCAGATTGCATATCTGCTAAGGCGTTTTTTCTCATTTCGTTCATAATGCAAGGTTGCCACCGGCAGACTGTGGATGTTCGTGCACAATCCAACCAATTCTCTTTCATATTAGAAGGCGTATGAGAATGGGTTTGCGTTGACGGGATGAGGCGTGTTCTCCTTGTGAATCTGGAAGGGATAACAGGGGGGGAATAAATGATTGACAATGGGGGGCAGCGGGCAGATAATAAGGTTTTCGGTGGTTTTTACGGATTGAATGCTATTGAACTGATTGGGGCGTGTGGTTGTGCGATGCCGGATGGCGGCAGCAACCTGAGATGTATGGGCAGGAACGGTTTTTGATGTGTTTGAGCGACAACGGAAACAACTATCAGTTAAGGTATTACATTGCGTTGAGTGCTCCGCCTACGCGTACGCCGGCGGACGGCAGCGAACGTTTCATGCGGCCTGAAGTGGGGTTCAATCCGTCGTGGTTTCATAAGAATTGCGGGATTGATTTTTCGCAGCGCTGGCACGAGGATGTGGATTACCGGCTGCGGTGCCATGAGAAGATGGCGGATGAGGTGCGTCGCAGGTTCAGCGGTCGCAGTATCGGCGGTGTCGATGATGGTCAGCCGGCGGATTTGATAACGGGGCTGTACGGGATAGCGGTGGTTCCTGCGATGTTCGGGCAGTCGATTCGGTATTTCGATTCGAAGTGGCCTCAGCCTTGTGGAGAGCATTTGACCGATGAAGAGGCGGACGCACTGGAACCGGCGGATGTCGATAACAATGAACTTTTTCAGAGTATCATAGGGCAGGTGGACAGGATTGAGGAATTGACCGGCAGTGCGCGGGGTTATCTGAATTGGCAGGGTGTTCTGAATACGGCTTTTCGGCTTCGTGGCGAGCGGATATTTATGGATTTGTTCGACTCGCCGGAGCGGGCGCATCATGTTTTCGAATGTATTGCGAGGACGATGATAGAGGGGATAAAGAAGCTGCACGAGCGGCAGAGAATCGCCGGCGTGGATGAGAAGTTCGCGACGATTTCCAATTGCGTGGTGAATATGATAAGTCCGGAACACTACAGCGAGCACGTTCTGGGTTACGATATGAAGATTAGGGGCGAGTTCGAGAAATTCGGGATTCACAACTGTGCCTGGGTCGTCGATCCTTACATGGATTCTTATGCGACTGTTCCCAGGCTTGGTTATATTGACATGGGCGTGACATCGGACATGAAGCGGGCTAAAGAGTTGTTTGGCGATGCGCGCAGAACGGTATTATATACGTCGATGGATTTGGCCAACAAATCGAAAGAAGATGTTCGCAGCGATTTTGAGCGGATAGCGCGGGAGATATCGCCGTGCGACGTCGGACTTCCGGACATTGAGGTTGATGTTTCGGACGAGCGTGTGCTTTACGCGATGGACCTTTGCGAAGAAATGAATCAGAAGTATGGAGAACAGTAATGAGTGACCAGGTAACGAAGATCAAAAAGTTGGAGGCAATCGCCAACCGGATACGGATAAATGTTGTCAAGATGATAGCCAAGTCGGGAGTTGGTCATCTGGGCGGTTCTGTATCCATTGCGGAGATACTGGCGGTTTTGTATTTCGATGAGATGCGCATCGATGCGAAAAATTCCGAGTGGGCCGACAGAGACAGGTTTGTGCTGTCGAAGGGACACGGCTGTCCGGCGTTGTATGCGACCTTTGCGGAGATTGGGTGGATTGACAAGGATATGCTGATGACGCTGCACCAGATTGACAGTCCTTTGCAGATGCATCCGGAGTTGGGGTTGTGCCCGGGGATTGAGATGAGCACGGGGGCCTTGGGCCAGGGCCTGTCGGCAGGAGCTGGCATGGCGTTGGGGGCCAGGATAAAGGGCAAAGACTATCGCGTTTATGTTGTGGTCGGCTGCGGCGAATGCAATGAAGGCCAGATATGGGAAGCAGCGATGTTTTCGGCCAAGAACAAACTTGATAACCTCGTGGGAATCATAGACTACAATAAGCTGGCCCTATCGGGACGTACGCAGGAGACGATGCCCCTGGAGCCTCTCTATGATAAATGGTTTGCTTTTGGTTGGCATGTCATTGAAGTGAGCGGGCACAGCGTTGTGCAGTTGATGAACGCATTCGAGGATGCCCGCCAGGTAAAGGGCAAACCCACATTCATCATAGCTCATACGGTGAAGGGGCAGGGAGTATCATTCATCGCCGACAAATGGTACAGCCATTCGGTATCACCGACGGCTGAGCAGGTGGCCGGGGCACTGGATGAGTTGGGTTGTACGAAGAAAGAAATTGAAGTAACATTGGGATATATGAAGGAGGCCAAATAGATGTCGGAAAGAATAGCACCGAGAGATATATTGGGCAGGACTTTAACTGATTTGGGTGAGAAGGACCCTAATATCGTGGTTTTGGATGCGGATTTTTACCCGGCCTCGAAGATTGGCTCTTTCAGGGAGCGTTTTGGCGACAGGTTTGTTCAGATGGGTATCGCCGAGCAGAATATGATGGGTGTTGCGGCCGGGCTTTGCACGATGGGCTTTACGTGTTTTGCATCGACTCTTTGCGTGTTTTGTTCGCGCAGGGCCTGCGACCAGGTGACAACGTCGATAGCTCTGCCGCACCTGAACGTTAAGATTCTCGGATTATACGCGGGTCTTTTCGTGGGTAAGAACGGCGCGTCACACCAGGCGCTGGAAGATATAGCGATAATGAGATCCATTGCGGGGATGGTTGTTGTCCAGGGCGCCGATGCGGTGGAGACCGAGCAGATAGTGAGATTTGCCGCGGAATACGACGGGCCTATGTACATTCGTGTCGGCAGGGACCCGCGTCCCAGACATGTACCCGAAGGTTATAAGTTTCAGTTGGGAAAGGCCGTGACTCTCAAAGAGGGCAAGGACGTGACGATTATGGCCTACGGCGACCTGGTTGAAAACGCACTTACCGCCGGCGACGCACTACAGAAAAAGGGTATCAGTGCAAGAGTAGTCAACATGAGTTCGCTAAAGCCGATTGATACCGAGGCAATCATCAAGGCAGCGGAAGAGACGGGCAAAATAGTGACAGTGGATAACCACAATATCTATGGCGGTCTCGGCTCGGCGGTTGCGGAGGTAGTTTGTGAGAACGCTCCTGCGCGACTCAGAAGGGTTGGGGTTCGGGATGTTTTCGGCAAGAGCGGAACAAATGCACAAATGGAAGAGAAATTCGGGGTGCGGGCCGAAGATATTGAGGCCGAAACTATCGCCCTGATGGAGTCCTGAGGCTGAATCAGTGATATGTCCACCCCAGGTCTTTTCGGTTGTGGCATGGCTGAATCTATGCTACATTTCGGATTCGGTGGCCGGCCAATGGAACGGCTGCGTTCGGAGCATATTAAGGATTCTGCAATTGCCAACGGAAATAAGACTACCAAAACTGGGGAAAACCATGCAGCAGGCAATCATTGTCGGCTGCAGTGTTCAGCCCGGCGACCAGGTGCAAAAGGGTGACAACCTTTTCGAAATCGAAACGGACAAGGCCGCGATGGAGATCGAATCGCCCGCCACCGGCTGCGTGAAGCACATCTTCGCCGAGATAGGACAAACTCTTCGCGTGGGCCAGCCCGTTATGCTGCTGACAGCGCCGGCGGAAATTATTCCACCGGGTTTGGTCGAGTCGCTCAAAGAACAATCGCAACCTGTTGCCGCAGAACAATCATCCATGACGCCGCCCGGCGGAACACCGGAGACGGTCGTCAAGCCCGGAGATATCAAGTTCGGGAAAACCATCGCGCTCACAAGAAAGCAAATAATAACTGCGCAGAAGATGCTCGACTCAAAACGGCACATACCGTGTTTTTATCTGACCGCGACAGCCGACATGACGGATGTCGCGGCACTGCGGCGGCAACTAAACAACAGCGCCGGTGTCAAGGTCTCGTATAACGACTTCATCATCCGAGCCGTCGCCACGGCGCTGGGGAAATTTCCGACAATGACCGGGCAACTCGTGGGCGATACCATTGTGTTAGCTGATTCGATACATATCGCACTGGCGATAGACCTGCCCGACGGTGTAGTGGCACCTGTAATCAAAAACGCCGCGAAAAAAAGCGTCACGGAGATTGCCGGCGTATCGAGCGTACTCATAGAAAAAGCCCGCAGCAATAAACTTGCGCCCAACGACCTGGACGGCGCCTGCATCACAATCAGCAACCTCGGAGCATTCGGCGCAGACCGCTTTATCCCAATAGTAGTGCCGGGCCAGTGCAGCATCCTTGGGATAGGCACGATTGGCGACAGTGTACTACCCGATGAGACGGGCCACCAGGGGCATGAAGAAGCAAAAATCGTGGTGCGAAAGCTGATGACAATGACGCTTTCGGTTGACCACAGAATTGCCAACGGCTCATACGCGGCAAGATTCCTCGATTTTGCTCGAAAACAGCTTGAGGATCCATCAAACTTCGCATAGCAGGGTAAATTGAAGGATTGTGGCGGCGTGTGCATCAGTATTGAAAACCGGTTTGCCTGTCCGCCGCTTTGCCTATCTTAACGCATCTTATGGCGGTGACCAAACCGCCCTTATCTGCACTACTATCGCAGATTTTTATCGGCCCGTCCCATAAAAGCGTAAAGTTTTACCGCATACTTCGCCGATTTAACTATTGGTGTAGTTATCAATGATTCTGGCCCGTCAATGTGACGGCAACCAGCTTTTTCGAGCACAGTGGGGTTACTCATGAGAACTATTGCAATAGTCAATCAAAAAGGCGGTTGTGGTAAGACAACGGTATCGATAAACCTGGCCAGCGCACTGGCGGAAGCCGGAAAGAGAACGCTTCTGGTAGATATGGACCCGCAGTCGCATTGCGCGGTGGGGCTGGCTGTCCCGGAAGAGCAGATCGAGCAGAGCATCTACGACGTTCTTATCAGTAAGAGCAGAAACGAGCCTATAAAGCTGACGGAGATATTATGGCAAATCAACGAGCATCTCGAACTTGCGCCGGCGAGCATAGATCTGTCGGCATTCGAGCAACAAATGGCCGACATCGCCCAAAGAGAGGACTGCCTGAAAGATGTTCTCGATGCCGTAAAGCACGATTATGACTTTGCAATCATTGATTGTCCACCAGCGGTAGGGCTGCTTACATTCAGCGCGCTAAGGGCTTCAACGGATGTCATTGTCCCTGTAGAAACCGGATACTTCGCATTGCACGGCCTGAGCAAACAGCTCGAAACACTCAGCATACTCTGCGAAAGATCCCACCAGCATGTGAACGTTCAGGTCCTTGCCAGCATGTACGACGTGCGAACGAAAATGGCCAGAGAGATTCTCGCGGAATTAAAGAAACACTTTGCGGACAAGATGTTCAAAACAATCGTCAATTTCAACACGAAAATCAAAGAGGCTGCAAGCCTCGGCCAGCCGGTGGGCGAATATGACCCTGTGAGCAAAGGCAAAAAGGACTTCAGCGCACTGGCAGAAGAGGTATTGGGTTCTCAGGAAAAGGCCGAGCAGCGTGAGTTTGTCAATTCATTGGCAGGCCAGCTTGAAGCTATCAGCGCCACGGCCGACGAACTGCTGCAATCTGCAAACATTCCATCCATAACGAAACAGCCAATAGCCGAGGAACAGCAAAGGCCGAGCGATATCGACGCAAAGCTGTCCAATTATTACGGTGTCAACCAGATAGACGATGCGATAGTGTTCGTAACGCTCTACCCCAGGGCCTCAAGCGTGCAAATCGCCGGCGATTTCAACAACTGGCAGCCACAGCAGACGCAAATGGAAAAAGCCAATGATTCGGGCGTCTGGAAGGCACAACTTGAACTACCTACAGGAATATACCGGTACAGGCTTGTCGTGGACGGACAGTGGCAGCAGGACCCATACAATAATGCAACCGAGGCGAATCCGTTCGGTGACCTCAACTCAGTGCTTGAAGTGAAATAGACGGCTGATAAATGCCACGCGTCAGCAGCGGGGAAAAATTTATTTTTTTTGTTGCCTCACCAAAACATCCACTGTTAAAATCATTATAGCATACGTGCGCTGCAACGGACGGAAGCAATACCACAGCGTCTAACCGTGGCTCGAGAATGGATGCTCACAAAGCGCTAAAATGGATTGCAGCGGCCCTAATCGTGACAGGCGGGGCGATTTGGTCGGGTTCTGTCTGTCGCGGTTCAATCCACATCTACGGGGGGCAATTCAATCTGCCTATACCCTCGCCCGACGAACCTGAGGCGAGTTTAGGCAAAGGATGGATGAACGACGCCGTCATTGACATACCCGAGCATCTCATAATCGAGGACCTCGACGTCATTATCACCATTGACCATACCAACGTGTACGATCTGCAGATTTGCCTTAGACACCCGGCAGGCCGAAAATGCTGGCTCAACTCGCCGGACCTTGACAACGTCGTCATGGGGCCGGACTACATCGCCACAATCTTCGATGACGAAGCAGAGACCCCCATCGAGGAGGCAGCCCCGCCATACACAGGCCGATTCAGACCACAGGCCGACAACACGCTCAGCATCTTCGACGGCAGAGACGCTTTTGGGACCTGGCGGCTAAAAATCTACGACTGGTGGTACAACGACATCGGAACACTGAGCAGCTTCCAGATAGTCATCACAAGCTCAATTCCCGAACCAGCCACAATCCTGATATGGAACGACCTTTGTCAAGTCGTAAGATTTAATTATTTTTGTTCTTTTCTACATTTTTTTTATGACACCTCAAGGTGCAGGCTGCTTCGACAATGAATCAGTCTGATATTCGTGGAT
>Ga0210003_1003393_pt1 | contig 12958 bp, 10 predicted proteins | sample LantaG_FD_182804 | JGI IMG/M metagenome (GOLD analysis project Ga0210003, IMG submission 182804) | Deep subsurface microbial communities from Baltic Sea to uncover new lineages of life (NeLLi) - Landsort_02402 metaG (SPAdes) (version 2) | ecosystem: Environmental > Aquatic > Marine > Oceanic >... | reverse complement strand
GGCCCCATGACGGTCGCGCTCATCGCCGCCGCTCTGGGACTGTCTTCTTTCTCTCTGGCGGGACTCTACTGCAACCACGCAGACCTCTCCCCGAGGTACGCTCCCTTGCTGCTGGGCGGAACCACGGCGGTAGGGGCCGTCCCGGGGGTGGTGGGCGTGGCGGCGACGGGTTTCTTACTCGACGCCAGCGGAGGCGACTGGAGCCTGGCGCTGTTCGCCCCCACGAGCGCTCTGCTGGTTCTGGGGACGGCGATTTTCACGCTGTGGGGCTCGGCGGAGGAGCAGGAGTGGGAGGGGGACGACGGGCCGCTGTGGATAGAGACGGCGTGGGGCCAGCTGGTTAACGGTGGTGGCGGTGGCGATGGTGGTGGAAGTGGGAATGGAAGCGAGAACGGAAAGGGCGAGTGATGATGAAAAAGAGTTGAGGGGGGGAACTTCCGACCTTTTCGTTCTCTCTCTTTCTCGCCCTTCTCTCTCTCCTCTGCTCTCTCCTGCCTCGAATTGATAGTATTTCTGGTTTTTTCTTTTCTTTTCCCTTGCATCTCCCGAAAATGTGTACAAAAACAACAAAACAAAACAAGAAACCAAGTCCCCCACAAAAAAAAAACACTCAAAAAATGGAGAAGAAAAAAAAAGAAAAATATTTCACCCGACAAAGCCAGCCAGCCTCTTCTCGAGCGTCGCCAAGAACCTCGCCTCCCTCGCCACCCGCGGCCCCAGCACGTTGACCGGCAAGGCTTCCCCCTCCGCAGCCCTGATGGGCACCAGGTCCCCGCTCTCCCACCGCCGCATAGCCCAGCAGAAGCCGAAAAGCGGCAAGAGCACCGCGGCCTGCAGCAGGTTGATCGCCGTGAAGTTGCCCCTGAGGCCGTGCAGGCCCCAGCTGGTGAGCGGCAGCTGCAGCAGCCCAAACAGCCCGTTGACGGTGTTGTCGATGGCGACCATGCGCCCGAAGTTGCGGAAGCCGAAGAGCGCCCCGAAGATCGTGAAGTAGGACGTGTAAAGAAAGAAGCGACCATAAGTCCAGATCGTGATCGTCAAAGCCTGGAAACGAAGAGAAGGGACAGCCTGCATCAACGAGGCGGCCACGCCCATGAGGTTGATGGCCCCTAAGGTAGCACCGTACCCCTGCGAGTCGAGCAGCCAGCCGATGGCCGGGATCCCCAAGAAGCCAAAGGCGGGCAAGACAGAGGCGAGTTTGGTGAAGGCGAAACCCGTCGCGGCATCGCCCTTGGAAGCCAGCTGCAAGCGAGCCGTTCCCAAATAAAACTGGATGCAGAATACGTTGAGCGTGTAGAAGATCCCCATGCCCGTAGACTCGGCCGAGACGAACTGGGCCCAGAAGCGCTTCTCGCGGAGCTCGACGAAGCGGCGGGCCTCGAAGGTGAGGGGACCAAAGGCGACGTCGCTGTTCTGGTTTTGGCTGTTGTTGTCTTGGTTGTTTCCAGAGGTGGAAGCCCCATTTCCTCCTCCTCGCAGCGCGGCAGAGGCCGCCGTGGGCGAGTCGAGGTCGGCCCAGCGCGGGTCGGCGGAGTCGAGAGTCAGGGCGCCGCCGTTAATGGAGGCGAGGCCTCCTCTGCTATCGCCTCCGTTTCCGCCGCCGCCACCGCCGCCGTCGCCGCTCCCGTCCCCTCCTCCTCCTCCTCCTCCTCCTATTGTCCCTGCTGCTCCGGCGTCGCCCGTGGAGACCGCGTTCGACCGCAGTCCCATGTAAGCCAGGGCCGCTTCGCCGGAGAGTGGGCCCGGGGAGGGGGCGCCGGCAGGGGAAACGGGGTTGTTGAGTTCGGAAGCCGAAGAGGTCGAAGTTGCTGTTGTTGTCGTCGAAATCGGGCGGAGCGGCGAAGGAGCGTTTTCTGCCGTCGCCGCCGCTGCTGCTGCCGCTGCTGCAGCAGCGGTCGCCGCGTGGCTCTTCGGGGACCCGCCGTCGAGGGCAGCCAGCGCGATGCTGCCGCCGCCTCCAGCAGGAGCAGGGGCAGCAGAAGCACCAGTCGCCGTCGCCGTCGTCGTCGCCTGAGGCCGCCGGACGAAGCTCCGCTCGTAGTCCCGCCGCTGCACCACGGCCCATCTCCCCCTGCCCGCCGCCACGAACACCTGCCCGACCTTGAGCGCGTGCCAGGGAGCGATCCAGAACAGTAAAGGGAGCCAGAGTGCCACGAGGCCGCTGTAGGCTCCCAGCGCGACCCGGAAGGCCAGAGCCGGGTCGTGCCCTCCTTTCGCGACGGCCGCGTTCCAGGCCAGCTCGACGAAGTAGAAGACGACGCCGCAGCCCGTGAACCCTGACACGAGCAGCGACGAGACCAGGCCTCGCCGCAGGGGGAACAGGTTCGAGATGTGGAACTGGGCCAGATGGAAAGTCATCCCCCCTAATCCCAGCAGGATCGCCGCCGCGGGCAGCACGCCGGCCGGCGGCGTGCCGCTCCCTCCGAAAAAGGCCAGGAGCAACAACGCTGCCATATTCAGCAGAGTGCCGAACACGGCGGTGAGTTTCGGGCCCAACGCATCCAGCAAGGGGCCCACCAGCACGGGCCCGGCATTCAGGGCGAAGACCCCGACCGTCCAGAGCACGGCGAGCTTGCTCTCCTGCGAGGGGCACGCTGCCGCCGTGGAGGGAGCCGACCCCGGAGCAGGCGTCGGCGTGAGGCACCCTTCGTCGTAGATCCCCTGGGCCTTGAGCATGAGGGCGAGGGCGTTCCAGCCGAAGATGAGGCCGCCTGGAGGGGAAGGGAGTTGGGGTGGAGGTTCGGAGAGGTGAGAGAGTTAGAGAGAAAGAAAGAAGAGGTCGAAGAGAGATGGAAAAAGAAGAAAAAAAAGAAACCATCGAAGCATCATCATCGACTCTCTTTTCATCATCTCTTCTCCTTCCTCACCTTGCACCAGCTCGCCCACAAAGGCAAAGGCAAGCAATCCGTACTTGGCGTCCGTCCACCCAGAGGGCAGGACCAGAGCTGCCATGCTTGGAGAGCAAGAGCAAAGAGAGAGAAGGGAAGGGAAGAAAAAAATGAAAAATGAGGATCAATGCCCAATCGATGTTCACTCTCGGCGTTTTTTTTTCGGTTGTTCCGCTGGCTCTTCATCTCCCCTTCGACACCGCGATTGCGATGATCCGAAGGCTCACCTCGACGGCCTTGAGGACGGCTCGGGCAGCAGAGGCCAGCAGGGCGAGCTTTTCGCTCCTCGCTGCGATCGACGATGAAGCTTCTCCTTCTCCGGCATCGGTTTCGGCTGCCTGTCGCCGCCGCTCGAGTTTTTCAACCTCGACCTTGACCTCCTCTTCCACCTCCACTTCCTTCTCCTCCCTCCCCGTTATCGACGTCGACGCCCTCCTCTCGGCCTCCTCCACGCCCGAGGAGCGCCTCGAGACGGCCAAAAAGCTCCACCGGGCCTGCAAGGAGGTGGGCTTCTTTTACGCGAAAGCGAGAGGGACCACAGACTCTTCGGCCTCTTCCAAGCTTTTATCGAAAGCCCGACGCTGGTTCGAGGAGACGCCCCTGGCCGAGAAGAGGAAGATCGCCCTCTCCGCCGCGACGGGCTACCGCGGCTGGCAGCCCCTGCACGCCAACGTCACTCGCTACCCATCACAGGAGGAAGGAGGAGCTGGAGAAGGAATTTCAAAGGCGGTGTCTGATCATCACGAGGCGATTGATATTTACCGTGGGGTCAGCCCGAGCGACGGCCTCCCCCCTTCGCCCGTCCACGCCCCTCCCGGCACGGGTTTTCCCACAGAGAGCGACCCTGCTCTGTCCAAAGAGCTCGAGGCCCACATCGCCAAATGCTTGAAGCTCGGGCAGGCCATCATGCGCGGCTTGGCCCTGGGTCTCGGCCTCGGCGACGAGCGGTTTTTTGAAAGAGAGGAGAACGGGGGCACGACGGCCGAGAGCAGCTACTGGGTCAGCAGGGTGATTTTCTACCCTCCGATGGTACTGGAAGGGGAGAAGAAGGGAGACGGGATCCCGAGGGGCGAGAGGCTGAGCTGCGGGGAACACACAGGTTAGATAGTTTTTTTTTTTCATTTTAATTTTTTTTCTCTCTCTTTCCTCCTCTTCTTCTTCTCTCTCTTTCTCTCTCTATTTCTTACGACACGAAAAAACCAGACAAAATATCCATCTCACCCACTGAAAACAACACCAAAATAAAAACAACAGACTACGGCTGGCTGACGATGATCACCGCAACCTCGAGCGGCGACGCTGCCTCGGAAGACGCGCTCCAGGTCAGAAACGCGCGAGGAGAATACGTTTCCGCCCCTCCTTTACCCGACGCCTTCATCTGCAACGTCGGGGACATGCTGCACATCGCTTCCGGGGGTGTTTACGCCTCGACGCCGCACAGGGTGGTTCACGCCGCGTTCCGAGGGGAAGGAGAAGGGAAAGGCGAGGGAGAGACAGCTCTTCCGCCGCCGAGGACGTCGGTCGCCGTGTTCTACGAGCCGCACTTCAACGCGCGGATCGAACCCGCGGCGGTCGCCTCTTCTGGGGCGAAATCAGTTGACGCGAAGCACTACGGGGCGCACCTGGAGGCGAAGGTGCTGTCGAACTTCGAGCTGTAAAAGACAAAAGAGAGAGAGAGTGGAAGAATGAGATGAGAGATGAAGAGAAGGTTGACGGAGAAGAAGAAGAGGTCGAAGAAGGACTCTCTTCATTTCTCTCTGCTCATTCGATTGAAAGGGAGAGCGTTTCCATCTTCGACACACGCGTTCTCTACCCCGTTACCCTCTTGTTCGCCTCCCTCTCCTCACCGAGAGAAGCAGAGACTTTCTCGAAATGCCTGCCTTCGACAAAGGCGGCGCCAGCAGCGAGGGGCAGGGCGCCAATGCCTCTGCCGCCGCTGCCGCTGCAGACTCGACGAATGCCTCACCCTCTTCTCCCTCGACGACCAGCCGCGTGCGCCAGCTCGCGTCCTCGTGGCCCCCACCACCCACCTCGACAGGAGCAGAGGGTCCCTTGGACGCCAACAAGGCGCGGAAGCAAGGTAACAGAAGCGAGGGAGGGGCGGGGAAAGGGGCGCGGAAAGAGAGGAAATCGCCATTTGGCAGTTGACTTTTTTTTTCCTTGTTCTAGCCATTGCTTTTTTTGAGCTCCTTTCGCGGGCGTGTTTCTTTCGCTACTGATGTTCGCCTCCTCATTTGACGCTTCACAGAGAGAGTGCGAAATTAACAGTCTGCACACGCTCGCATGCTCTGTTGACGATTCCAAGGGGCGGAAAGCCCTCCCCGGAACGACGCATTGAATCGCTCGAGGTCAAAAAACAAAGAAAGAACGACGCTCACCTCTCAACCTCCTCCTCTTCTCCTTCTTTCCTCCTCGTCACAGCCCTCTCCGACGAGACCCCGGTGACGCCCACGCGTCAGGGTGCCTCGAAGTCATCGGCAGCAGCTGAAGCAGCAGAGGCAGCAGCTTCCTCGCTCGCCCGCCTCTCGCTCTCTGGCGATGACGACGACGAAGACGCCAAAGCTGCCGCCGAAGCCGCGGCGCTCGAGCTCGAGCTCGAGGACCTCGACCTCGGCATCTCCCCCGACCCCACCGCGATCGCCGCAGGAGCAGGAGGGGCAGTCGACGGCGCCAACACCAGCGACGACGAGGGTGACATCGGCCCCGCGCGGCAGAGGCGCCTCGCCCCAGACGGCCTCGCGCTCCCTCCCTCTGCCTCGGCCGAATTAGGAGAAGACGACGACCCTTTCTCGCTCGACTTCCCCCCCTGGCTCCCGCTGACCTCCTCGTCCTCGTCCTCTTCTACTTCACCTTACCATGACGACGGCCTGGGCTCGTGGGCAGACGCCCCGGCCGACGTCCTCCGCCTCGTCGTCGCGCGCCTTCCCTTGCACGACGTGCAAGCCACGCTGCTCGTCTGCCGCGAGTGGCACTCGGCGTTCGCCGACGGCCTGGCCTCGCTGAGGCCTCGCTTACTAAGGGTCGACAGGCTCGCCGCGCGCTTCCCCTCGCTGCAGAGGCTCGACCTGGCGGCCTGCGCCGGCCGTCTGGGCGACGCGGACGCCGCCGCGCTGGGAGGGTGCGCGCCGCTGAGGAGGTCGCTGCGCGCGCTGTCGCTCGCCGGTGCCGAGGACCTGACTGACGCTGGAGTCGCCTCGCTGGCGTCGGGGCTCACCGCGCTGACCTCCCTGAGCTTGGCCAACTGTTGCAGGGTCGGGGACAGAGGGGCCGCTGCGCTGGCCGGGCTGCTGGTGGTGGAGAGCGGCGGCGCGGGAGGCGTCGCGGCTCGCAGGCGTTCCCGGAGCAGCAACGGCGGAGCAAGCGAAGCGAGCGCTGCTGCTCCCGCTCCCTCGCCCGAGCTGCGCGACGCCCCTTCTTCTTCTTCTTCTTCTTCTTCTTCTTCTTCTTCTTCTTCTTCTTCTTCTTCTTCTTCTTCTTCTTCTTCTTCTTCTTCTTCTTCTTCGCTCCCCGTGATCCCCCACGGCATCCCCTCCCTGCGGGACCTCGACGTCTCCGGCTGCGTGGCCCTGACCGAACGGGGCTTCGCCTCGATCGCGAAAGGCCTGACGCGACTGACGGCGCTCAAGCTCGGGGGCTGCTCCCGTGTCGCGACGGTCACCGACGGCTGCGTGCGGGCGCTCGCTTCCTCGGAGGCCCTCTCGAGCTCGCTGCAGCGGCTCGACCTTGCGGGCTGCCTCGAGCTGACCGACGCCGGGCTCGAGGCCGCGTGCTCGAGCTTCCGGGACCTGCGGTCGCTGTCGCTGTGGAACTGCCTGCGGCTGACGGACGCGGGCCTGGCGGCGCTGCACCAGCAGCAGCAGAGCGGGGAGAGAACCAGCACCTCTTCTTCTCCTCCTTTTCCTTCCCCGTCGCGCCTGACCGAGCTCTCGCTGCGCGGCCTCTCGCAGCTCAGCGACACGGCGCTGGTCCACGTCGCGGCCCTGCCCTCGCTGGCCAGTCTGGACCTGAGGGCCTGCGAGCGGTTCACGGGGGAGAGGCTGGCGCTGCTCGCCGGGAACACGGTTTCGAGCGGAGGAGGAGGAGGAGCAGCAGGAGGAGAAGACAACGGCGACAACGGAAACGACGACGACGACGACGGGTCCGCCGTCGCCCGCTTTGCGCGCCACAACACCAACAACCAGAGCTACCGCCACCACTCCTCCTCCTCCCGCCGCCTGCAGCACCTCACCTGCCTGAACCTGAAAGGGTGCTACAAGGTGGCCGCCCCGGGGCTCGCGGCCCTGGGCTCGCTCACCTCGCTGCGCTGCCTCTCGTTGCGCGAGTGCTGGCAGGTGACGGAGGAAGGGCTGGCCTCCCTGTCCAACCTCAAGCACCTCACGGAGCTGGACCTGCAGGGATGCCGCAACATCTCGAACGAGGTCGGGCGCCCTCTCCCCTCGCTGGGGAGGATGAGCAAGCTGGTGACGCTGTCGCTGAAGGGGTGCGACGGGCTGAGGGACGGCGCGCTGGAGGCGCTGCGGGGAGGAGGGAGTGGGGCTGTTTTGGTCGAAGAGGAGGGAGAGGAAGAAGCAACGACGACGACAACGACTTCCGCTGCTGCTGCTGCTGCTGCTGCTGCTTCCTCTTCTTCCTCTTCTTTGTCCTCGGAAGAATCAGAGACTGCGGCTCCCGTCTTCGCCCCCGACGCCGCTCCTCCTCTCGCTCCCTCTTCCTCGAACAAGTCCCCGGGAACGCCGCTCCTCCGCTGCCTCGACCTCTCCGGCTGCCACCGCCTCACCGGCGAGGGCCTCTCCCCCGTGCGCTCCCTCGGAGCTCTGACCTGCCTCAAGCTCGCGCACTGCCGGGGGCTGAGGGCCGGAGCGGACCTGGCCCCTCTGGCGGGTTTGACCTCGCTGGCGTCGCTGTCGCTGTCGGGCTGCTCCAACCTCGTCGAGGGCGCCGGCGTCGCGTCGCTCGCGCCGCTGACGGCCCTGCGGGCCCTCTCTTTGGACGGCTGCCGCAACGCGCTGGCCATCGACGCTGGGCTCGCAGCGCTGGCCCCTTCCCTGCCTGGAGTCTCTTCTCTGAACTTGCAGGGGTGCGCCACTCTCACGGACGCAGGGATCGCCGCGATGGGCAGGGCCGGAGCTTCCCTGAGGTCGCTCGCGTCGGTCTCGGTCCAGGACTGCGCGCTGGTGACCGGGACCGGGTTCGGGCTCTGGGCCCCCTCGAGCACGCCCATGCTGACGTCGATCTGCCTGCAGAACTGCGCGTCGCTGAGCGACGAGGGGCTGAGGGCCCTGGCGGGCTCGGTCGCGCCCCTGCGGTCTCTGAACCTGAAAGGGTGCAGAGGGATCGGCGACGAGGGGCTAGCGGCCCTGCCGGGTCGCTTGACCCGCCTGCACCACCTCAGGCTGCAGGGCAACCAGAGGGTCACCGACGCCGGCCTCGCGGCCCTGGCAACCATCCCTTCCCTGCGGGCTCTGGAGCTCCCCAACTGCTGGCGGGTGACCGACGAGGGCGTGGCGAGTCTCACGAAACTGACGGCGCTGGCGCACCTCGACATCAGCTACTGCTGGAAGGTGACCGACGAAGGGGTGGCGGCGCTGGCGGAGAGGGGGTCGCTGGTCAGGCTGTCGATCACGGGGTGCCACCGGCTGACGCCGAGAGGGAGGGCGAGCGTGCGGAGTCTTTTGGAGTACCCGGCGCTGAACTATTGAAAGGAAAGAGGAGAGAAGAGGAGGAAAAAAAACTTGCAAAACGAAACGACGAAAAAAAAAACCAATCATGAAAAAAACTTTGAATCTTGTTTTGCTTTTTTTTTGTTTTCAACGGGCGACAACGCCCAAAGCGAACTTTCTCTTTCTCTCTCTTTCTCTCTCTCTTTTCTTTTCTCTGTTTCAAAACCTATTTGCTACTACTTCTTCGGCCCGCAGACCTCCCTCGTCAGCGTCCTCATCGTCACAAACTCCTCGGCGGCCGTCGGGTGGATGCCCACTACGGAGTCGAGCTGCGCCTTGGTGACGCCCAGCTTGACCGCCGCGGCGAAGCCCTGCATGATCTCGGCCGCCTCGGGGCCCACCATGTGCATTCCAAGGACCTGAAGAGGAGAGGAGGAGTTTTGAGTGGGAGGAAAAGATAAGAGAGAGAGGAGAAGGAGAGGAGAAAAGAGTGAGCCAAAAACAAAAAAAGGTCGAGGTCGAGGAGAAAAAACTCAAAAAAAACTCTTCTCTCCTTCTCTCTCTTCTCTTCCTTCCTCCTTCCTCTCTCCCCTCACCTTGTCCGTCTCCCCGCAGACCACCAGCTTCATCAGCGCCTTCCCCTCCGAGCCCGAGATCGTGTTCTTCATCGGCCTGAACGACGAAGAGAAGACCAGGGTCTTGCCCCTCGCAGCAGCTTCCTCCTCGGTCATCCCCACGGTCGAGATCGTCGGAGTCGAAAACACGGCCGACGCGATCGCAGAATAGTCCGGTTTCGCTCCTTTATCCCCGCCGAAGACGTTGCGGGCGAAGGCCATCCCTTCCATCAGGGCGACGGGCGTGAGGTTGACGCGGTCGGTGACGTCCCCGACAGCAAAAACGGAGTCGACGCTCGTCTTCGAGAACTCGTCGACGGCGACCGCGCCCGTCTTGGGGTCGAGCTTGACCCCCACCGCCTCCAGCGCGAGGTGCTTAACGTTTGGTTTCCGGCCCGTGGCGGCGAGCACATGAGAGAGGCCGGTGAGCTCCACCTCGGACTTGCCCGGCCCGCCGAGGGTCAGCGTCAGCGTCCCGCTGGCGGCGTCTTTTTCGAGCTTCACGGGAGAAAGCCCCGAATGTAAAGTCACGCCGCGCTTCTGGTACTCCTCGGCGGCGAACCTCCTGACCTCCTCGTCGAAGCCGCGGAGAGGCAAGGGCTGCCGGTAGACCAGGTGCGTCTCGGTCGAGCCAAAGTTGTTGAAGATCGACGCGAACTCCACCGCGATGAAGCCTCCGCCGACGATCGCGATCTTGCTCGGGAGGTCCGGCAAATCCAAGATCTCGTCAGAGGTCAGGCAGAGCTCCGAGCCGGGGAAGGAGGGCACAAAGGGGCGACCACCCGTGGCGAGGAGGATCTTTTCGGCGGTGAAGGTCTTGGAAGAACCGGGGACGACCGCGCCGGTGCGGGCGTCGATCTCGTCGACGGCGACGGTGTTGGCGTCGAGCAGCCTGCCCCTCCCTTCGACAAAGTCGACGCCGGCCCCATCTAACAGCCTCTTGTAGACGCCGTTGAGCCTCTCGAGCTCGGTGTTTTTAGCTTTCTGGAGGTCCCTCCAGCCCGGAGCAAACGCGGGGCTCGAGCCGGCCTTCCACCCGAAACCCTGGGCGTCGCGGAAGGCCTCGTTGAACTCGGAGCCGTACACCAGCAGTTTCTTTGGGACGCACCCTCGAAGCACGCAGGTCCCCCCGGCCCCGCCAAGCTCGTCAGAGGCCACTCTCGCAAAGGGCATCTCGCAGACCGCGGCGCGGATGCCAAAGGTCGAGGCCGCGAAGCGCGAGGCCCTGACCCCTCCCGAGCCGGCGCCGATGGTGAAGAGGTCGTAGTCGAACTTGCCCGACTTGGATTTCGTCGGCTTCGATGACTCTTCTGCGGAGGAGTTCGAGGAGGCTGCTGCCCTGGCCCTGATACCTCGGTGGCGGAGGGCCAAGGCGACGGAGGAAGAGGAGGAGGAGGAGGTCGGGTTCGAAGAAGACGACGACGGCGAAGAAGCAACCACGGCGCCGAGCGAATGCGGCGACGGCGACGCAAAGGAGACTCGACGCGCCGCGAAAGCCGCTGTTATGTGATTGTTGCGGGTTTAGAGCGTTCGAGTCTCGAGATGTGAGATCATGCGCTGTCTAGAGAGCGTCGAGGGGGAGCGAGGCGAGGAGAGGAGAGGGGAAGGGGGGGCGTGCCCGACGCGCTTTTGAAATCGAATTGGCTAGATGATGATGGGCGTCGTTTCGTCGGTGTCGTCGAAACATAAACCCTCTCCTTGCTCCCAATTAAAACCCGGCTCCTACTCACCGCGTCGCGCCGTCAGGTTTGCGCAGGCGGGGCCAGCTCGCAGGCGCATGATGAGCATCAACAGGGTTGGAGGGAGAGGGAGTATAGAGTAGAGACGAAGCTCGCTCTCTCTTTCTTTTTCCAAAAAAAATCGAAGACTTTTGTGCTATTTTTCGATCTTTTCTTCTCGCTGCAGCAGGCCATCAAAAAAACCAATTCAGAGCTCTCTTTTTGCCAAGGGGAAAAGGCACCATCCGCTCCCGTCTCTGCACTCCCAACACCTCGAGAGCGTCCGCTTCCATCTCCTCCAGGCATCCGAGATCGAGAAAAAACCAGAAAGAAACAATCCAGCGGGCTACAACGAACAAACTGACACAGATATGAGCGCCACCACCATCGCATCTGCGACGCTTGGCGGCCGACCGATCGGCAGCGCCGCGCGCGTTCGCCGGGGCCCTGTCGCGACCCCTCGCGTTGCCCGTCGCTCGGGGATCGTCGTCAGGGTACGTGAGAGTGGGAATCGGGATCTTTGAAGTGTATTTCATCCGTCGAAACAAGGAGGAGAACGGTTTTTTCAATTCTATCTTTTATTTTTTTCCTTTTTCAACCCTTATTTGCCTAACTTTTTGTTTTTTCCTCCTCTTTTCAAAAAAAATAACAGGCCGACATTACCTCCCAGGCCGCCCTCGCCGTCTCCCAGCAGTCCGTGGCCTACGCCGTCGCCATCCTGGGCGAGAACCTCTACCAGCGCGCGCTCCTGGTCGAAGGGGCCGGCGGCCGCCCGGCCCTGCCCCTGACCGTCGCGGGAGCGGCCTCGGCAGCGGCGTCGGCGGTGCTCGTGGGGACCAGCGGCGGTTCGGGCCCGGCGGCAAGCCTGGGGCTGGCCGTGGGGCTCGCGGGGGCGCTGGGCACGCTGGTCGTGTCGGCCAACAGGGTCAAGAACGTGAAATCGGACCCGTTCGTGAGTTGATGAAGTTTTTTTCTCCCTTCTTCTTCTTCTTCTTCTTCTTCTTCTTCTTCCCTCGCTCTCTCTTTCTCTTTCTCTCAACCTCCTCTCTCTTTCTTCTCAAAAAAAAACCAACCTCTCTCCCCCACAATCCAATCAAACAGGCCTGGCCCGGCCCGCGCTCCTGGCCCGTGTTCACGTCCATCGCCAGCTTCGCGATGGCCGCGGCGTTTGTTCAGGCGTTCCTGTACGGGGGGCAGCAGTAGGAGGAGGAGAAGGAAGAAGGGGGGGAAAGAGGGAAAGAGAAGAAACAGCAGCAGAGAAAAAGGGCGAGAGCTGTAATTCTTCCTTTTCTTGGGTGATTTGAAAGGGCGTTCGTGAAGAGGGCAACATCGGCGCAGTGGGAGCCCCCTCCCCGTTGGAGGTCGAGTTCGAGGATCACCCGGAGGAGGAGAGAAGATTTTTTTTTTTTTTAAATTCTTCCTTCTGTTTTCTTCCACAATTTTTCCGTTTCTTCCGCTGCTGAGCCTCGCCTCTGCCGCCTTTCTTTCTTTCTTCCTTTTCTTTTTCGAGGTAAGTGTCTCTCTTTTTCTCCTTCTTCCCTTGCTCTTTCTCTTTCTTTTCTACTCCCGGCGTGCCCAGCGTGATCGCAAAGCTCCCCCGGAGTGCAGATCTCGGCCAGGGAGGTGGGGGGCATGGAAGCTCAGTGATGAAAAAAGTCGTTTGATGTTTTGATGCTCTCGCTAGCGCCTAGCTTCATCATCATCATGGCTCTTTGCTGCGCCTTTCCGCTCCGCGTCCTTGCCTTGCTTTTGCTTTTCGATACCGCATTGGGCACCTCTTCGACGTCCTGGACCACCTGGCCGGGTCGTCGAGCGAAGCAGACCTCTCCATGAGTACAAACGCTCGGCGCCTTCCATTGGTTTTTTTCTTCGTCGACGACGACAAAAAAAAACACCGGAAGATTCCTTCCATCTCACATTCTTCTTTTTTCTCTTCCTCACTCCTTCACCTCCACAGGAAACAACAACAACAACCTAGCAGCCATGACGGACGCTCCCGAGACCTTTGCCTTCCAGGGTGAGTTAAAACAAAAGAAGAAGAAGGGAGAGAGAGTGAGCGCGGGAGAGCGTAGAAATCG
>Ga0210003_1003392_pt1 | contig 12958 bp, 10 predicted proteins | sample LantaG_FD_182804 | JGI IMG/M metagenome (GOLD analysis project Ga0210003, IMG submission 182804) | Deep subsurface microbial communities from Baltic Sea to uncover new lineages of life (NeLLi) - Landsort_02402 metaG (SPAdes) (version 2) | ecosystem: Environmental > Aquatic > Marine > Oceanic >... | reverse complement strand
CATGACTCTCGGGCGAGTCGGGTTCGTTGGGGTACACCTGGCGCCGAAGATCACTTTGCCCTTCACAACCGCCGCGGTCGTCATTGCGCAGACGTTTGTTGCCGGACCGTTCTACATCCGGCAGGCGCGCGTCGGGTTCGAGGGCGTTCCGCGACAGCTTCAGATGGCGTCGCTCACGATGGGGGCATCCCCGCTGCGGACATTCTTCAGAGTGACGGCGCCGCTTGCCTCGCATGCGATTCTGGCGGGGCTCGTGATGGCCTGGGCGCGGGCGGTCGGCGAGTTCGGCGCGACGCTGATGTTCGCGGGGAACATGCAGGGCGTGACGCAGACGATGCCGCTCGCCATCTATGCGTCGATGGAGCAGGACGTCCGCGTTTCGGTGGTGCTGTCGGTGACCCTCGTCGCCGTGTCCTTCCTGGTCATCATCGTGACGAAGTTCCTGCTCGCTCCAGGCGAAGATGGGGACACAGGGATCTCCCTGCCGACCTTCTCTCGCAATCGCGAGCGCGTCCCCTCGGGTTAGCCGTCCGCCGGACACGCCGGCGATAGCCGAATGTCGCTCAGCGCGCCTCGAGCGATGCACCCCCGCTCGGTGTATACAGCGGTGAACCATCCTTGTTGACGAGCTGATCCCCTGGACCGATGGGCGTCGGCGCCGACCAGCACCGCGTCGCACCGAGGGATGAGAGATCGCGGGCGAGCGCCAGGAGCCCAAGGCGGTCGCGGAGAACTCTCGCTCATCCAGGGAGTGTCTCGTTCTCCCAACGAAAGGAGACTCGCATGGCCGAGGATGCGGTCAGGCTGGCGACCACACAGTGGGGGTATCGCGAGACGCCGGCCGAGGCCAATCCCTATAGCGACGTGTTCTCGCTGGAGGCAGCGCGGCAGTGGTCGCGTGAGCAGATCGAAGGCGCGCTCGGCCTGGTGGCGCAGGCCGGCGAGGCGAAGGCGGATCTGGCGGTGATGGGAGAGGACATCGCTAGCACGGGGTACGCCCTGACGTATCTCGACGATCCGTCGGTGTTTCGGACGCTGACAGAAGAGAGCGCCGCACTCGCCCACCGCCTGGTTGGCGAGATGGCCGCCCGCTATCAGATGCACGTAGTCTCCTGTTTCTTCGAGCCCGATGGCGACCGCATTCGGAATAGCGCGGTGCTGTTCGGACTCGACGGGAATATCATCGGCCGCTACCATAAGGTCCACCTCCCGGTGTATGAAACGTGGTTCGTTACGGCGGGCGACGATTTCCCAGCCTTCGAGACGGAGATCGGGGTGGTCGGGATGCTGATCTGCTATGATGACATGTGGTGCGAGTCGAGTGCGGCCTGTGCGCTGAACGGGGCGCGGATCATCTGCCATCCGTCGGCCTACAGCCCGCCGGAGTACCGCGTGCGGACCCGGTCGGGGGATGCACAGGTGTTCTACCTCACCTCGACGCGCGCGGGCTCTCGCATCTGTGCTCCCGACGCGACGGTGCTGAGCGACTGTGGCGACGAGGGCGACAGCATCGCTGTCGCCGAAGTGGAGGTGACGGCCGGCTCGCTGGCGCCGGAGAACTACTGGGAATATCTGTACTCCGGCATTCGAGACCACAGGGAACGCCACCTCAAGCTGCGCCGACCGGAGGCGTACCGGCGACTCCTAGATGACCACCCGCCAGCGCTGAACGCCTATCCCCCCGGGGGCCTGCGCACCACACGAGAAGCGATTCGCGAGGTATATGAGAAGCAGAAAGAGGACTACCGTCGAGGGCTCAGGGGCGAGAAGCAGTACTATACGTGGCAGCGGTCGGCGGACGGAAACGATACCGAATGACGCGGTGCGGCGGAGGGGGTCTCTCGCCGCGCCTGCCGTACGATCGCCAGCCACCTGTCGCAGGAGGGCGTGCCCGCGGCGCAGAAAGGCGGAGGCCGTGACCTTTGAGGAGCCTAAGTATACCGAGATCACGATCCTCACTCATCCCGAGGCGGCCGAAGGCCTCGCCGACATTCTTCTTACTCTGGGCTCGAAAGGAGTGGCGGAAGAGCGTCGGCCGCTCAATACCCGCCTGATCGCCTACCTTCCCTCCGACGACCAACTGGAGGACAGGGTGCGCGAGATTCGCGCTCGGCTGACCGCTCTGGAGAGAGAGGGGCTGCGCATCGGGCCCGGCACGGTCGGCGTGCGGACGTTGGACCAGAAGACGTGGAGCGAGGCGTGGAAGGACCACTTCCAAATCCTGAAGGTGACGCCAGGGCTCGTCATCGTTCCCACGTGGGAGGAGTACGAGCCGGCGGAGGGCGAGTTCGTCGTCGTTCTGGAGCCGGGCGCGGCCTTCGGGACCGGCGGGCACGCCACCACGCGCCTCTGTCTGCGGGGACTCGTCCAGCACATGCGGCCCGGCGATCGCGTGGCAGACGTCGGGTGCGGCAGCGGAATCCTGGCGATCACGGCGGCCGTGCTGGGGGCGCGGGAAGTCATCGCCGTGGAGAATGACCGCACGGCGCTCCCCGTCGCCCAGGCCAACGCCAGGCGGAACAGCGTCGCCAGGCAGATCACCTTCAAGGAGGCCGATCTCCTGTCCGACACCGCCGGACCTTTCGATCTGATCGTGTGCAACATCGTCGCCGAAGAGGTGATCCGGCTGTCGGAGAGTTTCCCCGCCATGCTGACGAAGGGCGGCCGCTGCATCGCATCGGGATTCGTGACCGCCTCTATCCCCAGGGTAGAGGACGTGCTGAACCGGCACGGGTTGCGAACGATCGAGACGCCGAGCGAAGAGGGCTGGGCCGCCTGCGTGGCGATGAGGCCGGAGCGGGGCCGCTGAGAGCGTCCATCATCCCTATTTCCAGGGGGTCCCCGAACACGCGATCTTCCTCCCGGGCGGCCGGCGCCGCCATATGAGCCTTCTCTGGAGCCGGGCATCAGTGGGCACATCTCTGGGCATCGACATCATCGAGATCGACCGCATCAGGCGGACGTTGGAGCGCCGGCCCCGGATGGCCGCGCGGCTGTTTACGGAACGGGAGCGGGCCTACTGCGACGCCCGGGGGGACCCGGCCGCGCACTACGCGGCACGGTTCGCGGCAAAGGAGGCAACGGCAAAGGCGCTGGGCCGGTGGCTCCGATGGCAGGAGGTCGAGATCGCCAACGACCCTAGCGGCCGACCTCGCCTCCTCGTGCATGGAGAGGCGGCCGCGCTGGCCGGAGTATCCGAAGGCGGCCAACTGATCGTGTCGCTGTCGCACAGCCGAGACTACGCCGTCGCCTCCGTGCTGCTCGTCAGCCCGCAGGACATCGCCTGCCCTGACGAGAACCTACCCCCAGGGAGCATCTGGACGTGAAGATCGTCACGGCACAGCAGATGCGGGAACTGGACCGGAAGGCGATCCAGGAGCGAGGGATTCCAGGTCTCACGCTTATGGAGAACGCCGGCCGCGCCGTGGCCGAGGCGGCGGCGCGGCTGACGCGGAACTCCAACGATCGCCCTATCGTCATCCTGTGCGGCCGCGGCAACAACGGGGGCGATGGGTTCGTCGCCGCCCGCCATCTGAGAGAGCTGGGGCGCCGCGTACAGGTGTTCCTGGCGGCCGCGAGGGAAGATGTCGCGGGCGATGCGGAGGCGAACCTGCGGCGCCTCGAAGAGGGCGGCATCGAGGTCACAGAGTCAGAAGACCCCCACCCCGTGGTCTCCTCATTCTGCGCAGCCGGCCTCGTCGTGGATGCGCTGCTGGGGACGGGGCTTTCGGGGAAGGTCCGCGGGCTCCCGGGGCAGCTCATCGAGGCCGTGAACGCGTGCGGGCGTCCGGTGCTTGCGGTCGATGTGCCGTCGGGCCTCGACGCCGATACGGGGGAGCCGCTGGGGCTGGCCGTGCGAGCGGCCGAGACCGTCACGATGGGTCTGCCCAAGATAGGGCTGTTCCTGTACCCGGGGATGGATTACGTCGGCCGACTGACCGTGGCCGATATCGGCTTTCCGCCTGACCTCGTCAACGACAGCCCGTCTCTCGCCGATCTGATGGAGCCGGAATGGGTCCGCATGCTTCTGCCGCGCCGCCGCCAGAGCTCCCACAAGGGCAGTTTCGGGCGGGTGCTGGTCATCGCCGGCTCGGAGGGCATGACCGGCGCGGCCTATCTCTGCGCCCAGGGAGCACTGCGCGTGGGGGCCGGGCTGGTCACGGTCGGCTGCCCCGCCAGTGTCAACGACATCCTCGAGGTCAAGCTCACTGAGGCGATGACCTTCCCGCTTCCCGAGACCTACAGCCGGACCCTCGACACGCGGGCGCTGGCGCTCATCCTCGAGCTGGCGGAGGAGGCCAGTGTCGTGGCGATTGGCCCGGGGCTCTCGCGAGAGCCGGAAACCGCGGTGCTCGTGCGTAGACTGGCCGCGCGTGTGGAAAAACCCATGGTGATTGACGCGGACGGAATCAACGCGCTGGCCGACGCCGCCATGATTCTCGAAGGAGACCATGCTCCGGCAGTGCTGACACCTCATCCGGGCGAGATGGCGCGGCTGATGGGCATCGCCACGGAGAAGGTCCAGGCCCGTCGGGCGTACTTCGCCGAGGCCGCGGCCAAGCGGTTCCGCTCCGCCATCGTCTTGAAGGGCGCTCGTTCCATCGTCGCCGAGCGCGGCCGGCCGCTGACGGTGAACCCGACCGGGAATCCCGGGATGGCAAGCGGCGGCACCGGAGATGTGCTGACCGGTATGGTCGCTGGGTTGATTGCACAAGGCCTCCTGCCGTTCGAGGCGGCGGCCGCCGCAACCTATCTTCACGGCCTTGCCGGAGACATCGCGGCCGATCGCGTTGGCGAGGCGAGCATGGTGGCGAACGATTTGCTGGAAGCCCTGCCGGCCGCCATCCGGGGGGTAGAGAACCGCAGCACAGGGGATACGCCCTCGTCCTCCGGCGCGTGAGCGAATGCCAGCATGACAGCAGCCTCACCCAACCGACCCCATCCTAGCCGGAGCGACCGACGATGACGGAGGCAGCGTCGCCAAGCGTTGTCCAGGCTGTCGTGGCCGCGGTGCTCCTGATCGGGGTCCTCACGCTCTACCTTCTACGCTTCGCCCGGTCGTGGCGTTGGGTCGCCATCGCCCTGCTCGTGTGCGTGCTCGATCAGGCGGCCAAGGCGCTCGTCTCTCCGGGGCCCGGACAGCGTCGGATGTCGCTTCTGGGCGGATGGCTGCAGATACGCTACGCCCAAAACTGGGAGCAGGGCTTTGGCGGGAACATCTCCTATCTCCTGGTGACGACGGCGATATGCGTCGCCGCGCTCTACTTCCTCTACGAGCGGCTGCTCAAGGCCCGCTACCGCATGTCTCCCCTGGCGGAGGCGGCGGTTGCGCTCATGGTGGGCGGCTATGCGGGGATCCTTCTGGATCGGGTCCGTCTCGGATTCGTGGTCGACTTCCTCGAATTCGGTCCGGCCAGCGCCTTCGTCTACAACCTCGCGGACCTGGCCGTTTTCCTGGCACTGGCCCTTCTCATCGCCAGGGTCGGCCAGTATCTCCACCAGGCCTGGCTGCGCCGCTTCCGCGTCCAGGACGGAGTGGTCGGATGGCCGAAGGCCTAGGCGCCCTCGGGCGGCGCGTGGCGCAGCGCTTCATATTCCGGGGCGCGCGCCCGAAGCCCAGCGATCTCGCCCAGCAGATGGGGGTGGAAATCGCCCAAGAGCAGACGCCGCCACCGGCACAGCCGCGGCTGCGAAGCGAGTACCGGGCGGAGCCGCCTCGCATCATCCTCTACTGCGCTGCCATCGACCAGCTTGCCGTCGCCATCCACGCCAACCAGCGCTTCGACATGATGAACTGCGACCTCGCGGAGGTCCACATCGCGCACGAGATCTTTCACCATCTGGAGTTCGGGCAGCGCTTCGGGCCTCTCACTTCGGAGGAGGTCGAGGCGGCCGCGCATGGCTTCACCCAGGAGCTACTGGAGCTGGAGTTCCACCCGACGGAGTTCTCGGAGATGGTGGGGTGATTTCGCGGCTCAGTCCGGCCGCCTGCCCGAGCCGCGGCGGGTCGCCCGGCGAGCCTACTCGGGAGCGGACAGCACCACGTGCGCCCGCTCGTCGTCCACGCCGCTCATTCGCCCCACGGTGCAGCTGCGGCAGTAGTCGGGCGGATTCTCGGTGTTCACCCGGCGCCTCAAGTCTCGATAGGGCGGACTATTCCATATGTCCCAGAACGACTGCTTCTTCAGGTCTCCCATCACGATTGTGCTCGGCGCGTAGCAGCAGGGGTGGACCTCGCCGTTCCACCGCACGAAGGCGGTTCTCCAGGGATCCGTGCACGTCGGCGCAGACTCCCGTCGGTCCGCGCCGAAGCGCGGTGGAAACTGGACACTCAGACCCACTTCCCGGGCCCGCTCCGCCGCCGCCTCGAGCATCCGGTTCGCCAGGTCCTGGTGGTAGAAGAGCGACTCATCCCGAACGTCTTCGCCGTGGACGACCATGTACTGCACGGTCAGGTTGTCCGCCCCCATGTCCGCCACGAGATCGACCATGTCGGAGAGCTGCTCGATGTTCCGGCGCATCGCCACGAACACGACATGGACCGTTGGCAAGGGCAATTCCGCCTCCCGCTTCAGGCGGACGATCTGCCGGATGCGACTGGTAACCTCGGAGAAAGAGATCCGCGGCCGAATCGAGGTATAGGTCCCCTCCTCCGGCGAATCCACGCTGATGTGCAGATGTCGCAGGCCTCCGGACACGAGTTCGACCGCCCGCTGCTCTGTCAGACGGTAGCCGCTCGTCTGGAGTGCCACCCTCGCCCCCATCGACGTCAGCCGATGGAAATACCGATCGAAGCTCTCGGCCACCAGCGGCTCGCCAAATCCCCCCAGGACGACCATTCCGACGCGCGGGAACACCCGCGCCAGACTGTCGAAGACGTTTTCTTCCAGGTCCCCGTAGTTCCAGTTCCGGTAGCGCCGGGCGCACATGAGACAGACGATGGGACACCGACCGGTTATCTCGAGAAAGAGCGTGCGCGGGGTCGTCCGCATGACCTCCGCCCGTGCTGCTGTCTCGCGCGCGTTGAGATCTTCTTCCCAGGCCTCGGGCGACAGGCCGCGCAGGCGCGCACACGCCAGCGAGGGCAGGTCTCTGAGTCCATACCCCTCGCGCAGTTGGCGAGCGGGCCACCCGAGTGGCCGCAGCAGTCGTGAGCGCGGCATAGGTCGAACCGATCCTCCATCACTTCTTTTCGGTCCTCTACGCGCTCACCCCTTGCGAGAGGAGCCGCGGAGGAGCCGGCGCGGATTGGAAACTCAAATGATGCCCCGCGTCGATGTTCACAGAAAAACCACGTTTTCTACCCGCAGTCTTCAGAGGTATCGCCTATACTTATACTCGGCTGTAACACCAGCAGCTCAATCAGCGTGAATCCTAGACCGACCGCCCCTCCAGGGGCGGTCGGTCGCTGTTAGGGTGACGCCACGCGGAATTCCGCCACTTCCTGCACTGCCACGGGGTCTACCATCTCTTCCGCCACCCCGACGCGAAGGACCCATGTTCCGGGCGGCGCATCGGTCGGAGCGATGCCGACGATCTCCTGCCGGTAGGCGAAACCAGCGGCAGTGGGAGCGAGAGGGGCGCGGCCGTAGGCGAGCCAGGTAGCGTACTGGACGAGCATTCCCTTTGGCTGGGTGAGCTTGCCGGACGCGTCTACGCGGGCGAGGCTCACGAGCACGAAGGGGGAGCGCTCCAGAGGTTCGGCACAGCGCCAATCGAGGGTGAAGCGCAGCAGGTCGCGGGACCGTACGGGGTCGGGCTGCACCCCGGCCCGTACGAGAGAGATGCCGCTCTCGTACTCGGCCACCGGTTGACCGCCCGCATCCGGAACGGCCATCCCCGGCGCATCGTTTGTGATCCGGAACAGATCTGACCAGAGAGCGACGGCGGGGACGGTCTTCGGCGGACGCCGGACGTACGCAAGGCAGTAGATCGGCCGACTCCAACCGATGGATTCGCCGAGCGCCGCAGCAAATGCCAGCGCATCCTCGTTTCGGGCCTCCCGACTCATCTCGCCATGGAAATACCAGCGGCTCAGCAAATCCGCGATGGCCGGCGAAACGGCGGGATCGAACGTCCACGGCTCGTAGAGGCCGTCGCTGCTGCATACGAGCACGTCGCGCCGCCGGCCTTCGACAACCTGGAGATACATAGGAAGGAACGTCCCGTGGTCGAGGTTGCTCACGTAGATGCTGTTGGGAGGGAGCTGCGACAGCACGGCGAGGGCGGCGTCGTAGTGTTGCCACTCGCCCCTGTGGCTCTTCGGCCAATTGGACTGGAGGAGGCTCGCGGGGAGTAGCGCGAGGACGCCGATCGTCAGGGCGGTTGGAGCCCAGGCACAGCGCCTCCCGACCGCGGACAGGACGGCCTGCGAGAGAGCGACCAGACCGAGGCCGGCCCAGATGCCTGCCACCAAGGCGGCGGGGACGAAGAAGGTCTCCCAGTCGGGGACACTATAGCCGAGGTTCCAGACCGTGAGCAGCACAGTGGCCGTGATGAGCGCCAGTCCGATGGTACGACGACGCCCGAGCAGGCTGATCAATCCGATCAGGGCGAGCGCGAGTCCGCCCAGCGTCAGCTCCGCCGAGGCCCCCGCCAGGACGGTCTTCGCGGATTCGATCATCTCGGCGAAGGGACGAGCAAAGACGTATTTCTGATAGGAGCGCCCCAGCAGGTACGGAACGAACTGGCACCACTGGCTGACATCGCTCCAGAGCACCGCCGGACGCGCCGCCGCCCGCATGGGCAGGTAGAGATAGAAGAGAAGAGGGGTCAGCCCGAAGACCGCCGCCTTGCCCAGCGCCCTCCACCCGGGCCTCTGCTCAACCACCGCCGCTATCACCAGGGGAGCCGTGAAGAACAGAGAGGTGCGATGATGGGCAAGTCCCAGCCCCGCAAGAAGCGCCAGCCACATAAGGCGGCGCTGACCTCGCCTGCCTTCCCCGGCGGCGAACACGGCGATAGCGGCAGAGATGATAAGGGCGTTGAGCGAATAGACCTCGGGCTCCGTGGCCACGCCCCAACTGGACCCGGCCAGCGCGACGACCGCCCCCGACAGGAGACCAGCGGAGGCCGAACGGGACAGCCGCATCGTGGTCCAGGCAATGAGAGCGGCTGAGGCGGCGCCGCAGAGAGCGGACAGAAGGCCGATTCGCACGGGCGACGACCAGAAGGGAAGCAAATCGAACAGCTTCGCCAGCAACAGGTAGACGGGATAGCCAGTGGGGTGAGGGACGCCCAGCACGTGAGCGGCCGTCACGAGCTCGGCGCTATCATCGGCGAGGACGGTAGGGGCCAGGGTCCAGACGTAGATGGCGAAGGAGGCGATACCGACCGCGCCGGCGACGGTCGCCGGCCGCCGAAGAACGCCGCGAGCCCGACAGCTCGAGGGAGCCTCCACTGGTTGGCTCGACACCTGCTTCTCTGCGCGCACGGTCGTCAGACTCCAGCTGTTCTTCGGCCGTCCGTTCAGTCGGCGGCCTCGGCGCGAATCCACCGCTTCTGCGCAAGCGTCGCGAGCACGAGCAGCCCGCCCATAATGACGAACGGCCACCGATAGCCGAAGGCGGAGGCCGCCAGCCCGCCGATGGCCGGGCCGGTGGCCCAGCCCAGCGCGGAGGCGGTCGTCGTGAACCCGTAGGCCTGGCCGATATTCGTTCGCGGCACGGTATTGGCGACGAGCGCGTTCATAGCCGGCACCATCCCCCCGGCGGCCAGGCCGAAGAGGATGCGCAGGAACACGAGCTGCGCGATGCTCTGCGCGAAGAAGTGGGGGAAGGAAAGCAGCGCCGCCAGGAAGGTGCATGCGACGAGCATGGTCCTGTGCCCCACGCGGTCGCTCAGCCGACCGGCCATGAGGGCCGAGAAGGCGGCGGCGACTCCGGTCACGGCCAGCAGGATCCCGGTCTCACTGGCAGCCTTCTGAGGGGTGCCGACGATCTGCTCGACGAAGAGCGGGAAGATCGGCATGACAAGAGACATGCTTAGGTTCATCGTGAAGAACACACCGAGCAGGCTCAGGATCACGGGCGTGCGGAGGAGAACGCGGAGGGGAGCCGAGTCGGCTCTCTCCTCCTTGCTCGGGGGGATGAAACGCTCCTTGGCACCGAACAGCACGAAAATGCCCCCTGTGAAGAGTAGGGTCGCGGTGATGCCGAACGGTATCCGGTATCCGTACCGATCGGCGACGATACCGCCGATGTACGGTCCGATCGAGCCTCCCATGAACACGGACATCTGCATGAGCCCGAGGCTCGAGCCCAGACGGTTCTTCGGCACCACGCTGGAGATGAGCGCAACCGAGGCGGGTACGGTGCCGGTGATGCTGCCCTGGAGTATTCGCAGAGCGAGGAGCTGGTAGACATTCTGTGTCAGACCCATGAGGGCAAGGACGATGCTGCCGCCGAACATCGCTCGCTGGACCATGAGCTTCCGGCCGTGGCGGTCGGCGACGAAGCCCCAGATGGGCCCCATGATGCTCATGGCGATGCCCGCCCCGGTGCCCGTCAGCCCGGCCCACACGGGGACCATCTTTTCCGTCACCCCCAGCTCTCGCACGAAGAACGGCATGAAGGGCATGACGAAGGAGAAGCCCATGATTGAGCAGAGCTGGGCGACCCACATGACGGGGAGGGTGACGCGCCAGCGGGGATCGCCATGTATCTCCGGATCGCGGCCAGGCGATTCCGCAGCGCTTGTGCTGCCCTCAGTCGTCAAGTCGGGATCTCGATCCATTCCAGTGCTATCACGTGCCCTGCCCCACGGTCTTGTTCGCCGGCAACGGGCGCGTTTCATCTTGTGCGGTGATTGAGGGCCTGCGGTGTGCGCTCGAGGCACGGCGGGATGGAGGCGGAGGGGGCGGGCTCGCAGAACGGTACAAGGCCGGTGATGTAGATGCGGGAGCGAAGACGTTGACGCGTGGAGACTGCACTGGGAAGCATGCGATGAGATCGACCAGCGTAATCGGTGCAACGCTGCTGGCGCTCATGCTGGCGGCCGCAGGCGCCCGCGCCGACTGCGTGCTCCTTGCGCCTGAAGAGTGGCGAGGCGAGGTTTCCGAGCAGGTACAGTTTGCAGTGGTTGAAGTGCGAGCGGAGGGAAGTGCACGGATGGATGTATGTGTCTCTCTCAGCGACGACTCGCGCGAGCCGCACGAGCTCTATCTGCTGCTGCCGCTTCAGGCGCGGCCGGAGGGATTCGAGGCGCGCACGATGCCGGTGGAGCGATTCTGGCAGCAGCACCTGGCGCAGCTGGACGCGCTCTTCGAAGAGGCCCTCGCCCACCTGGCGCAACGCCGAGCAGCCATCCAGTCCGGGGCGCGCGTGGGCGCCTTTGCCGCGGGGCCCGTCGCAGTCGCAGCCTTTCTGCCGCACAGCCTCTTTCGCGGAGCGCGGGTTCGTCGATACGGCGGGCTATCGGACAGGGTCATTCTCTCAGGCCGCAGCGTGCGAACCCAAATCCTCCAGGCGGACGTGCACGCTTCCCTGAAACCGGACGAGCTTGCCGCACTCACACAGCTCCCGGCAGTGCCGGCTGCAGCCAAGAAAGCAATCGAGCAGTATGCCGGAAGGCCGTTCGCGCTGGTGAAGCTGCGGACGCTCCCGCCAAGGCGTCGGGGAGCGGCTCGCCCCCAAGCGACGATGCCGGGGATCGTGCTTACGTTCACCGAGAAGATGATCGAGCGGGAGGGCGCGCTGTGCTACGACTACCCGCTGGGGACCGGCCGCGCGTGGCCAGGAGAGATTCCTCTCACCCAGGTCTACATCACAGCGCCCGAGCAGTTCGATCTGGACGTGACCTTCCCTCGAAGGCCTCGGACAACCACGCTCCCCGACTACGAAAGGAACATGGCCTACCTGGATGAGTCGGCTGCCTGGGTCGCCCGAGGACGACAGGTCCACATGGCCAGGTACGACCGCGCCAATCCAGCGGAGGATATCCGGGTCGTCTTGCAGGCGCAGGGCGAAAGCGAGTTTGCAGTTGCCGCCCGAGCCCGGGAACGGCGTCTGAAGGCAGCGAGGATCGGCTTCCCCCTCCTCGGCGCGCTGCTGTGGACGGCGGCGTTCACGCTGTTCGTCCGGAGAGACGGGCACGCACAGTCGCTCGGATTCTGGCGAGGGCTCGGCAAGAGCTGGCTCTTTGCCTCGCTCCTGCTCCTGGGCCCGATTCTGCTCGCGTACTCGGTCCTCTGGGGGCTCAGTGGAACATCCCTTTTCAGGCTCCTGGCCGAACCGCAACTGACGCCGAGGCACGTAGTCCCGCTGGTCTTCATTCTCGTCTCTCTCCCGCTCATCGCGGCAGGCATGTCCGTCATCCATCGGTCCCGGCGATCGCGCCTGGGAAGCTTCCTCGGCCGCAGCCTAGCTGCCGCAATTGTCTCCGGCGCGGCATATTGGCTGGCGGGACGCGCGCTCGTGGAGTGGCTGGCCGGATAGGTGCTTTGACCGGAGGCCGGCGGAGAACGCTCCGCTCTCTGCTGGGCACACAATAGTTTTCTGGTCAGCGGTTGACTCCGGGGCTATCCGCAAACCAGGCGGTATGCCGTCCGGGGCATTGCGGGCCGTTCAGCAGATGTTTGGATAGTCTCCCGGACGAGTAGGATAGCGGCAGGGCAATCCCCCGCAAGCCAGTAATATAGCTCCGGTATGGCAACTTCCTGCGAGAGCGGCATACTATGAGACTTGTTGCTGGCGTAGACGGCGGCAGTACCAAGACGCTCGCCGCAGTCTGTGATCTGGACGGTGAGCTGCGCGGCGTCGGCCGCGAGGGAAGCAGCAACTGGGAGGGTGTGGGCGTAGAGCGCGCCGCCAAGGCAATCACGAACGCCACGGAGGCGGCGCTCGCGATGGCAGGGGGAGGCCTGAAGGACCTCGTTCACGGGCACATGACGCTGGCCGGTGTGGATTGGCCCGAGGACGCGCCGCGCATGGAGAAGATCCTCCGGCAGGCGGAGTGGGGG
>Ga0210003_1003391_pt1 | contig 12962 bp, 9 predicted proteins | sample LantaG_FD_182804 | JGI IMG/M metagenome (GOLD analysis project Ga0210003, IMG submission 182804) | Deep subsurface microbial communities from Baltic Sea to uncover new lineages of life (NeLLi) - Landsort_02402 metaG (SPAdes) (version 2) | ecosystem: Environmental > Aquatic > Marine > Oceanic >... | reverse complement strand
ATACTTCTTAAACCAGATAAGGAAAGGGGATTCCCTGTAATGAAAGCACTTGATATCAGAGCTTCTGTTCGTGAATGGTCATCACAAAAGCTTAATTTACAGGACCTTTCTGATCTATTATGGGCCGCCTTCGGTATTAACAGACCTGTCGAAGGTAAACGAACAGCCTCATCATCAATGAATTCACAGGACATTGATGTTTATGCCTTCCTTGAGGAAGGTATATATCTTTATAATGCACAAAAACATACTCTTGACCCGTTTGTGGCAGGCGACTACAGCGATCTGCCCGGTAAAACAGATGCTCCGTTAAACCTGGTTCTTGTTACTGATATCTCAAGATTCAGGGAGGGAACAGAATCTATGAAAATCGGATGGGCCAATATTGGCTGCGGAATTGTATCCCAGAATATTTCATTATTTTGTGCAGGGACAGGGTTAAAAACCCGCCCCAGGGCCAGCTGTCCCGGTGCCAATAAAATAAGGGAACTTCTGAAACTGAAAGATACCCAGCATATTCTGCTGAATCACCCGGCAGGATATGTGAAATAACTAAAATGGGGCTTAAGCCTGAGGTTAATTAATTACCCTTCTTTCCGGAATTATGTATTATATATTAAACTAACGCCGGGCTTTAGCCCGGTGTTTGCTGAAAACATTTCCTCCAGGATTTTAGTCCGTAATTTTTTCAAAAAAAGTTTGCATTTAATAAAAATATGTTTTATATTTGACCAATTAGTTAAACTATATGGTTTAATTATAAAGTTAAATCAAATGGTTAATATAGATGACTGAAAAAGATAAACATACCGAGGAAAAGATATTTGAATCGGCGACAGAAGTTTTTATTGAAAAAGGGATGGATGGAGCCCGCATGAAGGAGATAGCTGAACATGCAGGTATTAACAAGTCACTTCTTCATTATTATTACAGGACAAAGGACCACTTGTTCAATGCTGTCTTTGAAATGATCGTAGGACAGATGTTCAAAAAGTTTGCACCTATACTTGATGAAAATCTGTCCCTGGAAGACAAGATCAGGTTTTTCTTCAAAGAGCACATAACATTTCTCGAAAAAAATCCCAGGCTGCCGGGATTCCTTATAAACGAACTACACCGGAATCCGACCAGGATTAAAAGGCTCATTCAGGGTATTGACATAAATAAATTATGGAGCACACTGGAGGAACAGCATAAGGAGGAGCTGACAAGATACAATATCACCAGAGAGACAATACCACAGCTTATGACCTCTATTGCTGCAATGAGCGCCTTTCCTTTTATAGCCAAACCAATAGTTGCCAGTATTATGGAAAAAATGGGATATGATTTCAATGAATATATTGAGGAAAGGAAAGAATACGCTGCAGAATTCGTAATAAAAGCCATGAAGCAATAAAGTAGTAAGTAGTAAAAGCTATATAAATGAAAAAAAGAGTTATAATTCTATTTATTTTATTAACGCCCTGGATATCATTTGTTCAGGGCCAGAAGATCTTAACACTCAGAGAGTGCTATGATAAAGCAGCTGAGTCCAATGCACTTGCGGGAGAGAAAGATGCCTATTCATCAATATGGGAGCTAAAGGACAAGAATCTTGTCAGGGGGTGGCTGCCCACTATCGATGCCAATGGGAGCTTCATTTATAACTCTTCTGTCATCGATATGACTGATGCACTTGGATCATTGCCTGTGCCCGGAATTGCCGACCTGATAAATCCCCTTCCCCACGAACAGTATAAATTAACACTGGAAATAAACCAGATGATTTATGACGGTGGCGCGATAAAGGGGACGCGGGCTCTTGAAAAAGCAGGTCGCAGCATAAACGAAAAACAAACTGATACTGATATATACAAACTGCGGGAGCAGATAAACGGTTTTTATTTCAGCCTCTTGCTTATTGAGCATCAAAAAGAGCTTCTGAACAATTACCTGGAACTGGTAAACAAGCGTATTTCATCAATGAATTCGGCTCTTGCCAGCGGTGTGTTATTAAAATCGGATATTGATGTTCTTGTTTCTGAAAAGATAAAGCTCGGGCAGCAGCTTAAAGAAAATGAGATAAAGGAAACCGCACTATTAAAGATTCTGACAGATCTTACAGGCGCTGAGATCGATGCTTCAACAAAATTTGTTCTTCCATCAATAGCAGTGGAACAGGAAGCAGAATTATCGCGACCTGAATTACATTTATTCGATCTCAGGAAAGAACAGCTTGACGCTTCCCTGCAGGTAATACAGAGCAAGAGAATGCCAAAAGCATTTGGCTTTGCAACCCTTGGTTATGGAAATCCTCCCGGAAATAATTTCTTTAAAGATGAATTTGCTTCTTACTATATTCTCGGGGCAGGTCTAAAATGGAACATTTTCGACTGGAATAAAGCAAAGAATGAAAAACAGTTAATAAATCTTCAGCAGGGTATAATCGATAACAGGAAAAACGATCTTACTGAAAATCTTGAAAGACTCCTGGATGCAAAACAGGCCGAGATAACAAGCCTTGAATCTCTAATTGAATCAGATTCAGAACTGATCAAAATAAGGAAAAGGATAACTGCCTCGGCTGAATCACAGTACGAAAACGGAACCATCACCATTACTGAGTATATGAATGAGATGAATTCAGAAAAACAGGCTCAGATCAATCATGAAATACATAAAATAAACCTGGCTAAGGCACAGGTGGAATATTATAACATAAGTGGAAAGGAGATTGAATAACATGAAAACCAGATCATTAATAATCATCGGAGCACTGCTGACAACCGGCTGCGTGAACAACGCTGATGAGGCAGATGCCTATGGTAATTTTGAGGCCACTGAGGTGTTTGTCTCAGCTGAAACAAGCGGAAGAATCCTTAAGTTAGATGTAACAGAGGGTTCTGAAATTGACAGGGGAACCGAAATTGCTCTTATCGACACGATTCTGTTCCATCTGCAGAAGGAGGAGATCAATGCAGGAATGAGAAGTGTCAGGACGCGCATTAATTCAATAAATGCACAGAATGACATTCTTAACCAGCAGATCGAAAATCTGAAAATTAACATTGCCAGGATTGAGAATATGCTGAAGGATGATGCGGCAACACAGAAACAGTATGATGATCTCGCCGGGCAGGTTGCAGTACTGCAAAAACAGATTGCAGCCAATAACACCCAGAAAGCATCAATAGCTGCAGAATTGTCGGTATTTGAATCGAAAAAGGCAACTCTTAACGAACTGCTTAAGCGAAGCAGTGTAAAAAGCCCTCTGGAGGGGACTTTAATTGAAAAGTATTCTGAGGCCGGGGAGATGACTACAGCAGGCAAACCACTGGTTAAGATCGCTGACCTTTCACTGATTAAGCTTAAAGTGTATGTCAGCGGAGCCCAGCTGGGAAGTATTAAAACAGGCGGAGAATGCACTGTAAGGGTAGATGATGGAAAGAAAGGATACACTTCATTCCCCGGGACAGTAAGTTATATTTCAGAAAAAGCAGAATTCACTCCGAAGATCATCCAGACAAAAGAAGAGCGTGTTACGCTTGTTTATGCTGTGACAATTGATGTAAAGAATGACGGTACAATGAAATCAGGTATGCCGGGAGAGGTGATTTTCTGAAAATGATGCAAAAGATAATTGAATCATCGGCCATAGGAAAGAGTTTCGGGGAAACGAAGGCCCTGGAAGATATCTCATTTTCAGTAAATGAATCTGAAATATTCGGATTCATAGGTCCGGACGGAGCAGGTAAAACAACTCTTTTCAGGATAATTACCACTCTCCTCCTGCCCGATGAAGGAGAAATGAGGGTTATGGGACACGATGTCGTAACAGGTTTTAAAGAGCTTCGCAAAAATATTGGATATATGCCGGGACGCTTCAGTCTTTACCAGGACCTGTCAGTTGAAGAAAATCTTAACTTCTATGCAACAGTATTTGGAACCACGGTGAAGGAGAACTATGACCTGATTTCTGATATCTATTCACATATTGAACCATTTAAAAAGAGACTTGCGGGAAGACTTTCGGGAGGGATGAAGCAGAAGCTGGCCCTGTCGTGCGCACTAATTCACAAACCCGCATTGCTTGTCCTCGACGAACCGACAACAGGTGTTGATGCTGTTTCCCGGTCAGAATTCTGGGATATGCTGAAAAAGCTTAAACAGCACAATATAACAATAATAGTATCAACACCCTATATGGATGAAGCAATGAGGTGTGACAGAGTGGCCCTCATCCAGACCGGGAAGATCCTTTCGATAGATTCCCCGGTTAAAATAAAGGAGGGTTTTTCACGGAAACTGTTCAGGATAAAAACCAGTCAGAAATACAAACTGATAAGCGTGCTACGCAAGTACCCCGGAGTTGTAACAGTTTATCCCTTCGGTGATTCGGCACATGTAACCTTCATTGATGATATCATTGATGACTCTCTAAGTGAATTTTTGGTTAAGGCAGGAATAGATGATACAGTTATTGAGGAATCTGAAGCCGGAATTGAAGACAGGTTCCTGGAACTTATGGAAAAAGGGACAATGGTATAATAGTATAATGGTATAATGGTAAAAACAGGGAAATGACTAGGAATACCGTAATATCTGTTAAAGATCTGGTGAAGAGGTTCGGAAGCTTTACTGCCAACGATAATCTTAATTTTGAGGTTTATGAGGGTGAGATCTTCGGATTCCTGGGAGCTAACGGTGCAGGAAAAACAACGGCAATAAGGATCCTGTCAGGCCTTTCCAGACCCACCTCCGGAAAAGCCACAGTTGCCGGGTTTGATGCCGGTACCCAGCCAGAGAAGATCAAGAAAAATATAGGCTATATGTGCCAGAAGTTTTCTCTTTACGAGGATCTTACGGTGAGGGAGAACATCATTCTCTACGGTGTTATTTACGGTATGAAGCTGCCTGCACTGAAGCAAAGGATCCGTCAGCTTCTTGAAAAACTGAAGTTTGAGGAATATGAAAACAGGATCATTTCTGATCTGCCGCTGGGACTGAGGCAGAAGCTTGCTTTTACAATCGCGGTGCTCCATGAACCCAGGATTGTATTTCTTGATGAACCTACCGGGGGTGTCGATCCGATAACAAGAAGGCAGTTCTGGGAAATGATATATGAAACAGCGGCGATGAATATAACTGTATTTGTTACTACACATTATATGGATGAAGCAGAATACTGCGATCGCGTTTCAATCATGAGTGAGGGTAAGATTGTAGCCCTTGATACTCCGGCTGAATTGAAAAGACAATATAATGCGGAATCTGTTGAGGAGGTGTTTGTGAAGATAGCAAGACCCCCCACCCCCTCCCGACCTGCGGTCGGGACAGGCTCTAAAGGGGGGCTAAAACCCGAACCCGATACAACTGGTAAGATATGAAACGATTTCTGGGATTTGTAAAAAAAGAGTTCCTGCATATTTTCAGGGATTATCGTACGCTGATAATCATCTTCGGCATACCTGCGGCTCAGATACTTATTTTCGGATTCGTGGTAAGAACAGATATCAAAGATGCCGGGGTCGCTGTGCTTGACCTTTCACACGATGAGATCACACAAAGACTGACCAATAAAATATTCTCTTCAGGTTTCTTTGTAAATGACGGTAATCTTCTTAATTACAACGATATAGACGTCACATTTAAAAAAGGGAACACAAAAGCTATTTTTGTTTTTGAGGAGAATTTCGGAAGCAATCTTTACAGGAAAGGCAGGGCTTCAATGAGCATAATAGCGGATGGCTCTGAACCTAATGTCGCAACGCTCATTACCAACTACACCACGGCAATTGTTAATGATTTCAACAGGGAGCTGAATAAAGATGCTGTTAACAGTGTATTACTGATTCAGCCTGAGGTTAAAATGTTCTACAATCCCGAACTGAAGAGTCATTTCATGTTTGTTCCGGGGGTGATAACTCTTATCCTGATCCTGATTTGCGCACTTATGACCTCTGTGACGATCACCAGGGAAAAGGAGTTCGGCACAATGGAGGTTCTTCTTGTTTCGCCCCTTAAACCACTGCAGATAATCCTGGGGAAAGTAACCCCCTATTTTCTTCTCTCCTTTATAAATATTACACTGATCCTTATATTGTCATGGATTGTATTTGGTCTGCCGATAAAGGGCAGCGTGGTTCTGCTGCTTTTTGAAAGTATGCTCTACATACTTATGAGCCTGTCGCTTGGTATCCTTATTTCAACTATTTCAAAAACAATGCAGCAGGCAATATTTATTTCCTTCCTGGGATTAATGCTGCCAACAATAATACTATCCGGTTTTATCTTCCCCATTGAAAACATGCCAAAAGTATATGAGATTGTAAGCAAAATAATACCTCCCAGTTACTTTATCACAATAATAAAAGGAATAATGATAAAAGGGACGGGAATTACCTTCGTGTGGAAGGAGACCCTTGTAATACTCTTCATGACATTGCTGTTTATCGGTTTAAGTGTAAGGAAGTTTAAAATAAGGCTTCAATGAAAAAGACAAAAGAAATAATACCCGGGAAAGAAAGATAAATGAGAACAATATTATATCTTATAAGAAAAGAATTCCTTCAGATATTCCGGAATAAGTTTATTTCGAAGGCTATATTCGGTGTTCCTATCGTTCAGATGCTTATCCTGGTGCCGGCGATTACTTTCGAAATAAAGAATGTGAATCTCTGCATTATTGACAATGATTTCTCTACAGAATCCAGGGGACTCGTAAGCAAGCTTGAAGGATCAACTTTTTTCAGGATCAGTTATTCAACATGGTCGGAAAAGAAAGCAAATGATCTTCTTCACAGCAATAAATGTCTGATGGTACTGAATATTCCTGATGGTTTCGGGAGAGAAATATCCTCCGGCAGACCTTCAAAACTGCTGGCAACGGTTGATGCCTTGAATGCTATAACAGCACAACTTTCCTGGGCATATCTGAATGGTGTCATAAGTGATTATAATGCAAGTATCATAACAGAAAATCCGGGTATGATGCAATTGACAGCAATGCCGCGGATAAATATCACCAACAGATTCTGGTACAATGAGTTGCTTGATTATAGATACTACATGCTGCCGGGTATTCTGGTCATTCTTGTTACAGCTATCGGATTCCTTCTTGCAGGGTTAAACATGGTCAGAGAAAAAGAGATCGGGACGATTGAACAGATAAACGTAACGCCTGTCAGAAAATACCAGTTTATAATTGCAAAGATGGTTCCTTTCCTGATTATCGGCCTTATCGATCTTGCTCTCGGTCTTATTATCGGGAAGCTGACATTCAATATTCCCTTCGAAGGAAGTATAATGCTTCTTTTCCTGGGTTCGACAATTTTCCTTATCTCCGTTCTTGGGCTTGCCCTTTTTATTTCAACACTTTCAGGAACTCAGCAGCAGTACATGTTCAGTGCGTTTTTTGTAATGATCATTTTTATCCTGATGAGCGGAATTTTTACTCCTTTCGAAAGTATGCCCATATGGGCGCAGAAATTCGATCTGGTCAATCCTGTTGCACATCTGATAAAATTCAACAGGATGGTAATGCTAAAAGGCTCTACTATTCATGACACAGCCAGAGAGTTATTCTTCTTGTCGGCAATAGCCATCGTCTTTACCCTGTTTGCAGTAAGACGTTACCGTAAAACGGCATGATTTAACGATCGCACGATTGCATGATCGTTTATATCCTTATCCCAAGGAGAATTATATCATCAATCTGTCCTATTGATTCACCCTGGTCTGGATGATTGATCCACTCATCAAGAGTTTTTTCATAGATCTCCTTCTGTGAACTCATTGAAAGTCCCTGGTTGTCGAGCAGCATCTGAATGAACCTGGGTTTCATGAATTTCCTCCCTTTAGGGCCGCCGAACTGGTCACAGAAACCATCAGAAAACAGATATATGGTATCACCTTTCAGTATTTCGATTTCATGACTTGAAAAGTCATTCATCCTTGAATATACTCCTACAGGCATTCCGTCAGCTCTTTTTTCAATAATTGAGTACTCTCCGTTTTCTTTCCTTATTAGGATCAATGGATTATTTGCCCCTGCATAAAGTAATCGATTGTTTTTCAGATCTATAGTACATAGAGCCATATCCATACCGTCTTTACTTGACTCCTGTAATTCTTTTTGCTTGAGGGACAGGATAATATTTTCACGAAGTTCATTAAGTATCTGATCAGGTTTAATGACACCTGATTCATTTACTATTTTATTCAGGAAGCTGACTCCCAGCATGCTCATGAAGGCTCCGGGAACACCATGCCCTGTACAGTCAGCAGCTGTAAATATTATGTGGTTACCTTTTTTCGACATCCAATAGAAATCTCCGCTTACGATATCTTTCGGCCGGAATAATAAAAAATAATCAAAAAAGCTGCTTTTTAGTATATTTTCTTCAGGAAGTATAGCCTTTTGTATTCTCTCTGCATACTGGATACTGTCTGTTATTTCCTTTTTCTGGTAGGTGACTATATCCCTCTGTTTGGCTATCTCATCTTTCTGTTCCACAACCTCCCTTGTCCTCTCTTCAACAATCTTCTCAAGCTTGATTTTTTCCTCGATCAGCTTTTTCTCCCTGTACCTGAAAAATGCAATTATAATCAGGGCAATAAATAATGATGCTGTAATCAGAAACCATGTGGTCCTCCAGAAGGGTGGTTTGATCACAAAACTGTATTGTGCTGCTTCACCTGAAATACCATATTTGTTTCTTGCCTTCACATAAAAAGTATAATCACCTGGTGGAAGATCAGAAGAAGAGATGCTTCTGGAAGTAGAATAGGGGGACCATTCACCTGTACCTTTCCTTTCGAGACGATATGAAAACATAAGATCATCGGGATTGCTGAATGAAAGGCCGGTGAAATCAAAAGTTACATGGTTATCATTATGAGACAATACAAGGTTCTCCGGCAGTCCTGACCATTTGCTTATCTTAAAATCCCTCGATCTCCAGTCAACTTCCTCAAAAAACAGTTTTACAGAAGTGATAAATGTTTTTGGTGACAGATTGAAATCCTGGTCTATACCTGAATTGAAACGTATAACACCATTTTTTGTCCCGAACCAGATAAGGCCTCTCTTATCTATTGCAATTGAATTCGGATTGTTTTCACCGCCGGTGAATCCGTCTTTGGTACCGTATGGTATTACTCTTGTTATTACCTGATTATCGTCAAGTTCTATCAGGTCAAAACCCTTTTCTGTTCCCGCTATCAACAAGTTCTTGCTGATAAAAAGAAGGCTGTTTACAGTTCCTGAGGATAGTATTCCTTTCCCGGCTACAACTGATAATGGAATAGAATCGTTTCTGCTTCCGAATTTGAAAATACCTCCGCCAAAGGTTCCAATCCAGATATTTCCTGCAGGGTCCTCTGCAAGCGTATTTATACGGAGGAAAGAAAGGCCCTCCTCTTCATTAAAATCATTATAGACGGTATCCTCCAGCATGACAAGTCCACCCACGGTTCCCATCCATATTCTGCCCCTTGAGTCTTCAATGATAGTCTGCACTTCATTATGAATCAATCCATCATCCTCACTCATAGTAAAAAGGTAGTCTCCGGTATACTTGCCATACCCCCCGGCGGTTCCTATCCACAGGTTATTATGAGAATCGACGAGCATGGTGCTGACCTTAAGATCCGGCAGCCGGTAGTTATATTCAAATCTTGTAAGACGGGCACCATCAAAAATATTTATCCCGTTATTGGTGCCAATCCATATTTTCCCCTGGTATTTTGTTATGGTGGTTGCCCCCACATCATTTAAGCCCTGCTGTAAAGAAAAGGACATCAGCTTTCTGATAATGTCACCTTCCTTTTTAAAAACAGAGAATCCTTCCTCAGTGGCAGTATAAAACAAATCATCAGACTCTATTAACAGGCTAAGAACCTGGTTTCCTGAAATGCCCTCTGCCGGACCGTAACCCAGGAATTTATCATCATCGTACATTATAGCACCCTGTCCGAAAGAGGCAAGCCATGTATTTCCCTCATGATCCCTGAGAATATCAAGTATCTGGTTTGAGGGAAGGCCGTTATCCCTGGTGAATCTCCCGGCAATTTTATCATTTTGAAGTCTTATGATCCCGTTTTTATCTGTTGCAAGCCATATTTCGCCATCTTCTCTTGATAACATATCCCATATAATCAGTCCACGGTACAGGTCATTTATCCGGGAGGGGACTACCTCATATTCCTGATTTTCTTTTCCCGGAATTGCCCTGAAGAGTCCTTCGCCATAGCTTCCCAGCCAGAAGGATTTGTCATCTGCCTTTTCAATGGAAAGGATAATGTCAGCAGGAATTATTGGATCTTCAATGCTTTCTATTGCCAGGGTATCACCCTTTGAAAATGTAAGGATATTTACACCTCCCACCATTCCCAGCCACAGGCGTTTATCAACATCTTCGTATATGTCAAAAATGAAATTGCTTATCAGGCCATTATCTACGGTAAAACTGGTGATCAAAAGAGAATCTCCGGGTTCTATTGCAGCCAGTCCGTTATTATTTGTTCCAATCCATATTATCCCGTCACTTCCCTCCGTAACTTTAAGGACAGATGTTTCGGTCAGTGCCGGTTCTTCTGTAAAAGCTGTAAAATCCTCCCCGTCATAGAGAGTCAGTCCATTATCTGTTCCTATCCATATATTTCCCCTGCTGTCTTCAAAAAGAGTTCTTATAACATTATCAGATAGCCCGTTAGCTTTGGTAAACGTTTCAAACCTGTTGCCGTCAAAACGGCAGAGTCCTCCTCCGTCAGTTCCCATCCAGATAAAACCGCGGGCATCTTCTATAATACAGTAAACAGATGACTGCGGCAGACCCTCTTCTACAGAGTATTTCCTGAAAAAATACTGCTGTGAATATAATTCTGCCTGCAGCAGAATAAATAATGAAATGAAAATGAGAATCCTCTTATACATGATTATCACCAGGCTGAGGGTTTCTGTAAAGATAATAATTACTATGGAAACACAGGAGGGTGTCTCTGTGGTTAAATTTATTTTAACATGAAGATAAATTGACCACCCTCGTCGCCAGCATTTCTTATGGGACTGTATGCAGGAATCTGGTATGAATTATTAACAACAGGTATTTTCAGTGATTCAAAAACCTGTCCTGCATCAAGATACTTTTCGGAATTTTTTCCCAGGGCCTGCAGGAAATAATATGCAAATACCGAGTGACCTTCCTTCCCTTTATCCATAACCGGTTCGACACCACCTGATGTAAGGGCTTTTCTGCTGTTGAGTGAATACATTTTCTGGTAATATTTTGTTGAATTCTCGTAGGGTATTGTCATTGTTTTTCCCCTGAATATATCGCCGCTGAAGCAGGCATCCGTCACAAGCAATGTGTGTTTTGAGTTTATGCCTGAGAGGAATGAGCGTATATCCTCATTGGAGATATACTTTGAAATAGCCTTTGACGAAGCATCAATAGGCACCCAGAATCCCTTATCCATGTTCTCAAGATATTCTCCGTGTCCCGAATAATAAATGAAGACGTTATCATTTGGCTTGACATTCTGCATCAGCAATTCAAATTCTTTCAGAATATTATCACGGGTGGCATCTTTATCATAAAGCGTCTTAAGGTACTGGAACTCATATTTTGATGCCAGCATTCCAGCAACACCTTTGGCATCATTAACAGCATTGCGCAGCTGGGGCCATTCACCTGAATACTGGTCTATCCCGATAATGAGGGCATAATATTCTCCTACCTGTACCGATTTCATTGCCTGGGCAACATTCAATCCCTTCAGTGGGTCATTCCCTCCACGGAATTCGCTGTAATTCTGGGCCAGCGCTTTATCTATTTCCCGGGTAACAGGTTTATCGACAGCCACGGCAAGTAACAGATCGTTAACATTTGTGATGTCGGCTCCTGTTATTTCGAAATTGATCGGGATTATTGTATCGGTGTAATTCTTATTGGCAAAAAACTGGATAGTCAGAAGCTCCTCTTCGCCGGCTTTAAGAGAAGGAATCTTCTTAAAATCCACCACTTCAATATTTTCCGGTACTTTATAATTGATTAAAAGGTTATCAGCATCCTTCTCTCCTACATTAGTTATATTTACTGTAAGAGTGACTGTTTTCCCGATGGCTACTTTATCACTGGTGGTATTAAAATTATAGTCCATGATAAGGACCTTCGATTTTTCCTGCTTCACTTCGTCGAGGTAGGCAATGTCAATATGATCGACCATTATTGTGGAGTTATCTCCTACCTGGAAGCCGAGAAGGTTCCCGAAGAATGGTTCAAAAGGCATTGTATGAACAAGCTTCTCATTCAGGAAAAAATAGTATTTATCTGATACCTTCCTGACAGTGAGCTTGTTGAAGGCATACCTGTTAACATTGTCTGATAGTGTAAAGGGGACGTAATCGGAGAATCCCCCGTCATATTTATCGATTGTAAAATGGCCGCCTCCGGTAAGCAGGAAGTCGTACTGCTTCACCGGGTTAACAGACTTACCCCACTGAAGGCCATAACCCTTATCCATTTGTCCTTCGACAAAACGTATTGAGGTCTCAATTTCGAAGTCGCGGTTCTGATCGATAATAACCGGCAGCAGGTCCTCTTTAGCCCTGGTTGTTAATGACTGGAACACCAGGTGGCCCTCTTCGATGGTTTCCGACCAGCTGTTTTCCTCGATGCCCAGCAGCCAGTAGTTACTGAATTTATTGAAATCGTCCTGAAGGACGGTCTGGTTTTTCAACCCCTTGTTGAAACTGTAGTAAGCAGGGGTGGCTTTTTCCTGGGCCATAATGGCTGTGGCTGCAAGGAAAAAAGAAAATACTAATAATGATCTTCTTGGTGACATGATTTTATCGTATTAAATAAATAAAAGATAATCAATTAATCCCGGTTTGCGGCGCACGGTTTGCGGCATGCGGCTCTGGTTTTCCAGTGAATTTTATTCAAATGCCATACCAGAATATTACTGCATGCCTTATA
>Ga0210003_1003390_pt1 | contig 12967 bp, 7 predicted proteins | sample LantaG_FD_182804 | JGI IMG/M metagenome (GOLD analysis project Ga0210003, IMG submission 182804) | Deep subsurface microbial communities from Baltic Sea to uncover new lineages of life (NeLLi) - Landsort_02402 metaG (SPAdes) (version 2) | ecosystem: Environmental > Aquatic > Marine > Oceanic >... | reverse complement strand
GAGAGCAGAGAGAGAGAGAGAGAGAGAGAGAGAGAGAGAGAGAGAGAGAAGAAGAAGAACGGAGAGAGGAAGAGAGTTTGAAACTCTCGTTTTCGACGTCAAGAGCTTCGAGCTCGTCGAAAAAAAGTGAAACCTCTCGCCTTCCGCTGTCTCTTTTTTTGTTTTGCCCCCCCTTTCGCCGCCGCTGCTGCTCTTGCTGCTACTTTTGCTCTACACCTTGTTCTTGTTGTTTTTGTTGTTTACAGCGAATGGGCGGTGTTGTGTGATGAAGCAAAAAAAGGTTGCGTGGAAGATACAGTTGGGTTTCCGCTGCGGTGCTTTGCTGTCTCGAAGGTCTTGCTCTGAAAAAATCGAAAAGAAAAGAATGGAAAATTTGGGTTTTTTTTGTTGTTGTTGGAGCAAAAATCGGAACAACACCGCCCCCCACTCCATTTCTCTACTACCCCTCGCTCTCCCACGGCCTGCGCACGGGCGACATGATGGACCGCAGCAGCAGCGGCGGCGGAGCGAACGACGAGGACAGGTAGAACGTGGACTGATCGCCGTTGCCGTTTCCGTTGCCGCCGTCGCTGCTCTCCTCCTCCGCCCTCCTCTGCCTCGACGCGACCACCGCCGCGGCGGCAGCGTCGCTCGCGCTGCCCGCCGCCCCGGCCACCCCGGACCCGTCCCCGCCGCAGAACAGGTCGTCGAGGAACCTGGCCGCGGCGGGAGAGTGCGCCGGGGGACCCCCGCGGGGGGCTACCAGCCAGAGCGTCCGCGCCAGCGTCACCCCTTCCAGCCTCAGCGGCGCCAGCAGTCCGAGCGCCACTTCCTTCTCGATCGCTGCCCTGGACACGAAGGCCGCGCCCAAACCCGCCTGGACCGCGCCCTTGATGGCCTCCACGGAGGTGAACTCCATGTCGACGCGGAGCTTGTGCGTCGCGATCCCGGCGCGGGAGAGCGTGGCCTCTTGGGCCAAAGCCACGGAGGAGCCCCGGTTCAGGGAGACGAAGGTCAGGTCGTAGAGCACTTGTAAGGGCGCGACGGGCCAGCCGTCCTCGTCCAGGGAGAGCGGGGCGGGGGAAGGGGAAGAGGGAGTGGGGGTGGAAGAAGAGGAGGAGGAAGAAGAAGTGGCGTTATTGTTGCTGCCTTTCGCTGCTGCCGCCGCTGTTGCTCCTTGTTTTCCGTTCCCTCCTTCGACGCCGCCTGCCGCGAGGGGGTGCCCCGGTGGGACCACCAGCACCAGCTCGTCCGCGGCATAAGGGGTGACTAGCAGCATCGAAGAGATCGGAGAAGACGAGGAGGAAGAAGAAGACGACGATGACGAAGACGACGATGACGACGACGACGACGACGGCGAAGAAGAAGAACTCGAAGCTAGAGTGGTCTCGTCCGAAGGAGAAGAGAACCCGCCGCTGCTTATCAGCGCCTCAGGCACGTCGCCTCCGACGATCGCGGCGTCGAGCTCCTGTTGGTGGCGTTTTTGTTATATGTTTGGTGTGAAGAAAGAAAGCGGGAGTGTGAGTTTTGAGTTTTCGACCTTTTTTTTCCTTCTCTCGCCCTTTCGAAAAAAAAAAGTCAACTCACCCCGCTCGCCACCGCCGCGCACACGGCGCTCGAGCTGTCCACCACCAGCTGCGCCGTCACCCGCGGGTTGGCCCTCCGGAACGCCGCGAGGATCCGGGGCATCACGTAGGTCCCCACCGTCTGAGACGCGCCCAACCTCACCGAGCCCGCGTCGGCCGCCCTGAGGTCGGACAGCGCCCGGGCGGCCTCGCGCGCCGCGGCCAGCGTGCGCTCGCAGTGCGGCAGCAAGGCTGCCCCCGCCTCGGTCAGGCTCGTGGGACCACCGCGACGCCCGGGCTTCAGCAGCGCGCCGCACGCCAGCCCGGACTCGAGCGCGGCGATCGCCTTCGAGACGGCGGGCTGCGAGACCCCCAGCGTCAGCGCGGCCGCGACGCCGCTGCCCGTGCGCGCAACGGCCTGCAGGGCCGCCAGCTGCGCGAGCGTGAACGGGAGCTCGCAGAGCGAGGATGAGCGAGAGGTAGAAGGAGATGGATAGGTGCTCAGGGGTGAAGGGTTGTTGCTCTCGAGGCTCGAAGAAGAAAACGCCGTCATTGAGCTGCTGCTCTCGTTTGACGTCGAGTTTTCGTGCACGACGCCGGGCAAGCTCCTCGCTGGCCCCGAGGGCGGGGGGCATCCGGCCCTGCCCCTCGGAGCAGAGCCCGGACCCCCCAGCTCGGAGAGGGGAGGGGACCTCCCGGCCAAGTGGGGGTAGCGGGTGCAGCCAGCAGCGGGGACGACGTTTGTGGACGACGACGAAGAAGAAGAGGAAGTCTCTTCGTCGCCGTCGCCGTCGCCGTTCCCGTCGCCGTCGCCGCCGCTTCCGTCGCCACCACTCTTCTTCCTCCTCCCTCTGACAAAGCCGCGGTCGTCGACGGCGAGCCCGCACTGTTCGACGGCAAATTGCCTCGCCGCCCTCGGCAGGTACCTTTCCGGGTCCGTCACGCACAGCAGCTTCCTCGACAGCTCCGCGCCGCGGACCCGTAAGGCGCAGAGAGAACCTATCCTCGCCTCTTTGGCCACGGCCGCGGCCGAGACGAAGGCGGCTCCCAGCCCGGCCTCGACAGCTCCTTTAATCGCTTCCACGGAGTTGACCTCGAGCACCACGGGCAAAGACCTCCAGTCCAGGCCCGCGGCCTCGAGCCTGGTGTGGATGGCCTGGACCGTCGAGGACTTGTGCAGGGAGACGTAGCGGAGGGAAGGGAGCCGGGAGACGTCGATGGAGCCGCTGGTGGTGACGCTTCTTGCGTCGCTGTCGCCGCTCTTTTCTTCGCTCTTTGCTCTTTCCTCTTCCTGCTCCCTGGCTGCCCTCTGCGCCTCCTCGTGCCCCGGAGGCAGGATCAGGACCACCTCGTCCTCGGCGTACTCCTCGACCCGAAGCAGGCGCGCCAGATCGGCGGGAACTTCTCCGCCGACCAGCGCCAAGTCGGCCTCGCCCCTCGCGACGGCCGCGCAGCAGCGCCGCGTGTTCTCCACGCTCAGCTGCAGGGCCACCCCCGGGTGCGCCGTCTTGAACTCGCCGATCAGCTTCGGTAAAACGTAGACGCCCGTGGTCTGCGACGCGGCCAGGTAGACCTCGCCGGTGCGGAGCTCGCGCGCGTCCCTGGTCGCGGCCAGCGCGTCGGCGCCGAGCGAGAGCAGGCGCTCGGCGTAGCGGTCCAGCAGCGCTCCGGCCGGCGTGAGCCGCAGAGGCGCGCCCGAGGACAGGAGCTGCGTGGCGTTTCCCGCGACGCTGCTGCTGCTATTGCTGCTGCTGCTGCTGCTGCTGTTGCCGTTGCTTTCGTCGGCGTCGTTGTTACCATTGCTGAGGTGGCTCCCGGGAGGCGCGGCCAGCAGCGCAAAGCCCAGGTCCCGCTCGAGCCTGCCCACGGTCGCGGCCAGCTTGGCCGGGGGCCTGCCCGTCGCGTCCGACGCCGACTCGAGGGATCCCGCCGTTGTCAGGGCGCGGAAGGAGGCGAGCTGGGCGAGGGTGAAGGGCAGCTGGGACGACGAGGAGGGGGCCGGCGCCGAAGTGGAAGAAGAGGTCGACGAGGAGCTTGACGACGACGACGAGGGGGCGCAAGAGGTCGACGAGGAGCTTGACGACGACGAGCGAGAGGAGGCGGCGGTCGACGATGTCGCCCACGGGTCTCTCGAGCCGTACACGCCCCCGCCGCCGTTCCCTCCGCGGCCGCGAGACAGCGCGGAGGGCCTCAGGAGCGTGGCGCGCCTGCGGGAGGCGAAGCGCTGCTGGGCTGGGACCGGCGTGGCGGGCAATGCCGATGATGGAGCGACGGAAGAAGAAGAAGCGGAAGCAGCGGAAGAAGGAGCCAAGCTATTCGTCGTCGTCGTCGACGTCGTCCTCGGGGAGGGAGATGGCGAGGCGCCCCTGCGCGGCTCTGGGGAGCCTGCCGCCCTGGCCCTGGCCGCGATCGCATGACCTGATCGAACAGACGCTCTTCCCCGCGGGAGCTGCGTGACGCGTGCCGGCGCGTGGCCGGCAGGCGCAAGCATCATCTTGGAGGAGGAGGAGGGCGTCGTCGCTGGTTCGTGCTGCGCCGCGGAGAGGAGCAAAACACGCGATGATGAATCCGACGCGCGGTTCCACAAGCGCTTGCGGTCTCTCTTTGGGCAATTCGAGCCGCTGGGCACGTAGAGCTCTTCAAGCCGAGCCCGTCTATGCGAGCAAAAGGAATAGAGAGCTCCTGGAGACCGAGAGATTGCTCTCGCACGGAGGTGGGAGAGAAAGAAAAAAAGCGAAGTGGAAAACACCCACGCCGAAAGCGGAAAACAAAGAAGTTGCTTCCTTCCTCCTCCGCGACCTCGACCTCAAGCGTGCGGCTCGAGCTCACACTTCTTCTCTCTTCCTTCTCCTTCTCCACCCCGGCGAGGAAGGACAAAACTGCTACTTCTCGCTGCTCCTCGCCTCTACTCTCCCTATTTTCGACTCGAAGCACCACAAGCAGCACGACGATCAGATTCACCATGGCCGCCCCGCGCAGCGACCTCCCAGGTACGGCCGGCTCCTTCGTTTGCTTGCTCCTTGTCTCCGTCTCCCTCTCTCGAACCTTTGGCGAACGTCGTCGAGCGAAACCAATCAATTCCTTACCCCTCTCTCCTGCTCTCTCCCACTCTTTCCCCATCAAAACACCAATCGCCAGCCTCCAAGCGCCTCCGCGCCGATGACGCGCCCTCGACCAAGGACGTGGAGATGGACCGTGAGTAGACGAAAGAAGAGGAGGAAGAAGAGGAGATGAATTCAAGTTTCCATCAACTTCGCCGCCGTTTTTTTCATCGTCGACGCGCGAATTGAAATTCCATTCCTCGCATGCTGCCTTTTTTTCGTCACGCCGCGGGCGCTTTCTGTCCAATCGCCATCGCGTCTCGTGGCCTAGACTTCGCACCCTTCATGCTGGAATCAAAATCAGACCCATCGCCCCACTGACTCACCCTCAAAACGACGCATCTTTATTCAAAAAATTCAATTCTTTCGCAGAGGCGCCCGACGACGCCAATGCTGCCGCTTCTTCTGCTGCTGCCGAAGCGGCAGCCGCCCTTAAGGCCGCCCACTCCCGCGCAGGCGCCAGGGTGCACGATCTGATGCCGGCCTACTACAGTGCGTGTCTGATTTCGAGTTCGTGACGTGGAAGAAAGAGAAAGAGAGAGGCGAAGATGAATCTTGCTCTCGCATCGTGATTCAACTTTTTTCTTTTTTTTTCGACGACGACGATGTTCACTCACTCGCTTCGACCTCCACCACCTCCACCCCCCACCTCCAAAAAAACAGAGCACTTTTTCCCCTTCGACGCGTTCGTCAAGTGGCTTTCCTACGGCAACGACGCTGCGAGCTCGTCGAGCAAAGCCTCAGCCGCGGCCAGAGCAGGAGAAAACGCCGCCAACGCCACCGCCACCGCTGCTCCTCCTGCCAGGGCCTCACGCGACCCGCGCGCCGACCCGGGCTTCCTCTCCCGCCGCGAGCTCTGCTACACGCTGGACGGGGACATCTTTGTGCGCTACCAGTCCGTCAGGGACGCGGCCGACCTCAGGAGGGCGCTGCTGGCGAAAGTGCCGGCCAAGATCGACATCGGGCCCGTTTACAACGTCGATCCTTCGAGGCGGGCTGCTTACAACGCTTCTTCCGCAAACGCTTCCTCTTCTGCCTCTGCTGCCTCTGCTGCCTCTTCCTCCTTCTCCCCGATGGAGCGCGAGCTGGTGTTTGACATCGATCTCACGGATTACGACGACGTGCGCACCTGCGGGACCGGGGGCCACACCTGCCGCAAGTGCTGGCCGCTGATGGCCGCGGCCGTCGCGATCGTCGACGCCGCGCTGCGCGAGGACTTCGGGTTCTCGCTGGTGCTGTGGGTCTTTTCGGGGAGGCGCGGGGTCCACGCCTGGGTCTGCGACCCCCGCGCGCGCTACCTGACGGACGAGCAGCGCGCCGCCGTCGCTTCGAACCTGTCGCTTTACAAGGGCGTGGAGGACGGCGTCGTGAAGCTCGCCCTGCCCGGAGCAGGGAGCGGCGGTGCGCGGCCTTCCGGCGACGGAAACTCCTCTTCGACGACGACGACGGCGTTTGTCGGCAATGGCGGCAACACCTCGCACCCTTCCGTATCGCGCGCCCTGCGCCTGCTCCGCCCGCTCTGGGAGTCTCGCATCCTCCCGGCGCAGAGACTCCTGGACTCGGCCAAGACCTGGGATAAGGTCCTCAACCACTTGCCGGACCTGTCTGTGGCGTCGAGGCTCAAGTCGAGGTGGGAGCGCGAGCGCGAGACCGAGCGCGAAAATGTCCCGAGCAGCGACGACGAGCAAGAAAACCCCAAGGCTTCGCTTTCCGTGCGCCGCTGGCACGACCTCGAGGCCGAGGTCGCGAAAGCAGCCCGCCCCTCGGCCTCCGACGCCCGCGACCACGCCGCCCGCGACAGGAAGGCGGCGCTGGCGACCTGCCTCGACAGGGCGATGCTCGCGTGCGCGTACCCGCGCCTCGACGTCGACGTCTCGAAGAAGCGCAACCACTTGCTCAAGGCGCCGTTCTGCGTCCACCCGAAGACGGGCAAGGTCTGCGTTCCCATCGTCCTGGGCGAGAACGATGACGATGTGGCCGCAGCTGCCGCGAGCTTTGATGTGGACGCGGTGCCCACGGCTGCCGGGCTGCTGGACTCGCTCGACGACCGGGCGGTGGCGGAGAGGGAGCGCAAGGCGAAGGCAGGTCCTTCGAGCGCGCAAGCGGCCGCGGCCGCGGCCGCGGCCTCGGCACCTTCTGCTCCAAAGTGGGTCGGCACGGCGCTGGAGCCGTACGTGGCGTCGTTCGAGGAGTTCGTGCAGGCGTGCTCCGCCGAGGGGAGGGCCGAGAACGCCAGGAGGGCGGCGGCGAGGAGGGCCGCGGAGGGGAGCCTGGCTTGGTAGTTTTTTTGTTTTTTTTGTTTTCTTGGAGTGAAAAGAGAGGGAAAAAGAGAGAGAGAGAGTAAACGAAAAAAGAAGTTCTTCGAGTTTTTTTTTTTTTTTTTTTTTTTTTTTTTTTTTTCTTTTTTTTTTTCTTTTTTTTTTTTTTTTTTTTTTTTTTTTTTCCATCACATTCTTTTCGACTTTCTCTTTCGCTTGCTTCGCGCGATCGCGATCGCAATCGGCGCTGCCAGGGATCGACGATCGACGGTCTGGTATCCCTGGGATAGCTTGAAAGAGCAAAGAGAAAGAGCAAGCGCCTTCGCGCGCGCTCTTTTTTCTTTTTAAACAGCAGGCAGCCTCGTCGCCATTCGATTCCGACCTCGCTCGCATTTCGATCATCGAAATGCCGAACCTCCGCGTCTCCGCCGGCTCCGTGCTCGTCGTGCCGCCGTTTGAGTGCGCGTGGCTCGCAGACGAGGAGCTGCAGCTGCGCGACGGGTCGGGCTGCGTGTCCTTCGAAGTCAGGGGTGAGGAGAACGAGGAGAAGAAGGAAGGAAGGAAGGAAGGGAGGAAGGAAGGGAGGAAGGAGAGTTTTTTTTATTTTCTTCTCCAACGAACTTTTCTTGACCCTAACTTTTTCTCTCTTTCCGTTGAACAGGCGCCAACGACGCCACCGTCATCTTCAAGTCCACGCCGGGGTCCAAGAGGTGGCAGCACGCGAGCAGCAGCAACAGCGCGATGGGGATGAGCAACGGAAGCAACAGAGACTTTTCTGCAGCTCCTCTTCCTTCTTCTTCTTCTTTGCTTGCTCCTCCTCCTTTGACCCCGACCTCGACGCCGACAAACCCGGAGCAACCGACCTCTCTCCCCGCTTCATCATCTTCGTTCCCGGAGCCCAGCTACACAGTCATCCTGGGCTCCCACCGAAACTCCTGCCTCAAGTTCGAGCGCGACGGCGTCACCGTCGCCTCTGCCCGCCACGGCCCCGGGGCCCGCCTCCCGGCGAGCGGCGCCGGCTTCTTCCTAAAAGTCTGGGTCAACGTCGACTGCCGACGGGGTCTGATCGCGGTCGGGACGGGCAGCCCCGGCTCGGCCCCTTACACCTGCTGGCGGGACCCGAGCCCGTACCCGGAGGAGCAGGCGAGGAGCGTGAGGCACGTGGGGCTGTCGGCGTGGGACGCGGCGCTGGCGTACAGGAGCATCGGCGTTGGAGAAGTGCTCGACCTCGACGAGAGCTGCAGCAGTGGAAGCGCAGACCTTCTTCCTCCTCTTTTTCCTCCTCTTCCGCAACAGCAACAGCAGCCTCTGCCCCTGGAGCCCCCCCTGTCCCCTCAGGCGGCAATGTTGCTCCCGGATCTGCTTTCGGGGGGGAGAGCGGCCGCGGCGACGGGGGGCCAGAGGACGCGAAACGCCTCTGCTTCCTCCTCGTCCGTCCCGCGCCTCTCGGAGCTCGCTGCGGCGGCGTCGGCCGCCGAGCCCGTGATAGGCCGCGCCGCCGCGGCTCTCGCCGAGGTCTGCCGCCTCAGCCCGGCCCTGGACTCCCTGCGCCCTGCGCTCGCCGCGGCCCTGGCCTCGGGGTGCCCTCGCGCGGCCGAGATCGACGCGCGGGCCCTGCAGGACCTGCCGCGCGCCGAGGTCGAGGCGCTGCTCGCCGACCCGCGGCTGGCCTGCCCCGAGGAGCGGGTGCTGGGCATCGTTCTCCGCTGGGCCGGCGCGGAGAGGGAAGCCTTCGCTCCTCTCCTGCCCGGTGGTGAAGGAGACGAAGCGACCGCGGCGGTGGTGGTCTCTGCTTGCCTCGGAAGCAGGAGGAGCGAAGGAGGAGGAGAAGAAGAAGAAGAAGGAGGAGGATCAGACGAAGAGGCGTCGGCGTCGTCGTCGGCGGCTGCAAACTCGTCTTTGTCTTCTCCTCTCAGGCTCGCCGACCTCGACGCGCTGCTGCCGCTCGTCCGCTTCCCGCTGATGCGCCCGGTCACCCTGTCCGTGCTGCGGCGCTCCAAGCTCGCCGTGCGGTCGCAGGAGCTCCTGCCGCTGCTCGACGAGGCGGACGCCGCGCAGAGGCAGCACCAGCAACCTCAACCCCAGCAGCGACAGCAGGAGCAGCCGCCGCCGCCGGCGAAGAAGCAGCAGCAGCAGCAAGCGAGCAGCAGCAGCAGCAGCAGCAAGAAGGAGGGCTCGCTCTCGCTCGCGCTCGGGGTGACCGGAGCCCGGGGAGTCACCGCCTCCCCGGCCGCCCGTGCCACCGCCCTCCTGCCCCCCGGAGCCCCACGGCGAGCGGCCCTCGCGGCGGCGCGCTCGGCGCCTCGCCCCCCACGCGGGGGCGTGGACCTGCTCTTCATGGCCGCGGGCGACGGCGGCGGCGCGCTGCACTGGCTCGCGACCGCGGGGGGCACCAGGCCCGGGCTGAACCCCGCTGCGTGCGGGGCCGTGACGGTCCGGTGCTCCTCCCCCGCGTGCAGGGGCACCACCGACCCCCGGGCGCTGGTGTCCGGGTGCGTGGCCGCCTGCAACAGGGCGGGGCCGCCTCCGAGGAGCAGGAGCAGGAGCAGGAGCAGAAGAAGCGAGGACGAAGGAGGAGGCGAGGTCGACGTCGTCGACGTCGACGACGATTCTTCCTTGTTCGCCGGCGGGTGGTGGGAGGTCGACTTCTCCCCTTCGAACGCCGCGCTGGCCCTCGATTACTACACCCTGAGGGCTGATGGTTCGGGGGACTGGCCCCGGAACTGGGCGCTGCTTGGGTCGGACGGGGCTGTTGGAGGTGGTGGAATCGGTGGAAGCGGAAGCGGACGTGGAGGAAGTGGAGGAAGCAACAATGGCGGCGTCGGCGGCGACGCTTCTTCTTCTTTGTCGGAAAGCAAAAAGCAAGAGCAACCACCTCAACAACAAAACCAGCGCTGGACGCTCCTCCGCCGCCACGTCCAGGACACCACGCTCAACCACGCGGGCTGCTACGGCTCCTGGGCCGTGACCGGCGCCGCCGCGGCGAGGGCGTGGCGGTCGTTCCGGATTGTCGCGACGGGGCCGCACGCGGGACCCGGGGCGCCACCGGGGGCGCTGGCGCTCTCCGGCGTCGAGTTCTACGGCAGCCTTTTCGTGGGGGAGGCCTTTGAGGCGCTGAGAGGAGGAGGCGATGGTGATGAGTGATGTACAAGAGAGACTTTGGGTAAATTAGAAACGATCGCGGTCCCCTTGGTAAAAAAAAAGAAAAGAAAAGAAGAAATCAAGTTTGAAGGTCTCGCCGTCGTTCTCCATTTTTTTTTCGATTTTTTTCATCCAACTTTCTCTCGTTCTGATTCTACTGTCTCGCCCACCTCCAATCGTCTTCCCGATACTCCAGGCGTCTAGAGGTGAGTCTCTCGTGGGGGGCCGTGATGTTGGGATCGGGGCTGCGCGGCGGCAAGAGCGGAAAGGGAAACAAGGCGCGCCTCCCAAAACGGAAAAAGAGAAGAAAGAGAAAAGAGAGTGACGTCTGCGTTTCTTTTTTCCTTTATCTGCTTCGCTTTTCGTGCTCGCGTCGAACATCACCCCTGCTCTCTTTTGCCCTGAAACCCCGCGAGATAGACAGAAGATGGTCATTCATGGTTTTTCTGAAAGAGGGAGTTGATCTAAGCGAGTATCTGCAAAGTGAAAAACGGGAGCGAAGTGGGCGGGATTGATGGCAAAGCTAAGCCCGCACCTCGCAGCGATGAGCGACGATTGGCAATGCCCCTCTTTCCTTTCCCTCTCTCTCACTCGAAGCCACGCCTCCCTGTTCTCTTCCTCCAAACACGTGAAAAATCACTAGCGATCCCGTATCGATGAAGAGCGCCGGGAGCGGGGGGATATGGTCTCTCGCTGATGGCGCCGGAGGAGCTGGCGAGGAGGAAGCATCGGCGGCATCGGCAACAATGGCGCGATCGTCGATGCCGCCGCTGCTGCAAGCTCCTCCTTCGCACGCTCTGCTCGAACAACAACAGCAGCAGCAGCAGCACAACCACCACCAGCACCAGCACCACAACCACCCGACGCTCTCCTCTTCCTCTGCCCTGGACGAGTTCGGTTTCGTCTCCGGCTCCGAGGGGAACAGCCCTCGCTTCACCAACGAGGAGGGAGAAGAAGGAGAGGAGCAAGGCAAGGAGGGGCAGCAGCAGCAGCACTCACATGCCTTTTCGGCCACGGCAGCTCTCGCCGCCGCCGCTTTCCCGACCTCTTCTTCGACCTCGGCTTCGACGTCGCCATTCTTCTCCTCGCCCTCCCTCTCCCCCGCGACGAGGGCGAGCTCGATGACGACGCCCTCTCCCTCTGCCGCGTTCCCCCACTTCGAAGAGCGCACGCCCTCGCCTCAGCAGCAGCAGCAGCAGCAGCAGCAGCAGCAGCAGCAGCAGCAGCAGCAGCAGCACCTCCAGCACCACGCTTCGCTGCCGCCGTCGCTGCTACAAGCTCTCCACCGCGCCGCCTCGTCGCCGTCGCCGTCGCTTTCGTCGCCGTCGCCGTCGCCGCTCTCGTCGTCGTCGTCGTCCTTGTCGCTCTCGCCTTCGCCTTCGACCCCTCAAAACAACTTCAACACCAACACCAACGAGGGCTTCCCCACCCCCAACAACGGGCGCCCCCCATCCGGCCCGCGCCGCCCGGGCGAGGGCGTGACCGCCTCCGACGCCGCCTCGCAGGGCGTGCTCGCCGCGGCGCCCACCGCCTCCGGAGGGGCTCGCCTGGCTGTCTCCTTGCTCGCGGCGGGATTCGTCATCGGGCCGTCGGGCTCTTCGGTGCGCGACCTGTGCGCGCTCACGGGCGCCGACGTGCGCTCGTGGACCGAGACGCCCTCCGTGACGGCCTACCGCGCCCGCAGGGCCGCGATGGAGAACAACAACAAGCTAGGAGGAGGCGGCGGCGGAGGAGGACAGGAAAATTCTTCTTTCGACGAGCTCTCCCTCGACGAGCCGGCGCTGAACCCGGCTTTCGCGCGCCTCGAGCGGCTCGTGCGCGTCTTCACCGTCGAGGGGGACCCCGAGGCGGTCACGGCCGCGCTGGAGATCATCGGGGCCGCGGTGGGGCGCTACGTGAGGCTGACGGACGGGAGCTGCGCCGGGAGGACGGTCGGGAGGACGCAGGTGAGGAAGAGAGAGAGAGAGAGAGAGAGAGATTGGAGAGAAGAAGAAGGAGAAGAAGAAGTTTGAAAGAGAGAGAGAGAAGAGAAAAAGATCGAAATTCCAAAACCTCAAACTTTTTTTTCTTCCAAAAAAAATCTGAACCCAAACTCCAGGTCCTGAAAGGAATCACCTTCACCTACCAGCCCCCTCCTAAGGCCGCCGTGCCTGGAGCAGCGGGCCTCAGGAGCCACCTCTCCTCCAACTCCCCTCCACCTCCTCCTCAGCAGCAGCGTTCGTCGCTTGGCGGCAGAGAGGACGACGAGCGCCGCGGAGGAGGAGGAGGCGGGATGAGGAGGAGCTACGGCTCCTCTGCGCCACCCCTTCCGCCCCCGCCGCCCTTCTACCCGAGGGCGCCGCGCGTGTCTGCCGCGGACGCCGTGGCCGCGACGCGTGCCTCGGCGTTCAACAACAACAACAACAACAACAACAACAACAACAACAACAACCACAACAACCACAACAACTCGCCGCAGTCGCCGCCGCCACCGCCGCCGTCGTCGTCGTCGGCTGCGTTCTTCTCTGAGCACAACCAGAGAGGGGTCTGCGGCCGCCCGCCGATCTACCCTTCTGTGCCGCAGGGAGGGCACTACTCGCAGCAGCAGCAGCAGCAGCAGCAGCAGCAGCAGCAGCAGCAGCAGCAGCAGCAGCAGCAGCAGCAGCAGCAGCAGCAGCAGCAGCAGCAGCAGCAGCAGCAGCAGCAGCAGCACCAGCTGTTCCAGTTAGGCGGCGGAGGAGGAAACGGAGGAGGAGGAAACGGCTTCTCGCAGCGCGGCAGGGCGCCACCGCCGCCGCCGCCGCCGCCGCCTCCCGCCTCCGCGGCCGAGTCGCTGCTCGCCGACGCGCGTGCGCTGCTCGGGGGCCGCGGCGGCGGCGGAGGCTCTCCGCAGCTGCAGCAGCAGCAGCAGCAGCAGCAGCAGCAGCAGCAGCAGCAGCAGCAG
>Ga0210003_1003389_pt1 | contig 12967 bp, 14 predicted proteins | sample LantaG_FD_182804 | JGI IMG/M metagenome (GOLD analysis project Ga0210003, IMG submission 182804) | Deep subsurface microbial communities from Baltic Sea to uncover new lineages of life (NeLLi) - Landsort_02402 metaG (SPAdes) (version 2) | ecosystem: Environmental > Aquatic > Marine > Oceanic >... | reverse complement strand
GTTGATGCTACTCCACATTTAGTTGATGCTACTCCACATTTAGTTGATACCACTCCACATTTAGTTAATATCACTCCACACTTAGTTAATACTGCTCCACATTTAGTTAATGTTACTCCACATTTAGTTAATACTACTCCACGTTTAGTTACTATCACTCCACTGTGTTTACTATCATCTAATGATAAAGTGGTGTTAACATATTGATTAAAACTTGTATTTATGTAGGCGTAAGTTGTAAATAAATAAGACGGAAAGCTAAAGGAGTTTGTTGCAACAGCAGCTAACAGGTAGTTAAAAGAGTTGTCGTGTGTATTTGGCTGAACGTACATAATTATCTTTTCTTCTAAGGATACTGGTTTTGTAATTTTTTCAGAAAAAGTATTGTCGTATTTCAAATGCTTAATAAACTGAAAAAAGAAAAGGTTACCGATTTGGGAAAATATTTTTTCAAAAATGAAATAGTTTAAATTTTTGTTAAATAATTGTAATTTTACCATTCCCGTATAATCAGATAAAATAATGGGCTTACGTACAGAACATAAAAAAAAGGAAAATCATAAATTTATAGTTGATATTTATGCCCGTTTCAGGAATCAATTTATTGTCTGGGCTGTAAGAAATTATTCATGCACGGAAGAAGAAGCCAAAGATGTTTTTCAGGATGTTGTGATTGATTTTTATGATATTATCATACATGAAAAGTTGTCGGAACTGACAAGCGATTTAAAAACCTATTTGTTTGCTTTGGGTAAATACAAACTGTTGAATCTTATTAAAAAAAATCATTTAATCAGTAACTTCTCGGAATTTGAGTTTATTAAGCATCATAAAAGTAACTCAAATTCTATTGATATGGAACACGATGAACAATATAATAAAGAACTTGTAAAAAAATATTTAAATCAACTCACTGACGATGACAGGAAAGTATTGGAACTTTACTATATTAAAGGGTATGATATGGAATCAATTGCCAGAGAGATGAATTTAAATAATAGTAATGCAGCTAAAAAGAAAAAGTTCGACAGCCTGAAAAAATTAGCCAAGCTGGTTAAAAAAAGCACCTTGATTTTGGCAGCAATGATGTACATAAATTGTGGATTTTGAATTATAAATTTTAAATTATGAAGGAAAATATTGTAAGAGATAAGAGTTTTGATTTTTCTTTACGTGTAATAGCCTTATATAAAGAGTTAATTAAAAGCAATGAATATGTTATCTCAAAGCAATTACTGAAAAGTTCAACAAGTATAGGAGCAAATGTGGAAGAGGCTTTGGCAGGTATATCTAAAAAAGATTTTATTGCTAAAATGTCAATAGCTTCAAAAGAAGCAAGAGAATCTAAATATTGGTTAAGGCTATTGAAAGAAAGTGGATTAATAAAATATAATTATGAGAGTTTGCTGAAAGAGATAGATAGTTTGGTAAATATACTTACTGCAATAGTGAAAACATCTCAGAATAAATAATAATAAATGTTAAATTCAACATTTAACATTTAACATTTAGAATTGTTGATATATGGAAGATATTTTGAAACATGTAGAGTTGATAGAGGCTTATGTAGAAGGCAGGCTTAGCAAACAGGAAAAGCAGGATTTTGAAGCAAAGCTTATTACAGATACGGAGTTGGCTGAAGAACTTAAATTATATAAGACTTTAGTAGCAGGTATTAAAGATTCGGGCTTGGAAAAGGATAAAAATAATTTGAAAGAAGAATTAAAAGAGGTTGACAATAATCTGGATAAAAAATCCAGTCATGGTACTAAAACAATCATATTAAAAAGAATCAAGTGGTATTATTATGCGGCAGCTTGTGTATTGCTTTTGATAATACCGTTGTATTTTATAGTTACAGAGAATCCGACAGAAAAACTGCTTAGCAATTATTATGAAAAAGATAAAGGCTTGCCTGTTCTGATGTCCGGCAGCAAAAATATTTCTTTGGATAATGCCATGAATTTATATAAGCAGGAAAAGTATAAAGAGGCTAAACAGGCTTTTAATGAATTGTTAAAAGATAAGCCGATGAATGATACGCTAAATTATTATTCTGCTCTTTCCAGTTTTGAGTTGGAAAAGTATAATAAGGCTATCAAGCAGTTTACCATAATCTTACAAAATGATACAAGTGTTTTTAAAGAAAAAGCGGAATACTATTTAGGGTTGACATATTTTGCCGTAGATAAAATTCAGCAAGCGAAAGAACTGTTTAATAAAATAGCAGCAAATCCTTCGCATCGTTATCAGGAAAAAGCACAAGATATTTTGAGGGAGTTGGATAAATAATTAAAATAAGATTCCCGTTTTCACGGGAATGACAGACTGAGAAATATGGGAATGACAACTGAAGGGATACGGGAATGACAACTGGAGGGATACGGGAATGACAACTGGAGGGATACGGGAATGTTAGTATATGGAAAACAAAAAACAACTTTAGAAATTCAGAAATGACAGTCTGTTTTTTTCTTCTACTTTTTTTACTTCTGTTTTTTTGTCATTCTTGCTTTTTCTTATCATTCCTGCTTTTTTCTTGTCATTCCTGCTTTTTTCTTGTCATTCCTGCTTTTTTCTTGTCATTCCTGCGAAAGCAGGAATCTAAACATAGCCTATAAATGTGGAATAAGAACTATTATATCTATATAGCAACTAATAAAAATAATACCGTGCTTTATACAGGTGTTACAAATAATCTTAAAAGGAGAATATATGAACATAGATATAAATTGGTTGAAGGTTTTACAAGTAAATATAATATAAACAAACTCGTATATTTTGAACATTATACTAACATAAATGATGCCATACGAAGAGAAAAATGTATAAAGAAATGGCGAAGACAATGGAAAATAGATATTATTGAAAAACTAAATCCACAATGGAGAGATTTATATGATGAGATATAAAGATTCCCGTTTTCACGGGAATGACAATCTGAGGAATATGGGAATGACAATTGGAGGGGGAAATACGGGAATGACAAACTGAGGTATAGTAACAACCATTAAAAAGGTTTAGCCTTTTCGTTTTTTTATAATAACAAAAGTCATTATTATAAGCAAACAGGCAACACCAATTATATAGTAAGTAAAATTGCCTTTTGTTTCCAGTTTGACAGTATCGTTATTTCCGATTAATATTAACCCGCTCCAATAAAAAGGATTGAAATCATCAGGTGTTTTAGCATTTTTCAGGTAATTAAGTTTAGCTTTATATAATGCCTCTGCTTTAGGCAAGCCCTGAATCAAATAATCGTAAAATGTGGTGATGATTTCATTGGTGGCTTGGTCGTCAACTTTCCATAACGTAATCAATGTGCTGGGTACACCTGCAAAAGCAAAGCCTCTGGCAAAGTTTATTATCCCTTCGCCTTGTTCAAGTTTACCACAGCCTGTTTCGCAGGCACTTAATATTGCTAAATCGGAATTAATATGCAGGTCATACATTTCAAGTAATGTCAAATAATTATCCTGAGCAGTATCTGAAAAGTAGATTTTTGAAGACAGGGAATTGTCAGTGTTAGCTATTGCATGTGTGCCAAAATGAATGATACTGTAATTAGTTGAGTTATTCAGGAAGTTTTCTTTTGTTGCCTGACTTCCGAAAAAGAATTTACCCTGTACTTTCTTTGACAGTTTTTGTAAATTGTTATATGTAAAGGGTAATTTGGATTTAGTATTAAAAGAAGGTGCAAATGCTGATACCTGATTGTTATAACTTTTTTGAGCGGGCTGATAATTTAAAATAGAAGCTGACAAAGCATAGGAAATCTGGTATTTGTTAATCAGGTAATTTAGTTTGCTGTAATCTTTATTTTTAGGTAATATAGAATCAGTTATCAGGGCATCAAAAGGGATTAATGATATATTGCCCTGTGGTACAATAATCAGTTTATTTGTTTTTTCTTTTATCAATGGTGTAACTGGTAAGATGAGTTTTTTATGCAAATAATATGATGAGGCAATATAATTGCTAAAATCATTTTCTATAATTGATTTTCGTAAAGAGAATATATGTTTATTTAAGGTATTGGTATCATCAACCACTATTAATTCAACTATTTCTTGTGTAATGAAGAATATAAATATTTCTTTCTTACCGTAGAAATAATCAATTAATGCGGTTTTTTCGTCAAGTAATTTTTGTTGTATAGTTTTTATATCAATATTTTTTATTGTAAAATCATGAGTGTTTTTAGTTTTCGCTTCAATAAGGTTTCTATACAACACAGAATATTTGCTTCTGTCCGAAATTTCAAACATCCTGTATTTATACTTATTATCCGCTGTTAATTCATAGAGTTTATTTGCCGTAGTTATAGCCATATTAAAAGGCAACTGATTATATGTCTGCAAAATCTTATATATTTCAAGTGTTTTATAATTGTTAATCAGGGCATCCCAATATTTTACAGCTAAATCATAATGCTCATAAGCACTTTTTAAATCGTTAAGAACATTTGTTTGTTTATACAGGCGATTAAAAGCATCGGCTTTAAAAATTAATAATGACAACAACTGTGATTTATTAAATAAAGCAGGTTGAAGTGGGGGTAGGTTATATATATCATTATTATTGTATTCTAAAATTAAGGATTGAATTGCTTTATGATAGTATGTTAAACATGTCGTAATACTATCTGTGCCAAAGGCGTATAGGTATAACAGACCATTCGCAAAAAAAGTAGTGCTTATTTTGTCATGTTTTTTACCAATATACTTATATTGTATATCAAGGGATTTTTGATAAAACTTATTTGCCAGTTTTACAAAATGTTTCTTTTCAGTCGGATAATCTTTAACTCCTGTTTTATTGTAATATAATAAATTGTCATTGTATATATTGCCAATGTCGTGGTATATTTGGCTGTTATAGTAGTTACCTTTCCCCAATACCAGGTTAGAATAATACAATGCAGAATCCAACAACTGCAAAATGCTCTTATAATCATATCCTTTTTCAAATCTATTTTCTATTTCTTTAATTTTATAGGCATAAGCATACTCTCTGTATATAGCTGCAATATTAATCTTCAATAAGCTGTCAACAGGCAGTCTCCTGCATATTTTTACTGCTTTGAATGTATAATCATAAGCTTTTTGTTTATTTATCTTATAATTATGATACCGTCCAATTAAACTGTAACTTTCGGCAGTATGAATATTATTTTCTCCAACTAATTTCAGCTTGATATTTAATGAATTATTCCAATATTTGTATGCTTCTTCTATATCAGAAGCATAATAATATATTTCTCCGATTATATCATAGCATTTTGCTAATGTTAAATTACAGATGCCCAGTTTTTCTATAATATCATGCTCGTTTTTTTTAAGAATATCTAATGCTTTGTAATTATCACCTTTCAGTTTATACAGGTCTCCCAGATAATTGATAATATTGAAACATTCTTTATCTTTTTGGTTTTTGAGTGTTTCGGCTTCTTTTTCATAATATTTAATTGTACTGTCGATATTGGAATTTATGAGAGAATAAGGGTAAGCTATAGAACAGAAGATAAATAATGGTAGGATTATCAGGCAATTATATTTAAAGTAGTTGTATAGCATTAAATCAAAGTTACAAATTTCTCTAATTTACAAAAAAATAAAATTGTATAGAATAGTAAACAACTTAGTCAAATAATTCTTTCAACTTCTGCACCAGCAGATTTACAAAGTTTTGAAGAGGTTTTGCTGCCATCATTTTCAACATGGGGTTGAGGTCGGCATTGAAAACTATTTGTGTATTGGTTTTATCTGCTGCCGTCTCTTCAAGTAAACAAAGAAGTTCGAAACCAAAAGAAACCTTGCCATCAGGAACTATAACGATTTTTGAATTAGGTATCTTTTCTTTAATACGCATGCCTATGTCGGTCATGCCTTTAATGGTAAAGCTGCATGTATCTTCGGTTGCCTGCCAGTTGATGATTTGTTCGGGCATCAACTTTTCGAAGTTGTTAAAGTTGCTGAGGAATGTAAATATATTTTCAGCAGAGTTATTTATACTCAGCTTTTCGCTTTCTATTTTAGTCATTTGTTTTTCCGGCTTACGAATTATTTACCCCATGCAGCAGGGTCTTCGCGCCATTTTTTTAATGATTCCAGATCTTCTTCCCTGATGTAGTTGCTGTCAACAGCTTTTTCAATTAGCGCATTGTAGTTCGATAATGTTACTAAAGGACATTTAGCTTCTTTGAAGGCATCTTCGGCAACATTAAAACCATAGGTAAAGATAGCCACCATGCCTTGTACTTTGCAGCTTGCCTCTCTGAGGGCTTCAACAGCACCAAGGCTACTGCCTCCGGTAGAAATTAAATCTTCTACAACAACAACCGACTGGCCTGTCTCAACAACACCTTCTATTTTATTGGTAAGTCCGTGTGTTTTTTCTGCTGACCTGATATATACAAACGGTAATCCCAAATCCTGTGCAACCAAGGCACCAATGGCAATTCCGCCTGTTGCAACTCCTGCGATAACATCGGGCAATCCAAATTCTTCATTGATAATATCAACAAACTGCTGCCTGATGAAAGTCCTGATCTTAGGATAGGAAAGGGTTTTCCTATTGTCACAGTATATGGGGGATTTCCAGCCTGATGCCCAGGTAAAAGGTTTCTCAACATTTAATTTTATTGCTTTTATTTGCAATAAAAATTCCGATATTTGCAACGCTACATCTTCATTCATCTTCTTCATGGTGCAAAAGTATAAAGTTTTTATAAACGACAAAATTATTTTTTTGGTTGATGATATCAATAAGGAAATCTCATCAAAAGATTTGTTTTACAGGTATAAATCAAAACAAACATTACTATCTGTAATTGAACAATTTGAGAAAAATGATGAGGCAGAGAGCCTTTTTATTTTTCATAAAAATCTTGATAAGTTGTTAACAAAATTTCTAACTGTTTTTACTTTAATTGAGGCTGCAGGAGGCATCGTAAAAAACCCAAAAGATGAAATTTTGTTTATCTTTCGGCGAAACAAATGGGATTTACCCAAAGGAAAGATTGAAGAAAATGAACATGTAAAAGATACTGCCATCAGGGAAGTTGAAGAAGAATGCGGCGTGTCGGATTTAACAATAGTAAAAGATTTGCCTTCAACGTATCATATTTATACGCTTGACAAACAAAAAATAATTAAGAAAACTCATTGGTTTGAAATGTATATAGAAAAACATCAAACTCCCAAACCGCAAACTGCTGAGGATATTACTATTGCCAAATGGATTAAAAGGGATGAAATAAAGGAAGTCTTAAATAATACGTATAAATCAATAACCGAACTACTAACTTTTTATCTGGTGAATAGCTAATGCTATTTCTCAAACAGCTTATATTCTTTCTCTTTTGGTTTAGTCAGTTCTATAAATAAATGCTCACCATTTTCGCTTGGCTTTCTGGCTGGATATTTTAAAATGTTACCCTTTTTATCTATAAGTACAAATAATGGATACAGTTTGACATCATAATCTTCAAGCAAATCAAAATTGTTTTCATAATGTAAAAAAGTTCCGTTATAATCTTTTCCTTTTAGATAATCATGCATTGACTTAACATCTTTATCTGTTGAGATACCGATAAATTCAATGCTGTCCCGATATTCTTCTCCTTTAAAACCACTCATCAACTCTATTTCCGATATGCAGGAGATACATTTAGTATTCCAGAAAAGCAGATATACATATTTCCCTTTAAGTTCATTTAAGGATACAGTTTTGCCATCTACGTCTTTAAGAGCAAAATCAGGAGCTTTTGTTCCGGGTTTAAGCTTTGTAAAAATCGTAATAAGATTTTCAGCTATTATTTGGTGTTGCTCAAATTTGCTCTTTGAGGATACTTGTTTTAAAATCTCCAGAACATTTTTTTGCTCAAAATCAGGCATGTTATAAATGTCTTGCAATCCTTTCAGCATAACCATTTCTCTCAACACTTCATTCATTAATAAAGTGTCTTTACCTAATACATCTGCAAGGGCAAAATAACTTTTTTGTTTATTGATGGTGCTAATAAGGTCTTCTCTGCTTATCTTTTTTGATGAAGCTGTAATGTATTTCACGAAGAAATTATTAAAGAAATCCATGTATTCAACATTATCATAGAGTATTGGCTGATTGAGAAAATATTTCTTTGCCAGGGAATCGTTACTACATACTCTTGCTAACTGCTCCATAGCTGCTATTTTATATTTTACATACGATTCAAAGTAGTCATTCTCAATAGATGGGAAAGAATCGTTGACCAGAATTCTAAAAGTATCAATCTTGGCTATATCACGATTGTATAAAGCCCTGAAGTTTTTCAAGATGAATTCATTGAATATAATATTAAATTTTTGTATTAGAGTGTTTAATTCCTTATCATTTGTATTTAGAATTTCTATATCAAAGTTTTTGGGATTCAAATATGGATTGAGTCTTTCATCAATATTATTATAATCAACAAGAGGAATATTAATTTTATAAGTGGTTTTAGGTTCAAGATAAATTTCTGCTCGATAACAATTGATACTCAGGTAAGCAAAAATAGTATTACGAAGATTTAGCTTGATAAGGAAATTCCCGTCTGAATCAATTTGTGTAGAGGCAATTTTCTTTTTTAAATAAGTAATCTGGTCAGAATACGAAATAACCCTTATGGTTTTCCCCTCAGCACCTGGAACTTTTCCTTCTATAGTAGTATTCTGAGAGACGGAATAAAAACTTATTATCAAAAATGTTAGAAGTAAACTAAGATATTTACTCATCATTAAATCTAAAGTAGATAATTATAAATCAACTTCATCAGGAATAAACTGCCGGATATCTCCACCATTTCGATGAATATCCCTGACAATAGACGAATTTAATGCTGTATATTCAGGTGCTGTCAAAAAGAAAACTGTTTCTATTTCAGAAAATATCTTTTTATTCATCTGCCCTATACTTCTTTCAAACTCAAAATCAGCAGAGGTTCTTAATCCTCTTAAAATATATCGAACTCCAGCCTTTTTGCAGAAATCAACTGTTAATCCCTTGTATTTTTGTACGTTTATATCAGGATAATCTGCAAACACCTTCTCTATCCATTGCATTCGCTTTTCAACAGGAAAATAATTCTTTTTTTCTGAATTCTCTCCAACAGCTATTATTATCTCGTCAAAGAGAAGAATAGCTCTTTTTACAATTGACACATGTCCCTTGGTTATAGGGTCAAAGGAACCTGGAAAAACAGCAACTTTTTTCATTTTATATTTATTTTGTTCTTTACAAAAATAATAATAAAAGTTATTATAAAACAAAAAGGCACGACAAAAGCCGTGCCTTATAAAATAGCATACTATAATTACAAGTTAATTCTGCAATAATTTTATCTGTTCAGTAAGAAGCTGGTGGTAAGATTCACGTAGCAATTCAAACTCTTTTTTCACAATAGGGTCATCTAAATCAGCATTATTTTTATAATAATAATACATATCAATACTATCTTGTAGTTTTTCATACTCAAGCATGCGTATTGCACCAGATAATTCATCATTTAATACATCAAGTGTAATATTTACCTCTTCTTCCTCTGGAGTTAACAAGTCTGGTATTTGCATTAAATCCATTACAAGAGGTATTAGTTCATGATTAAACTTCCAAATAACGTCATCTATTAAATCGCTCATATCTATCTCTTTTATTTGTTTTTAACTGTATGCTAATTTACAAAAAATTATTGAAACGAAAAACCTTTTTACATTATTAAATTAATAAAATTATCATTAATCTTTGTTTAGATTTTGCTTAATCCCATAACCTATATTAATAGACACATAAGGACCTGAATAGTCTATAGCAGGAGAATTGTTTAAAGGATTATTATTTAAATGCCACGCTCCATCACTATATTGAATATTATAACCAGTTTTTATACCTATAGGTAAATAAATCTTAGCTTTGCCACAAGTTGTTTTTCTTTCTCCTATAAAAAACATATAATTAAAACCTAAACCGAGGTCAATATTTGTTACGCCTTGGAATAAAGTGGCATTATTGCTAGGATTATCAAAAACTTCCTGAAAATTAGTTGGAATTGTATCTTGTAAATCTCTGATGTCTAAACTTACGCTATTATGTATAAATCCTACGAACGGATAAAGCCTGAGTTTTTCATTTTTAAGCAAATCATATCCAATATCTATAAAGAATTCTTGATTCGCATATATTATTTGCGACTGATTTTGTTTTTTTACACTCTTTGAATTCATCACATTAAATCCCATGCCCACCACAAATCTTTTAAAAACCATATCCACTCCCAGACACAAAGGCATAAAATCTTCTGACAACGAAGATGTATAACCATTAGTTGAAAGAAACTGATTCAATTCACTTAAATCAACATTTTTGCTTTTCAACTGTAGGTTGAAATAAGCTTCGCCATACATAGTGTGTTTCCTCATAATTTCAATTATTTAAACTAATAATTATTTCATCGTTTGCAAAATACAAAAAGTATAAACGTTAAATTTTACATGTTAGTATAAATTATATTAATGATTTATAATATAATCAAAAAAATTCATACTAAAATAATACGGAATTATCGGCTATAAGGTATATTAATTAATTTTCATATTTTTGGGGTAAAATTAGTAATTAATTATATTCTAAAATCACTACTGTTTTGATGTTTAATAAATATGTCCTTTGAAATTATTTGTAGATAAAGATTATAGCGATTTTTAGGGTTCAAACGATTTGAAAAAATAGTTTTGTTAAAAAAACAAAACTTATTTATTATGAATCGTGGAAAATATGTTTTCTCCCAGATATTTGAATTTGTATCATACAATGACTTTATAAAATGTGTTAAGCAATACAAGGGAGATTACAAAATTCAACACTTTAGTTGTTGGAAGCAATACCTTTGCATGGCTTTTGGACAGCTTACTCATAGAGAAAGTCTTTCGGATACTATTCTGTGTATCAAAGCTAATGAATGCAAACTATATCATCTTGGCATTGGTCGTGCTATTAGTAAATCGACATTAAGCAAAGCAAATGAAAATAGGGATTGGCGAATTTATCAAGACTTTGCACTATTGCTTATTGCTGAAGCGAAAAAACTTTATCAGGACGATAGCCAACTTGACATTGATATTAAAAACAATGTGTTTATTATTGACGCAACGACTATTGATCTTTGTTTAAGCCTATATCCATGGGCAAAATTTAGAAAGAAAAAAGCGGCGGTTAAAATGCATACAAAAATGGATGCAAAAACATCTATTCCTGACTTTATCCATATATCTGATGGCAAAATGCATGATGTCAACGTGCTTGACATGATTACCATAATTGCTGATAGTTTTTATATCATGGATAGAGGCTACCTCGATTATTCCAGACTGTATCGCATTCATAAAGCAGAAGCATATTTCATCACTAGAACAAAAAAGAATATGAACTTTGAAAGAATGTATTCTGCTAAAGTTGATAAATCAAGTGGTGTAAAATGTGATCAGACCATAAAACTGAAAGGCTACTATGTCTCTAAATATTATCCTGAGAAACTCAGACGAATTAAATTTTACGATAGTAAAAATGATAAAACGCTAATCTTTCTAACTAACAACTTTGAGCTTAAAGCAATTGAAACAGCAATGCTTTATAAACATCGTTGGTTTATTGAAACATTCTTTAAGTGGATTAAACAGCATCTTAAAATAAAATTATTCTGGGGAACAAGTCCTAATGCTGTTAAAACCCAAATATGGATAGCAATATCAGTTTATGTGATAGTTCTGATTCTTAAAAAAAAATTAAAAATAGAACAATCAATCTACGAAATCCTACAGGTTTTGAGTATAAACATATTTGACAAAGAGCCTATATATCAGATGTTTAACAAACCCAATCTACAATATTTCAAAGAACAAAATTATAATCAATTGAAACTGTTTGACTTATAACGAAACGCTAATGATTTCAAATATCAATTGAGGAAGTAGGTAAAGCACATTTATTATTTCATTTTCTTTTAAAAGAAGATTTTAAAGATATCACAAAGTGCAAAGATTTTTTAAAAAATTATAAAAACCATAAACTTAAAACTAAAGAAGCTATTTTTATAGACACAAATATTGCAAGGTTTATTGAAGATGAAGATGTACGTTTACAGTTTATTAGAAAGATTACCACCCAATATCAAAATGTAAACATGCTTAATGACTTCAAAAACTTTAGCCTTTACACAAACTATAAAGAAAAAAAATTTGCCCTTCCAATCTCATTTATAGATGAAGATCTCTTGATTCAAATTAAAAATTTAGCTGAACTAAGATTATTTTATAGCAATTTATATATTCCGGAAATAATTAAATCGTTATCTACTTTTAGACCATTGTATATAGAAGCACTAAAGACTATGACACCTAAGAAGATAGAAGAAATGATTAAAAAACTAATTGATGGAGAAAATTAAATAACTTCCCCGCTAAGTGATTTCCGATTTGGAATAATTGTAAAGAAGTAGCAAAAAATACTGCCACTCGATCGTTATGCGGGCAGATTAGAATTATGTTTAATTCTTCCGCAAACAACAATAAATAATCCTGCTGTCATAATAACAACATCAAATCTATTAAAAAACCAGCATTATTTTTTTAATATTATATAAGTTATTGTATTGTTTTGGGTAAAAGTTTTTTCCCACCTGCCCGATAATAGGGTTCTTGTGGCAATGTTTGTAAATGATTGGGTTATTGTGAATGTTTGCGGAAAATAATCTTTATACTCATCAATAGTGCAATTCGAATATTCAGCCGGTGAACCTAATACTACCATATCTATAGTTTTGTCGTTTATCAGTTGGGTAAAATCAATCATTTGAAAACTGCTTTTACGATTTGGCAGGGAATTGAAGAACTGTTCGTAAATACCACCTTCCCCTTCGCTTTTCAGCCATTTAACAGGAACATTAGTTCCC
>Ga0210003_1003388_pt1 | contig 12967 bp, 8 predicted proteins | sample LantaG_FD_182804 | JGI IMG/M metagenome (GOLD analysis project Ga0210003, IMG submission 182804) | Deep subsurface microbial communities from Baltic Sea to uncover new lineages of life (NeLLi) - Landsort_02402 metaG (SPAdes) (version 2) | ecosystem: Environmental > Aquatic > Marine > Oceanic >... | reverse complement strand
TTTTAAAACCCTACAGGAGTTTCTAAAAAAAAGGAATTCTCTTCACTCTCAATAGTGTATTTCTGCTTACCATTACCTATGTATTTCTGTTTACCATTAGGTGTGTATTTCAGTTTACCCTTTCCAGGAATATAGAACCAAAGTAGATGAACCAACCCCAATCATTTTAAACAGAATCAACACCACCTTTTTCAATCATTCCAAGTATGATTTGAACCGACTGAAATCCGACCCACAGAATATCTATATGAACTTTCAGAATTACTTGGGTGGATTCAGTGATAATGTTGTTGAAATTATTGAGAATTTTCAGTTGGAGAAACCTGTTGAGAAACTGAACAAGAATAACCGTCTGTTCATCCTCATAGATAAATTCACCGAGATTGATTTTCACCCTGATAAGATTTCCAATCGTGATATGGGACTCATCTTTGAGGAACTGTTACGAAAGTTCTCTGAAATGTCCAATGAAACAAGTGGAGAACATTATACACCAAGAGATGTAGTTCGTTTATTGGTTTCCCTTGTCTTTTCAGAGGATAAAGACGATTTACAAGGTGAAGGTAAAGTCAGGAGTATCTTTGACCCTTGTTGTGGAACAGGTGGAATGTTGACTATCGGTAAAGAATATGTTCATCAGAATATCAATGATAAGGTAAGACTGCGTTTGTTAGGGCAAGAACTGAATCCCCAAACCTATTCAATCTGTAAATCTGATATGTTGATTACTGATGAAGACCCCGATAATATCCGATTAGGTTCATCTCTTTCAGAGGATAATTTTCAAGGACAGCGGTTTGACTATATGATTACCAATCCACCGTTTGGTGTTAGTTGGAAATCGGAAAAAGAGTTTATTGAAAATGAATCATCAAATTCTATGGGTCGGTTTAGTAATGGACTCCCTTGGGTTAAAGATGGACAACTACTATTTCTTTTAAATATGATATCTAAAATGGAATTGAAGGGGTCTCGTATTGGAATGATTACTAACGGGTCTCCTTTAACTACTGATGGTAGGTCAATTGAAGGAGAGTCTAAAATTAGAAATTTTCTAGTAGAAAATGACCTAATAGAAACAATTGTTCTCTTACCAGATGATTTATTCTTCAATACTGGAATATTGACATATTTTTGGATTATCTCTAACAAAAAATCAAACAAACGGAAAGGTAAAATTCAACTAATCAACGGATTAAAGTGTTATAGTGATTTATTTAAACCAATTGGTGATAAACGAAAATTAATTGAGGAAAAACATAGAGATTACATTTTAGATAAATACATAAAGTTCCAGAATGAAAAAGATTCGTTAATCTTCCCAAACGAATTTTTCCAATACAAATTAATAAGAATTTATTATCCTTTATTTGAAGAAAATGGAAATATTATTAGGGACAAAAAGGGAAACCCTAAGAAGGATAATTCTAGGACTGATAAAGTAAAAATAAATGTAGAAGAAAGTGTTTCAGAATTCTTTCAAAAATATTTGAAAGAAAATCCTAATTGTTGGTATGAAGAAGATGAAACCACTATTGGATGTGAATTTCACATAACTAAATATTTTTTCACTCCCGAAAAAGTTACTCCAATTAAAGAAATTAAAGACGAAATAATTAATTTAAGAAAGTCAGTTGTTGATATAATTACATCTGAAGATGTATTAAGTGAAAAGGGGGGAAATCAAACATTTAATCATACAAACCATTGGTTTGGTAAAATACCGAATCATTGGGAAATACAAACTATTGATAGTCAATTTATACAGAGAAAAAATAAAGTAAGTGTGTCAGATTATCCTCCATTATCTGTAACAAAAAAAGGTGTCGTTAGACAATTAGATTTTGTTTCTAAATCAACTGATACTGAAAATAGAAAGTTAGTATTAAAAAATGATTTTGTAATCAATAGTCGTTCAGATAGAAGAGGTTCATCAGGTGTTTCCGATTATGATGGTAGTGTTAGTTCAATATACATTGTTATTTATTCAAAAACTTTATCCCCCCAGTATATTCATTTCCTTTTTAGGTCAAAGGATTTTCAAGAAGAATTTTATAGAAATGGAAAAGGTATTGTAGATGATTTATGGACTACCGATTATGATGAAATGAGGAAAATTAAAATTCCCGTTCCACCTTTTGATGAACAAATAAATATATCTAAAAGATTACATAAAGTTCAATCCTATTTAAGACTACAATCTGACCTTCTTGACAAATATTCATCTTTTGAACAAAGTGTTATTTCAGAAACTGTTTTAGGAAAAATTAATCTGAAAAGTTGAAAGAATGACACCCCAAAACTATCTTGAACAAGATTTTGAAGAACACATCGAGGAAAATCTTGTCAGCAGCGGTTATTCTTCATTAGCCCCATCCATATATGATAAAACTCTCTGTCTAATACCTACTCAACTGATTGGATTCATACGAGAAACCCAACCAAAGACTCTTCAAAAACTTGAATTACAATATGGTTCTGAAACAGAAAACAAACTGCTAAAACGAGTATCCTCTGAAATTGAAAACAGAGGTGTCATTGATGTATTAAGGAAAGGAGTCAAGGATAGAGGGTGTGATTTTCACCTGGTTTATTTTGAACCCAAGAGTGGGTTGAATCCTGAACATAAAGATTTATACAAACAGAACCGTTTCACCGTCATCCGACAACTGAAATACTCATTGAGAAATGAGAACTCCATTGATATGGGAATCTTCATCAATGGAATCCCAGTCGTGATGATGGAACTGAAAAACACTCTCACGGGTCAGAACCACATTGACGGTGAGAAACAATGGAAGTATGACCGTGATCCTAAAGAAACGTTGTTCAGATTCAAACGGAATCTTGTGTATTTCTCTGTGGGAAATGAAAAGGTGTCAATGACGACACGGTTGATGGGTGGGACGACACGGTTTCTTCCTTACAATAAAGACATTGAAAATCCTGTAAATCCTAATGGACATAAATCCCATTATCTGTGGGAAGATATACTACAACCAAACAGTATGTTGGATATGATTGAAAACTTTGTCCATATCAGAGAAGAGAAAGATAAAGTGTATGAGCCTAAGATTGGGAGAATTGTAGATAAGAAGAGGGAACTTCTCATTTTTCCAAGATTTCACCAACTCAATGTCATTCGGAAACTGAAAAGGGCGGTGATTGAAGAAGGAGTAGGACATAACTATCTGATTCAGCACACCACAGGGAGTGGGAAATCATTATCTATCGGTTGGTTGTCTCATTTATTGACTTCTCTTTACAGAACTCCCACAGACACAAAAGGTATGGTTGATTCCGTTATTGTGGTTACGGACAGAAAGGTATTAGATAGGCAGATTAGAAACACCGTCAAACAGTTAGAACAGACAAAAGGTGTTGTGAATCCTGTGGATATCAATTCCCAACAATTGAAAGAATACCTTGAATTAGGGAAGTCCATTATCATTACAACCATTCAGAAGTTTCCCTTCATATCAGAGGAGATCACAAAACTGAAAAGTAAGAAGTTTGGTGTCATCATTGATGAAGTCCATTCATCTCAAAGTGGTGAGACATCTAAACACTTGAAGAAATCTCTGTCCAAATCTATATTGGATGATTTCCAAGAAGGTGAGGATTGGGATGACCTTACTGAAGTGGACAAACTGATTTTAGATGAGATTATTTCGAGGGGAAGACAACCCCATATATCCTATTTTGGTTTTAGTGGAACACCCAAGAACAAGACATTAGAAATCTTCGGTAGAAAGAATGAAAATGGAAAATTTGTTCCTTTTGATTCGTATTCTATGAAACAGAGCATTGCAGAACATTTTACTCTTGATGTATTAGAGAATTATACCACATACGAACGATATTTCCGGCTGAACAAGAAGATTGAAGAGGATAAGGAACTACCCGAAAGTCGTGTAAAAAAGATGTTGTTAAAATATGTAGATATTCATCCACATACAATTTCTGAAAAAACCAAAATCATATTAGAACATTTCATAAACCATAGTTCCAATAAAATAAGTGGAAAGAGTCGTGGAATGGTGGTGACTCGCTCAAGACTTCACTGTGTCAAATACAAACTTGAATTTGATAAACAAATGAAAGAAATGAAATTACCGTTTGGCTGTTTGGTTGGCTTTAGTGGAACGGTGTATGACAAGGATTCTCACAAGGAATACACTGAATCATCAATGAACGGTTTCCCTGAGAGATTGACACAAGAGAACTTCAAAGACCCAAAATGCAGAATCCTTATCGTATGTAACAAGTTTCAGACAGGATTTGACGAACCATTACTTCATACAATGTATGTAGATAAACGACTTCAAGGGCTACAATGTGTTCAGACTTTGAGTAGATTGAACAGAGCAATGATAGGTAAGACGGACACTCTTGTATTGGACTTTGTGAATAAACCGAAAATCATTCAAGATTCATTCCAACCCTACTATCAAGGAACTCTACTTGTAGAGGAAACCGACCCCAATAAACTGTATTCTATTGAACGAGAGATAAAAAAATACAATCTATTCAGAGATGAAACTGTAAATGAGTTGGTGGAAAAGTTCTATGATGACAGAATTCCTGATGAAGAACTACAACCCATTTTGGACTATGTGGTAGAAGATTGGAAGAGGTTGGATGAAGAAGAAAGGGAAGATTTCCGTCATGAGATTCAGAGTTTCATTAGGCTGTATGGATATATCTCTCAAATCATCACATTCAAGGATATAAACCTTGAAAAACTGTATATCTTCCTACGATTCCTAAACAAGAAACTCCCCAAGAGAACAAGAGATAGATTGACAGATGTTTTCTCCTATGTGGATTTGGAGTATTTCAGAATTGAGAAGAAACATACTATTCAAATTATTCTGACGGATGAAGAAGGGAATTTACAACCTATTTCAACCGATGTGGGAGGAACTCCAACCGAAGAACCGAAAGATTTACTATCCCATATCATTAAAGTTCTAAATGAAAACTTTGGCAGTGATTTGACTGACGATGACAAAGTGAATTTGGAAAAAATTCAGAAAAGACTAGTGGAGGATAAAGAACTACGGAAAGTTTATTCAGGAGATAATACAGAATCAAATAAAAAGCACGTTTTCGGTAAGACATTTGACGGAATACTCCTTGAATTAGTGGATGATAATCTGAAGTTTTACAAGAAAATCTCTGAACCGAAACGGAATCGGTATGTGAAGGAAAAGTTTTATGAAGGATATTCAAAATCAGTTTGAGCAAATTGACAATAATGGGAGCTAAAGAATAAACAGCCTTGTATTCCCGAAGTTTTAGAAGTTATCTAAAATGGGAAAGCAATCATTAGACCAAACGAATAAAGAGGCAGGATATTATCATTATTATTAGGAGAATTGTTATCTAGTTCCTTTTAAGAGAAAATGCATAATGACTGACAGAAAACTTACAACTATAGGTTTAATAATGCCGAAAGTATTCCCTGTAGAGCCATATGAATCAATTCATAAACGCATAGTCAAAAAGAAAGATGATTATCGCAAATCTTGGAATCAATATGCAGGGGCATGGAATGCAGTTGGGTATAGATTTTTGTCATGCAACAATAACGATAAAGCTTTTACAGAATCCATTCAAAGAGCTGGAAATGCTCCTCCACCTTCTGAACGATATATTCAAGAAAGTAACTTATTTGGCTTTTTCGTTAGTGGATTTTCTACAATTGAGAGTCTTCTTTATGGATTATTTGCTATTGCTTCCATTATTAAGGTTGAAGAATTTCCAATTGCCACAGTTAAAGATTTGAAATTAATAACTCCAGAGAATACTAAGAATAAATTTAAAAAAGAATTCACAAATCTAAGTATTACTGATTTTTTAAAAAGACTGATTGATGACAAAAATTATAAAGAGTGGAAGGATATAAGAAATATCCTTGCTCATAGAACTTCACCGGGAAGACATTTTTTTGGAGGTGGAAATCATAGCGGAAATGCATTTTGGATAAATGAAGTGCATATTAATGATAAAACCACTTCTAAAAGATTCAAATGGTTTATAGGTGTAATAATAAATCTTCTAAATGAGATTGAAATTTTTACCACTGATAAGTTTTAATTTTCCAAATGGTTAATATTTTCCGATAATTTTTACAATGGCAAGAATAAAATATAAGGAAGCTGTCGGGCTTGAAGTCAAAAAAGGGAAACCTTCGATAGGGATAAAACCGAGTAAGTCAGACCTTATAAGGCTTTATATCAAGGAGTCAAGATCTATTCGTGAGGTTGCTGAAGTCCTGGAATGCACAAAGGATATGGTTTACCGAAGCTTAAAGGAATACGGGATTGAATTAAGATCCAAAACGAGGAGGTCTCAGCTGAGAGTATACAAATTGGATCACTTGAGGAGTGAAATCGATAGAAAAGGATATAAGCAAGTTGCAGCTGATTTGGGAGTTGGGATTACTACATTAAGGGATTATATGGAAGCTAAGGAATAAAACGGTTAGTGTCGCATAATGAACATTGTGTAAACTTTTAATTGATAAATATAATATTAAAGATTTGCGATTATTTTTAAATAAATTTTAACTTTAAAATATTCAGATTCACAGCTATATATAACGAGGAACCAATGTTAGATTGAGATAGATTAATGGAGTAATTATGAACAATAACGAAGCAATTTTAGCAGATACTCCTTTAGAGGATCCAAAGGATGATCGTTTAGGATTCGCAACTTTTGCCAAAAATCTTGCAGAAGCAGTTTGTGAAGTAACTTCTGATGAATGTCTTGTCTTTTCTTTATTTGGACCCTGGGGAAGCGGGAAAACATCTTGCTTAAATTTTGTTCGATATTATGTAAATAGAAAACCTGAAGAACAAAGCCCTATAATAATCCAGTTTAATCCTTGGTGGTTTTCAGGTCATGGTGAATTGCTATATCAATTTTTTAGAGAATTTTCTGCAGCATTAGGAAAAAAGAAAAGGCTAAAAGAAATATCCAGCTTACTTGCAGATTTTGTTGCAGTGCTTTCGGAAGTTCCAGAGCCTACAGGAGTTGCAAAGATAGTAGGCAAAATCGTCCATAAGGTTTTAAGACGACAATTAAAAGAAGCTTCGAAAATCAGGCTCGATATTAAAACCTATCTTCAGAAACTTGATTCACACATTTTAGTAATTATAGACGATATTGATCGACTTACTTTTGAAGAAATAAGAAGTGTGTTTCGTGTAATAAAGGCGGTGGCTGATTTCCCAAAAACAGTATACTTATTAGCATTTGATAAAGAAATTGTTGCAAAATCGCTTGAAATTCAACATGAAATTAGTGGGGAAGATTATCTTAAGAAAATTGTTCAAGTTCCATTTGAACTCCCAATTCCAGATAAAACTGCTTTGAGAAAGCTATTCTCTGAACAATTAAATTTTATCTTTTCTGAAATTCCTCAAGATCAATTTGATGAAACCTATTGGAAAAATGTTTTTTTGGATGGAATTGATCACTTTCTAAATACCATGCGCGATGTTAAGGTTCTCATAAACGCCATTAAGATGACATATCCACCTGTTAAAGGAGAAGTAAATCCAGTAGATTTTGCAGCAATAGAAACAATACGGGTATTTTCCTCTAACATTTATCATTTGATTAGGTCTAATCCAGAGAAGTTTGCAGGACACTCAGATAGGAATTCATATCCGAGAATAGAAGATATAAAACCTTTTCATAATAAATATATCGAACTTCTCCAGGAAGAGGAAAGAGAAGTTTATAAAAAATTTTTAAAGCGTATATTTCCTAAATTAGAAGCTGTTTTTGACGACATGCTCTACGGGTCTGATTGGGAGATTACGTGGAGAAAGCAATTAAGAATATGCAGCCCCGATATTTTCCCAATTTACTTTCAATTAGCAACACCTGCTGGAGACATTTCCCAAGCTGAAATGAAAACTACATTGGCGTCTGCAGAAAACAGCGTTGCCGTTGGCAATGAATTAGTTGAACTTACTAAAAAACATCGTCCCGATGGATCTACAAAACTAAGTGTTTTTCTTGAAAAAATGGAAGATTATACTGAAAAAGATATTTCCATTGAACATATTCCAAATATTTTAAATGCCTTTTTTGCTGTGGGAGATAAGTTGCTTGTTCCAGAGGATGAAGGTAAAGGTATCTTTTCATGGGGGAATAATATTCGTATTGGGAGAATTATGCATCAATTATTAAGACGATATGAAACAGAAGAAGAGAGATTTAATGTACTAAAAGAAGCAATCTCGAAAGGACAGGCTATTTCTGTAATTGTAAGCAAGGTAACAACCTTAGGTCAGCAACACGGCAAATATGGAGCTAAAGAGAGGCCTGAGGAAGAATACATTGTCATTCAAGATCACTTAATGGAATTAGAAAAAATTGCACTTTCTAAAATAAAAAACGCGGCTAAAAATAATAAACTTTTAAGGTCACCAGAAATGGCACATGTATTGTATAGATGGCGTGATTGGGAAGGAGAATCGCCTTTAAAAAAATGGGTGTCTGAAAGAGTAGCATCAGATCGAGGGTTTGTAGATTTTCTAGTTGGTTTTTTATCCAAATCCTACAGCATGGGAATGACGGATAGAGTAGGTAAGGAGCATTGGAGACTTTATCCTAATACTCTTGAACCTTTTCTTGACCTTAAAAAAGTATATGATAGATGTAAAGGTATTCTTAAATTTCCCCCAGAATGGTTAATAGATAAAAAGAAAATTGCTGTTAATACTTTTATTAAGGGTTATGAAATAAGATTGAAAGGTAAAAATCCTTCAGTTCCTTTAGAATGGGAAGAAATAGATAACGAAGAATGATATATTGTTCAATCAGATCATTACGTCTAGCCTATGTTAAGTTCATTGTTAGCAATCTAAGCTTTAACTAAGGTAGAAAAAGTTTTGACTTAGACGAGCTTAATTCACTATGTCAATTAAGCGCAAAAAGAATATCCAAAGAATAGCAGCATTTCTGATTAAAATTTTTAGGCAGTTGTAAATGGCAAGGACTTTTCCTATAGTTGTGGACAGGACATTTCCCATAGTGAGGGACAGGACATTTCCCATGGTCTTGGAAGGTAGTTTTCCTATAGCCAGGAAAACAGAAATACCATTTTTCAGTGTGCCGGAAATGATTTAAACCTCCTTTTTTATATTTTTAATTCTATAAGACTCACCATCCAGGGTAAAGACTCTGGCGTGATGTAATAACCTGTCCAAAAGAGCTGTGGTCATAATACTGTCACCCATCATTTCTGCCCAGGCGTCAAAGCTTTTATTAGAAGTGACGATCAGTGATAATTTTTCATAGGTTTCACTGATTAGGTTAAAAAATAGGTTAGCCTCTCGTCTCTCAATCGGCGTGTATCCTATTTCATCAATTATAATTGCGCTTGACTTCATTATTCTTCTGATCCTGTATTCAGATGTTTTCTGGATCTCAGAGGTTTTCAGCAGCTTTATGAGGTTGGTTATTCTTTCGAAACATACCTTATATCCTTTCTCAACCGCAGCTACTCCAAATGCTATGGCCAGGTGAGTTTTTCCTACTCCTGGAGGGCCAAAAAACAACAGGTTCTCCTGGTTGTCTATCCATCGGCAGTCAATGAGATTTACCGCCTCAGATTTACCTATGCCCTTTACCAGACCAAAATCAAAGTTATCTATTTTCTTTATTACAGGAAAATGAGCATTTGACCCAAACAATAACTTTGATATATGTTATACAAAAAGAATTTGGACAAAATTGTAGATGGTTATCTTTCGATAAGGAGAATGGGGTGGAGTGGGATTTATTTATTTCTCATGCTAGTGAGGACAAAGACGAGTTTGTAAGGCCTCTTGTTGACGGACTCGTCTCTGCTGGTCTAAAAATCTGGTATGATGATTTTTCTCTTGAAGTTGGAGATAGCTTAAGGCGTTCAATTGATGAAGGCTTAGCAAAATCGAAATATGGAGTAGTAGTTCTAAGTCCTTCATTTTTCAATAAAGAATGGCCACAAAAAGAGTTAGACGGACTTGTCTCAAGAGAAAGAAATGGTATTGATGTAATTTTGCCAATTTGGCATAAAGTCGATACTAAAGACGTATTAGAATATTCTCCTATTCTCGCAGGCAGGGTTGCAGCCAAAAGTTCTGAGGGTATTGATAGAGTCATAGATAGATTATTAAGTGCAATCAAAAAAAAGAATGGAGCTACTGTTATAGATAACTCAGATTATTATCGAGACATTTCTGAAGAAGAAGTTGATATTCTTATATCTGCTCTAAGTCATCATGGTGTTATATATATTCTTGAAACAAATCAGTCTGGTCCTTTCCTTAACATAGGAGATAGAGATTACTTTAAAACAGATAATCCTGAGATGCGAATTTCATATTTAGAGGCACTAAAGAAACTTATTGAGTTAAGTCTTGTATCCCAAGAGGATAAAAGGCTTTTTTCTCTCACTAAAGCTGGTTTTCAATATGCGAAAAACCTTGAGATTAATACATTGAAAGAAAAAGCCTGGGACCTCTATGAAAATGGAAAGAATTATTCAGGGTCAATTAACCTTTATCGCAATATAGTCAGGAAATATCCAGAATCAGGGACGGCTAAAGAAGCCCAAAAGATGATTGGAGTAAATTATCTACATCTTGATAATTCTTTAGAAGCAGAGATGGAACTGAAGAAAGCCCTTAATATGGGGAACGATTTTTCCAGTGCGTATTTTTATTATGGAGAAGCTCTTCTAAGAAATAAGAAGTACAAGGAAGCTAAAATGGCTTATGAAGATTCTTTATCTAAGCTGGATGTTCCAGAATGGATCAAAACGAGAGCTCTTGGTAAAATCATCTTGTGCCAAAAGGGCATGACCGCAATGTTAGCAGCCCTTGCAGATGAAAAGTACGAAATCGAAAAGGACAAAATAAATAAAGAAATCCCGCTTCAAGAAGCCAATCTTAAGGAAAAAGCTGGATTGCTTGGGCAAAGATGGTCAAGCGGATTAGCAAGAAAATTATTAGAATTAAACCTAGCTGCTGCGAAAAAGAAAATCGAAACGAAGCTGAGATTAGATAAAGAAATCGTTTTCTCTAGCAAGAAGGTTAAAACAGTAGAAGCTGTCGATTTCTTAATTGAGAGATTGAGGACTGTTGCTGAATCCGAAAAGCGGACTTTGAAGGAAAAGATTGAGGTCATGTACAAGGATTGTCATGCGAACAGCTTCATAGACGTTGATAAGCCCCAAATAGACAATGAAATAAATACGATATTGAAGGAGAAACATACGGATTTAATGATAGAGCTAGAACAGGAATGAGTATAACAAGCACCATTTTAGGATTTCCTTTGTCTAAATTATAGTGATATGACTTGTAATATTACTATAACTTAATTTGGAATTTATGAGTATTCGATCGAAACAAAGGCTACTTCATGTTGCTGAGTGTAAATCTGATAAGAAATTAAAGTTCCAAAAAAGCTAAATTGTTCTCAACCACTGATTGATGAAACACGGAAAATCCTCTCAAAAATGAAGCCAGATAATTATGGCGTTCTTGGCGAAGGAAGTATCTCAATATAAGGGTCAGTTTTAGGAACTTGAACAGAGCACATCAAAGTCTTATTGAAAACGTGAAGAATATTCTTTCCACTCTACCTAATAGGGTATTTGTGGCTTGGCTGTAGTAAATAATTTAAATTAATTGATTAACTTAAATTTGTCTGCTTTATGCAGGCTTAAAATGACCTTTTTACTCATAAAATCTGCTTTCTAAGGATTTTCTCTGGTTCAATCTCCGCAAAGTTTATTTACCATATTCTTTAGAGAGTACTTTTTGCCGCTAAAATAGGGATTTTAAGTATGAAATAAAAAATAAATATTTTCTCAATATCTCCATTATCTGCAAGTTGCCCCAGCCAAGCCATGTTTTCATAATTGGAAAGGAATCAATGACAATTCAAGACTATCTGAAATTAAGTCCTGAAATTACACGACGAACTGCCAAAAGAGACTTGAAAGATATGATTAAAAAAGGATTAATCAAAAGTAAGGGTGCAACTAATAGACTTGTTTATATTTTGGTATAAAAGGAATATTATAAACTTGCGACAAAACTTGTGACAAACTTACGACATAGCTCTCGACATTATGAAATAACAGTAATAACTTTTACTCGCGAAACTGCTAGAAATATTAGAGAGAGATTAGCTGAAGAAGATAACATTCCAAAAGAAAGGCATCCTGAAATAATTTCAACTATGCATAGCTAAGGAATAGGCACATTATGGAATTTCAGAGGAAGTTCTAGGTTTTGAGTTTTTGCGAAATTATATTTCGTATAATCAAAGCATGAAAAAATATTTTTTATCAAGAAAAAAAATAAATTTTTCCATTTGAAACTTCATCAGGAGGTAAGAATAGACTTTTCTTTTAGATAAAAGTAGAAAAGAGACCCAAAAAATGGTAAATTTTTAGGGTGATTTTAGACTGTATTTTCTGTGTGGGCGGTTAGCTCAGCTGGGAGAGCGCAGCGTTCGCAACGCTGAGGTCGGGGGTTCGAGTCCCCTACCGTCCACAATTGTGAGGAAAAGATGAGTAGTGAGATATTAATACTTGCGGGGACTGCAGTTACAATTGGATTTGTGCATACTGTCCTCGGACCTGACCATTACCTGCCTTTCATTGTGATAAGCCGGGCCAGAAGGTGGTCTCTTTCTAAGACGATGTTTATTTCCTTTCTATGCGGGTTGGGCCATGTATTAAGTTCTGTAGTGCTGGGTTTTGTCGGGATTGCCCTGGGGATTGCTGTGGCACGCCTGGAGGGAGTTGAATCTTTACGTGGAGGCGCAGCAGCCTGGCTTCTTATAGGCTTCGGCTTTGCCTATTTTGTCTGGGGAGTGCACAGAGCCATAAAAAATAGGCCTCATAAACATCTGCATATTCATGCTGATGGCGTTGAACATGAAC
>Ga0210003_1003387_pt1 | contig 12971 bp, 16 predicted proteins | sample LantaG_FD_182804 | JGI IMG/M metagenome (GOLD analysis project Ga0210003, IMG submission 182804) | Deep subsurface microbial communities from Baltic Sea to uncover new lineages of life (NeLLi) - Landsort_02402 metaG (SPAdes) (version 2) | ecosystem: Environmental > Aquatic > Marine > Oceanic >... | reverse complement strand
AATCTAACCCTTGACACCGGTGTCGTCCTCTGGTAGAAAAGAAATGCCCTTGGTGGAGTGCCGCGCAGTTTGCCGGCCACTTCGATCAGGGGCTTTTTTGTTTTACCGTAAATCTAAATCGCGTTTCGCGGGGCTGAAAAAGAAAATGAATGTTCTACACCAAGCGGAGTCGTGCTGTCCCCTGTTGTCTAAGTGCGGGGAGTTACCCAACGTGTCCCGTTCCCGTGCCCGTACCTTACCCTTCAAAACCCTTCCGCGTCGGGACCGCACCTTTCCTTCCTGCGACCATTCTCACGCGGCACGGCTCCGCCCCTATTCTGTGGTTGCAGGAGGACTGTGACAATGGCTAAGATCGGTAGAAAACCCTGGGAACCGACCGCAGAAGACCTCAGCAAGATGGAAGCACTCGCCGCCCGTGGGCTCACCGAGGAGCAGATTGCCCGCAGCCTTGGCATTCACCCCGACACGCTTCGCCGCAAGAAGAAGGTCTATGCAGAGGTAGTGGAGGCAATTCAGACAGGCAAGGCCAAAGGGATCGCCGACATTGCGAACGAACTCTATCAAAGCGCGAAGGAGGGCAACACCACGGCGCAGATCTTCTTTCTCAAGTGCCGCGCCGACTGGGTTGAAGCGTCGCGTCTTGAGATTAGCGGGCTCGATGGGAAGCCGATTCAACTGACGGCCATGACTGACGAGCAACTCCTACGCATAGCACGTCAGGGGAGTCAAAAGGCTCTGGAATGACCTCTGCAGCCGAGTCTCGTAAAATTATCCGACAAAAAGCGGCGGCGGAAATTCTAAGGCGCCGCGCCGCCCGCCGTTCACTTCTCGCTTACCTGGCCTATTGCTGGTGGATGCCGCACGAACTCAAGATCGGTATTCACACTCGCGCGATTGCGGCCAGAGTGGACAAGGCAATAGAGGACTTCGAGCGTGGCGTTTCCTCGTTTCTTGTGTTCGTAGTGCCGCATCGACATGGAAAGTCGGACCTGATCTCCCGCGCCCTCCCAGGCTATTTCCTGGGCCGGTGCTCGGACGTTCAACCGGACGTTATGTCTACCGGCTATGGTGCGGGCCTCGTTCACAAATTCTCGCGCCGCGCCAGAGCGATTGTCGACTCTGAGCCTTATCGGGCGCTCTTCCCGCACGTGCGCCTGTCCGACGAGAAGCGGACCGACGCCGAGTGGAAAGTAGACCACTACAACAACGGCGCCTGGAAGCCGTCGGCTGGTGAAGTGAACGCTAGCGGCTTGTCCGGCCGCCTCACAGGTTCGGGTTATCATCTTGGCCTGCTCGATGACTTCTGCAAGTCCCGCGAAGAGGCTGAGTCTCTAACGTATCGCGATAAGGTTTGGGAACAGTTCGCCAACGACTTTATGACCCGTCGTGCCCCTGTATCCATCACAATCATTACCGCGACGATGTGGCATGTCGACGACTTGGTCGGTCGAATCCGCAAGGCTCGCGATGACGATCCCTACTTTCCCCAGTTTGAGTACAGCGTTTTCCCGGCTCGCGGTCCCGCAAACCTCAATGGCGAGACCATAGCGTATAAGCAGGAGTACCTCTTCCAGGAACGATTCCCTGTCGAATGGTACCTGGGCGAATATGCCACCTTGCGCCCTTACGCGGCCTCGGCTCTTCTGGACTGCTCGCCGACCATTCGCGCGGGGAACCTGTTCTGCATGGATTTCCTGAAGTACCACGAGGAGCACGAGTTCCCGTCCATCCCATATTTCCGCGCCTGGGACCTTGCCAGTACGGAAAAGGAAGTTGCCAAGAGCGATCCCGATTACACAGCCGGCCCTCTGCTTGGCGTGACATATGAAAAGGACGTGCCGCAGATCTGGATCAAGGACTTGATCGTCGGCCAGTGGTCTGCACCGAAGCGTGACCGTACGATTGTCGGCGCCGCAGAGCGTGACGGTTCCGGTACTCCAGTGCTCGTAGAGCAGGTAGCCGGGTACAAGGATACGGTCGAGAATCTCAAGGCGATTCTTGCAGGCCGGCGGTCGGTAAAGGGGATAACGGTCTCTGGCGACAAGGTTGTGCGGGCGTCGCCGATGGAACCTGTCTTCGAGGCGGGCAATGTCCACCTTCTTCGAGCGCCGTGGAACGACCTTTTCTTTAGTCAATTCCAGGAATTTCCCTACGGCGCCCATGATGACATCCCTGACGCCGTTGCGATCGCTTACACCTACGCTTCCCAGCGGCTCGACCTGAGCACGATAGGTCGGGTACCCAGGGAGTCGGTTGAGTCGCTGTCTCGCGCGGGGGGGAGTGTATACTGACTATGCCCCGCCGCACCCTCTTTCAATCCAACGTCCAAGATGCTCTCGACGCCAGTCTCCGGCGCTACGAAGAGGTGAAGGCATCCGAACTTCTCGAGGCAACCCGCGAGATGCTCTCCGCCACAGAGCGGGCTGCGCTCGTTTCTGATCTATTCTTTCCGATGACAGCGGAGGCGGTTCGAATGCGCGACTCTCGGGCCGAGAATGGCTAAAGGCGAGGATTCATTTCTTCAATCACCAGGCGCATGAATTTCCGACGGTCCTTCGGTTTCGGGTCGGCATAGGGCTTTGCTGGGTACTTCACGCTTTTCTTGAGAACGAATAGGATATTCATTGCCCCTTGTTGTTTCGGAGCGCTCTTCGAGTATCCGCCACGGCCAGTAAACCTGCCAGCCTTCGCCCGTTGCGCGATCAGTAAGTTTCCCTTCTTCGACTCGAAAACGAACGTGTTCTTATAGTCCCGGGGTCTGGTGTTCTTTCTCGCATTGATCGGGATAGCGAGATACTTGATAGGCTTGCCGGTGACTTCCGAGAGGCTACCCTTGCGGCTCCGAAGGGGAGCGTGAGGCGCCTTATACCGCGGGTCGCCTGATGCATAGATCGTGCCGCCGAAGTGCATAATACGCGCGAACACGGTCGGGCTGCCGATCGTGGCGCCGTCTGAGTTATAGGAGTGGCGGATTTTGATTTTCGACGTTGGCCGGCGGCGAATCAACTCACCTTCCATGTAGGAGCCGAACCGTCCGAAGATGCGCCGGCGCGACGCCTGGTCCCTCGGAAAACGGCGCAATTTTTTCATCGCCGCCTTGAACTGTTTCGTGTCAATCTCAACAGGCACTTCACGCGACCTTCTTGCCCCAGGACGGATTTAGCAGCGGGCGAGACTCTATCCAGTATTCCGAGTGGGGGAACCGTTCGCCCGGAACCTTGTTCAGTGCGTCGAGAGCGCTCAAGCCGTTTGTCTGTTCGTCGATCGTCAGCCCTGCCCGCGCACTTGGCGGCAATTCCTGAATCGCCTCTCCTGAGACGTGCGGCGTTGGCGGGCTTTCCTTCAGGCCCCGGTCTTTCGCTTCGGCATCAGTCACCGCCCGCCGTTGGCACCCGCACTTGTGGCCGATCGGCGGGATGCCTATGTCCGCCCAGCGCGAGTCGTCCTTTGGTGCACAGAAACCGTCCAGGGCCAGGTGAGCGGGCCGCGGGTGGGGCGAGCCCGAATGGATCCACTCATAGCCCCACAGGATACCGTCCTCGTCCATTTCCTCAGCGACAAGTTGAACGCCTTCCTGGAACGCCCGATTCGTGTTGTTCGCGTAGACCAGTTCGTTATACCAGAACTGCTGGTCCCCGACGCCGGCGGCAGCGTAAATGTCGTTGATGTCGTGCAGGAAATCGCCGACTGTGCCGAGTTCCTTGATTAGAGTTTCAGTCTGAGCGGCAACCCGCTCGAGGATAACCTGATTCCCCTCGCGTACCATTGTGAACGATGCGTCGTAGGCCGCCTGGCGGATTGCTTCTCCTGTCGCCATGCGGGAACCGGTTTCCAGAGAGTCCAGAACCGCTTGCATCTCTTCGCCGTTTATCGCCTCTTTCGCCTTGAAGGCTGCGAGCGCGTCCGCATAGTAGTTACGGGCAGACAACTCCTCGAATTTCCGGGACCGTTTCCCCCTTGGGCGCGACGCCCAAATCCCCACGGCGTGCGCGGCAAGAAGCGCATTCTCAACAGCCTTACGGTCAACCCACTCCCGCGGCCGCCTGATCTCCGCTTCTGCCATACTCAGCGGTGCGCTTGCCGGGTAGGCCTTGACTGCGTTGCGCAATTCAGCCCTTGTGCTGGCGAGTTGCTTCTCTGACATTCTAATGGATTCGGCGATGATGCTATTCAGGATCGCCAGGGGTTTTCGAGGGCTTTTTTTTTACCCGCGAATCGGGCAATCAGACCCTGCAGGAAGGTCCGCTCGGCCAATTCTTCGGTTTCGCCTTCTTCGTCCTCTTCGTCGTCGTCTTCTCGCCCGGGAAAGCCGCCAGGTGCTGGAGTGGCCGGCGCCTTGACTAATTCCTCGCCTTCCTCGGGTACTGGGCGCATGTAGCGGCTATACATGTAGGGCTTCGAGAGTTCCACGCCCATTGCGACGAGCCCCTTGTCTATTTCGAGGTCCTCTTTCGCATCTGTCTCATCTTCTGTGTCGACTTTCCAGAGTGGCGTTCCTTGATCGATCCCGAAGTTGAAGTCGACGAACCAGCGGAGCAGCTGCCTATTGATAACCCACATCAACTTTCTCGCGTCCTGCTCGATCTTGTCTGCGGCAACCTGCATGTGGACCTGGCCGAGGGCGAGTGAGCCACTTCGCCGCCCTTCACCCGAAGTCAGCGTTGCGCCGATGATGCACTGCGCCATTTTGTCGTCGCAATATTCCATCAGGCTACGGAACGGATCGCCTGTCCGCTGGGCCGTCTCCAGGATGTCTATATCAAAATTGTCGGGAATCACTATCCCAACATCCGTCGCCAACTGGTTCAGCACGGCCAACATTTCGTCGATGTCTTTTTTGGCGGCGCCGACCGGGTGTTTCGCTAATGCCGTCGGCGTACCGTACTTTTCAAGGGCGATGCTCCAGGACCGCAGGCACATTTTGCGGAAGCGGTAATACCACCACACGCGCTCGAGGAGTCCAGTGCCCCAGGGCTTTTCATAGTTGCCGCCGAACCGCAAGACCAGAAACTTCCGCTCGGGCACCGCTTCGGGACTCTGCCCGGCTGTAATTGCCTCGAAGTAGAGTTGCCCTGCTTTATCGAAACAGAAATTCGCGGGGAAGCGGTGCAACAGGTTGACCGGGACAAGCCAATCACGCCCCGGCTCATTCAAAAGGCCCTCGCCAGTATCTTCCGACTCAATCCCGATTGACGATTGCCAGGCCCACTCGATCTCAATGATGCTAACGCCGGTGGCTATACCCTGGAGCAACGCCATCAGGTCAGCGTCAAACCCGCCGTCTGTCCCACCGATATTGTCAAGCATGGCCTCCGTGATCGTCGCGATCGCCTGATCTTCTGGCGACTTCGAGCGCGGCACAAGAGTGCGCGGTTTTGAGAGGACTGCGCTGCGCCTTTGCTCGATCAAGCCATAGATAGGGCCGTCCTTCGCCTGCATTTCCTCGTAGAGCGCGTAAAGGGTCGCTTGGCTGCTACCGAACAGTCCGTTCTCCCGAAACTCCGGGTAGTCGGACGTCGGCATCAGCGGCATCCGCTTTATTGCCGGGTCGCGCACGAAACTGTCTATCCACCGCATTTCATCTCGGCGTGTGGCTGTACTCGTGGCGAGTACCTGAGTGGGCGTAGGGATCGAGGACTTCCGAGAGGTTTTTTTTGTCGCCATTCCGGCCCCCCTGGGCGCCAAGTCGATTTTCACGATAGCCCGCCCGCCACCCCACAGCCCATAACATCTGTACCCTCTGCGTTACACCCCTCCGACGCTTTCATTTTGAGCCGGTTTCTCTGCCCCTGAAACCGCGAGAGCGCCCGCAGGATCGGGCTTTTCGCGCTTGATGGGATTTGTGAGAGAAAGTCAGCAAGACCCCTTAGCCGGTCCCAGCGCCTTGTTAGCGCCTCGTTTACCGATGACTGTGAAATCGTAGCGAATTGCCCCGCCACTACAAGCGATTCGCAACTCGTGACAGGGTGTAACGCTGCCCCCCTAGATGTTATGTGCGCCGCTTTCCAGTTCCGCCATACAGTGAGGCAAGGTGCGGCGCGGGCCGCAGAGGGAAACAAATGGACAACCTCGAAATCGAAATCTTCGACGCCGCAAGTCACGACCTCGACGAGTTCACAACGAAAGAGGAAGTGCAAAGAATCGTCGATAACTTCGACCCGGCAGTGCTCGAACCACCGGCTACGATCGACCACGTATTCACAGGCGACGCGCACGGCTGGGCTTTTGCGTTGAGGCGTCGAGGCACAAAACTTCTCGCCAGGTTCCGCCAAGTCTCCGAGGAACTGAAAACAAAAATCCGCATGGGTCGCGTCAAGACCAGATCGGTCGTCCTTTATCGCGACTTCAAAGGCAAAGGTCCAGCGCTCCAGTCCGTTGGATTTCTCGGGGCCGCTATCCCCGAGTGCAAAGGCTTGGCTCCGATTCCGTCTTTTTCAGAGGCCCAGGGCGGCGGCGTGGTCTTGTTCGCAGAAGGTATGCCGCCCGTAAAAGAACTTTCAGAGGAGAAAGACAAAATGGAAACCATCGCCCTTTCCGAACACACGCAGATTGTCACGAGACTCCAGGCCGAGAAAACAACCGAACTCGCCGAGAAGGACAAGGCTATCAGCGAGAAGGACGGCCAGATAGTCAGCCTTTCCGAACAGGTCAAGACCCTCGAACAGGAAAAGGCCGATCGCGTGAAGGTCGAACGCGAGACCAAGGCGGTTGCCCGATTCGAGGAACTCAAGAAAGCGGGGAAGGCCCTCGAGACGGAAAAGGAATTCCTTCTGGCGGAGCTAGGCCAGGACGACGGCGAAGCCGCGGACCGCGTTTTCAAATTCTTCAGCGACCGCCCGGCGGTTGTCGATCTCTCTCTCCACAAAATGAAAGAAGACGGTTCGTCTGGCGAAGGCGAGACAGACCCGCTCCAGAAAGAATTAATCGCGTGCGCGGAGGCCCGCGTAGCCAAGCCGAAAGCGTAGGCGCGGCAAAACCACTGCAACCGCAAAAGAGGAGATAGAACAATGGCAGAATACTCGGGACTGACAAACGCGAGCGACACCGTCAACACCCTTATCACGGGTGGAATCAAGGTCCTTCCGGTGCTGTGTGACACCAATGTTTCCGGCCTCGAAAGCGGCCAGGTCCTCCAGTGGGATGGGACCGGGCACAACTTTCAGGCCTACACGTCGGGGTGCGCGAAACAGGCCTACGCCGTGCTCCTGGAGGACGCCGGCACGATTGCGACCGATTCGCATCGGACGGCAATCGTCGCGGGAGAAGTCAATCTGAGTGCCCTTGACTCTACGGCGCAAGCGGACAGCGACATCATAGCCGCCCTGCTCGGCAGCGGCATCATCGCGCGGACGGCAGAGGCTGTCGTGTAATGGCCGACGTGAAAAAGTTCGGCCAGACGCCGGACTTTCAATCTCTCTCTTAGGAGTGGAAAAATGACAATCAGCATCAACCTCCTCCAAAACATCGATCTCATGTCGGCCGTGTCCGTGCTCGGTGGCGCCGCGGATTTTGAGCGGGAAAACTTCCTGCTCAACAACGTTTTCAAGGTGAATCCGCAAGTCCATTTCAGCAACACCCTCGTGCTGCCCCAGGACATCCGGCGCAAGTATCTCCAGGGCTACTCGCGGAAGCGTGACGGCGCTACCCCCGTCGGCAAGGCGAGCGAATCGACCGAAACGATCGAGATTCCCAAGATTCGCCGTAGCTGGGCACTCGACGAAGAGTTTCTTACCATGCTCTCGCTCGTCATCGGCGGCTACAACGGTCCTCTCGCCACGAATCCGAACACGCAGATCGCCGCCAAGATCAACCGGGAACTCGTCAACCTCATGGCGATCATCAACGCGCAGAGCGAGGCGACCGCCGCCGAGATTCTGATGACGGGCTCCGCCACTCTCACCTACCCGGACAGTGGGTCCGATACCCTGGACTTCAACTACACCGGGAACGGGGTCCTGGACGGGGACACTTACACCATCCAGAAAGATCTCAGCGGCACCAGCAAATGGGATTCCACCTCGGGCGATCCCGTCAAGGACCTTCGCCGGCTGCGGCGTCTCATTGACACCTACGCGCATTGGGCCGGTCCCGTCATGGTTCTCGCCGGATACGAAGCTTGCGACGCGCTGCTCAAGCGCCATGCAGCCGTCGTTACTCCGGTGGCGCGCCTGAACACCGGCAGCCTGTCGCTCACCGCCCAGGCGAAACTGCAGGGCGCTGTCGCGGGCATTCCGATTTACGAGTACGTCGTTACCAGCGACACCGACGCGACAACGAAGAACGACTACATCGACTCGAAGACGATCGCGATGGTCGCCGATGGTGGCGAGAACTGCACGACGGAACTCGGCCCCGTGTTTGACTTCGCGGACCAGGCAGCCATGACACCGAGCCTGCTTCAGACGGCCTGGTTTTCCAAATTCGTCAAGACTGAGGATCCGCCGGTAACGGAGATCATCGTCGAGCGTCGCCCGCTGCCGCTGCTACGCAATCCCAACAAGGTGCGAGTCCTGAAGGTCTTGTAGGCGGACCGGACACGACACACTGCTACGAAAGGACTTTCCGAAATGAGAACCCGAAACCTTCTCCTCGCGCTCGCGATCACCCTTGCCTGTTTCATGGCTTTCGTCACCGTCCCTGCCCAGGCGGAAACGGAGGCGATTGTCGAGAGCGTCACCCTCGACGCAAGCGACTCCTCGGTCTCAGTCACCTTCGACTTCGAGGGGCTCGTGAAGGAAGTGTTCCTATACGTGCCGACCCTCGACGCGGGCGACATTTCGTCGATGACTCTCGTTATGCAGCCGTTCGATGACGACATTTCGACTGACACGGTTGTGCCGAATGGTTGGACGGATAAAGCGATAGGCGCCACCGAGGACGGAGCAGTCGTTACGGCACTCAGTTCCGTTGGAACAATGTACTTGACCGGGCAGACCACGGTCAATCTCTACACGGCCACGGACCAGGCGGCGGATCGGGAGTTTTGGATACTGTTCATACGCGAATACTAACTAGCGGGCGCCAGAGAGCTGCCCCGGGCGACCGGCGACTCCTTCCTCCTGCTTCCAGCGCGCCCGGCCCGCGCCCGAAGAAACCCTAAGGGGTCGCCGGTCCCATTTTGAAGCAACTGGAAACAGGTCATGCCGTACTCCACCTACCAGGACATAGAGCAAAAACTCGGAGCGACGAAACTCGCTCGGCTGGCATGTGACGATACGACAGAAAGCGTTACAGATGTTACGCCTCAGCTGCGAATCGAAACCGCCATAGAGATCGCGGACGCCCGCATTGATATTGCCCTTTCGCCCAGGTACGACATTCCAATTTCCGGCGAGCCCCCCTCTCTTATCAAATACCTCTCGATCGATGCTGCTTGTGTCGAACTGTCCAAGCATCGGTCGGAAACCTACACGGAATACGACAAACTCTTCGAGGAGCAAGTGGATAAACGACTGAGCGAACTCTGCAAAATCGGCATACCCGGCCTTACCGCAACGAACGGTTTCCCGCAAACCGTTGGCATACAAAACCCGCTTTCCAGCCGTCCCGAGTGGGACGACGAGGACGAAACAGATCCGCTCGCCGGTTTTTGATCGGCTGAAAGAAAAGAATCATGGCAGACGCAAACACAGTTACCGCCCGAATCAGTTTTCAAGTGACGGCATTGGAGGAGCTCGGCGCGACGAACACACCGTCCGCGCCGGCTGCGAGTCGCCGCGTCACACACAGCGATTTCAATTTCAGCCCGACGACAAACCCGCTTACAGCGTCTTCAGACCCGCCCGTCTCAAAAGTGGCTGGCTTCCTCGTGACCTTGGCGGATTCAGCGGGCGAAATCGATCTCACGGCGCTCACCGGAACGAACGGGGCGACGGTTGACGCAACCGGCCTCAGACTCCAAGCCCTACTGATTGAGGCTGCCAGCGACAACTCCGCTGTCGTCAACATCGCCCCAGGCGCGGCGAACGGCTACGACCTATTCGGCGCGTCCGGCTCTGTTGACATTGCAGCAGGTGCTGCGATTGCCGCCTTTCTCAACGACGCGGGCTCGAACGTCGGCGCTTCCGAATGCATTCTCGATCTCGCGGGCACTACCGGCGATGTAGTCAACGTGCTTATGGTCCTCGGGTAGAAGGAGATAGCAAGTGGCGAACTCCACGATCGAAAGCATCCTCGAAGCCATTAAGGACGCGCTCTCTTCGCTAACCACGACTGAGGGCGGGAGCCTGCGCCACCTTGACGTTTTCGGCGGTGACTTCTCCCGTTTCGTCCAGGAGTTTGACACGTACTCGCCGGGAGTGATTCTCTATTACCCAGGCTCGAGTGTTGCATCACGCGACGGTAACGGCAAGGCATGGACTCGGACATACACTGTCGAGATTATCCTGTTTGATTTCTCCAAACTCGGGGCCAGCGAACGAGCCCTCGGATTTGCCGGCAACCCGGGCGTCTGGGAACTCGAGGAGCAAATTGCGAATCTCATCCAGGGGGCAACCGTCACATTAGACAACGCCGTCGGCACGAAAACCAAGCCCATCCGGATTACAGCCACTGGCGAGAAAGAGGTTGATCAAGGCCTTAGCGTCTGGGCTATCAGCCTTAGCATCGAAACTCCGGTTCTGATTCCGGCGTAAAGGAGCGCTATCATGGGAGCGACACTCACGCGAGACAACATCCGAAGCTGGAGCCTGTCCAATTTCAAAACTGGCACCGTAGGAGAATCTGCCACCGACGACTGGGGCGCACTCGAGAAGGGCGCCGTGACTCTGCACGTCGAAGGCGATGTGAAAGAGATCGAGGCGGCAAACTTTCGGTCTGTAGTCAAGCGCATGGTTAGCGGGTGGAAAGCCTGGATCGAATTCGGCGCCCTTGAGTTCACCCGCGAACGCCTGGCCGCAATCATGCAGAACTCCGACCCCGGGGATGCGGGCAGCATCGAGATCGGGACAAAAACCGAACTCCTCCAATTCTCATGCGAGGCAACGCTCGAACTGAGCGACGGCAGCTCGGGCACCGTGACGGGAGACATCGAGTTCGATCCGAAGCTTGAGCTCGCTTTCGATGTATCAGAGGAGGCTTCTCCCGCAGTTACGGCAAACTTCGTGCCCGACGCCACGACCAGCGACTTGCTCGCAACGATCGTGCTCACGGCGGCATAGGCCGCTTGCGACAAATCCCAGGAGCAGCCAGGCGGGGCAAGGGCGAATGGCCCGCCCCGCCTTTTTCAATTCAAACGAGAGGAGCAGACAAAATGGCCGGAGAGAAAAGCAAGACTCAACAGAAACTGGACGCGATCGCGGAGCGGGAGAAGGCGGCAAAAGCCACGGCGCCAAACAATGGAGCCGCGGTCGACACTTGGCTCGACCAGTTGGCCCTACTTGTGCCGATCGAACCGTTTGCAGAGGAGATCGCCGGGCATCTACTCACGTTCAAATGTCCGAAGACAGCAGTCTGGTTTCGCGCGCTCCCGGTCTTCATGCGCGCGTGGGAGAAGGCGCGCGAGTTGAACCCGGATCGAACGCCGATCGGCGTTGTCGCCGGAATTCTCTATTCCTGGGACACACCTCAAACGGCTGCGGCTTTCTTCGAGTCGATCTGTGAGATTCTTGACATCTTCCTCGAAAAGGAACCAGGCTGGACGGCAGAGAATCTCGACCCCTTTAGCACGATGCTTGCCGTTCGCAACTTCGCGAAGGTGATCCCGGCGAAGGGAATCGCCTCTTTTTTCGGCCCGGTCGTGGCAACAAATCGGGAAATGTTTGCCGCGATCCTCAACACGACTCTGGCCGAGACGCTGATGCCGGACTCGATCTCGGAGAACTCATCTCCTGTTTCCGCCGAGAGTATCCCGGATGCGACTGGGGAGAACTCCCAATCGGAGAGTTCCTGATTTTGCTTGAGCACCTCCGTTTTGACTAGGAACGTAGAGCATGGCAGACAACACCCTCGAAATCATCGCCCGGTTTGACGCCAAGACCCGAGCCTATGAGACGGCGCTGAAACGTGCCGAAGCTCGGACGGGCAACTTCGAGAAAGGCGTCAAGCGTCACATGCTCGGCATCGACCGGGCCTTTGTCGCCGTCGGGAAACGCATCGACCGAACGATTATGGTTTGGGGCCGTCGTGCCCTTCTGGTCGGCACCGCGGCCGCCACAGCCGGCCTGGTCAAGGCGACCCGCGATGCGATGACCTTCGACAAGGCGATGCACGAGGTCAACACCCTAATCAACCTCAGCGCGAAAGACTTTGGCGTCCTCAAGGGGGAAGTCCTTGCGTTCTCGACTTCTCTCGGCGTCGATGCAGTCGAGTCCGCTCACGCGGCCTATCAGGCACTCTCCGCTGGTGTGCCGCGAGAAAACCTAATCGATTTCCTTCGCATCTCGGGGAAAATGGCCGTTGGCGGTGTCACCGATGTCGCAACCGCCGTGGACGGCCTGACGACCGTCTTGAACGCCTTCCATCTTCCAGCCAGCCACGCCGAACACGTGGCGGATGTCTTATTCACAACGATGCGACGCGGCAAGACGACGATCGGGGAAGTGAGTCAATCTCTGTTCAACGTGGCGGACATGGCCTTTGCCGCAGGCGTTAAGTTCGAGGACGTAGCCGCCGCGCTCGCTACCATCACAAAGGGGGGCACTCCTACCACACTCGCCACAACTCGACTTCGCGCCGCAATCCAGGCCATTCTCAAGCCGACTGACCTAATGAAATCGACTATTAAGGAGATCGGCTATGAGTCGGGCGAAGCAATGTTCCAGGCCCAGGGCCTTGCGGGAACTTTCAATCTGCTCAGACAACAGGTTCACGGCAACAACGAGGTGCTCGGGAAAATGTTCGGGCGCGTAGACGGACTCCTTGCCGTCTTGGCAACGACGGGAGCAAACGCGTCTGTTTTGGCGGGCGATATGCAGGCGGTAGCAGAGGGGACTGGCGCGGCAAATAAGGCATTTGAGGAAATGGAAAACGCC
>Ga0210003_1003386_pt1 | contig 12974 bp, 6 predicted proteins | sample LantaG_FD_182804 | JGI IMG/M metagenome (GOLD analysis project Ga0210003, IMG submission 182804) | Deep subsurface microbial communities from Baltic Sea to uncover new lineages of life (NeLLi) - Landsort_02402 metaG (SPAdes) (version 2) | ecosystem: Environmental > Aquatic > Marine > Oceanic >... | reverse complement strand
CATTCACGGCTGAAGCAAAAGTGTTAAGTAGACCGCCTGGGGAGTACGGTCGCAAGGCTAAAACTCAAAGGAATTGACGGGGGCTCACACAAGCGGTGGAGCATGTGGATTAATTCGAAGCAACGCGCAGAACCTTACCTGGGTTTGACATGCATGTATGCCTGCGGAGAAACTCGTTAGGCTGCCTTCGGGTGAAACTTGCACAGGTGCTGCATGGCTGTCGTCAGCTCGTGTCGTGAGATGTCGGGTTAAGTCCTTTAACGAGCGAAACCCTTGCCGTTAGTTGCCAGCGGGTCATGCCGGGGACTCTAGCGGGACTGCCGGTGTTAAACCGGAGGAAGGTGGGGATGACGTCAAGTCATCATGGCCTTTATGCCCAGGGCTTCACACGTGCTACAATGGCGGCAACAAAGCGACGCAAAACCGTGAGGTCGAGCAAATCGCAAAAATGCCGTCCCAGTTCGGATTGCAGGCTGGCAATTCGCCTGCATGAAGTCGGAATCGCTAGTAATCGCGTATCAGCAACGACGCGGTGAATGTGTTCCTGAGCCTTGTACACACCGCCCGTCAAGTGATGGGAGTTGGGAGTACCCGAAGTCGGTTTGCTAACCCGCAAGGGAAGCGGCTGCCGACGGTAAGCCCGATGACTGGCACTAAGTCGTAACAAGGTAGCCGTAGGGGAACCTGCGGCTGGATCACCTCCTTTCTAAGGGATAATTTAGAGCGTGGCCGGGAGTTATTGGTAACTGATGATTTTTGGGTTCGTTACCGGCTGCGGAATGTCAGGTATTTTCGTTGCTGTGGTTTGACTGTTGCTTTATAAAGCCCCGCGGGAAACCGCGGGGCTTTTCTTTTTAGCGGGGCTTTTGTTCAACTGCTGCGTTTTTGGGAATTTGGTTGCGTTTGCGGGGATTGGGGATTAGGATATAGGGGAAAATGACAGGGAGATAAGCAGATGAAGCAGGTAGTAATTGAGAACCCGGTTTTGAACTCGCCTTATGGTGAGCCGGGTCGGCACTGGAAATTCGGGGAGGAAGGGATCACAGATGAGATAGAGGAGGGGCGGCGAATCAGTTCGTATTTCATTCCAATTGCCCCGCCAAAACGACATAAAAAAGACCAGCAAATGGCCTTCGATACGGAATGGACAAAGGACCGTATTAAAGAAAATACGTTCATTAACCGAGTTCGTGCGCGTGTGGGGCTTTGGCGTGAAGGCGGCTATGTGGGGGTGACTAAAACAACACGGCGACTGCTGGAATATTGGACAAATCCAGAACGTGAAAAGAAGTTGTTTTTCTGTCAAATTGAAGCACTCGAAACCGCTATTTATATAACAGAAGCTGCGCGAAAGTGCGGAGATTCCTGGATTGAAAATGATATTCGGGATGCTAATGAAGGAGCGAATGCTTCGCTGTATCGGATTGCTTTGAAGATGGCCACCGGAAGCGGTAAGACAGTGGTGATGGGCATGCTGATAGCCTGGCAAGCACTGAATAAACTAGCGAATTCTCAGGATGGTCGATTCTCGGAGAGCTTCCTGATAGTTACACCGGGGATTACAATTCGTGACCGACTACGAGTTCTGCTGCCGAATGACCCCAATAATTATTATCGCGAGCGTGACCTGTTACCTCCTGATATGATGGAACAATTAGGCAGAACGAAGATTATTATTACGAATTTTCATGGTTTTATCCGGCGAGAGAAGATTGCCGCTGGAAAACTAACGAAACGTATTTTGTCAAGGGGTGAGGGTGGGACATTTCAAGAGAGCCCCGGGCAAATGGTGCGTCGTGTTTGCCGCGAATTAGGGAACAAGAAGAATATAGTTGTTATTAATGACGAAGCACACCACTGCTACCGTCATAAAGGCGCTGGAGAAGAAGAAAGGCTCACAGGTGATGAGCGAAAAGAAGCTGAGAAGCGAGAAAAAGCTGCGCATACGTGGATTTCCGGGCTTGAGGCTGTGAAGAATAAGATTGGTATCAAGGGGATATATGACCTCTCAGCGACGCCATTCTTTTTGCGTGGTTCAGGTTATGGCGAAGGAAAGCTTTTTCCGTGGGTGGTGTCTGATTTTTCTCTTATTGATGCGATTGAGTGCGGAATAGTGAAAGTGCCGAGAGTACCTGTTTCAGACGATTCGATGACGGGGGACCAACCCACATACCGAAACTTGTGGGGGCGAATACGTGAACATTTACCCAAAAAAGGCCGACGAACTGAGGCGGTCAGTGGGCAACCGAACTTACCTGTTGAGCTTGAAGGGGCCCTGCGAAGCCTGTATGGCAACTATGAGAAGTATTATCGTACGTGGGAACAAACTGCTGAGGCTCAAGCTAAGGGGGTGACACCACCGGTGTTTATTGTTGTGTGTAACAACACGAATGTTTCAAAGTTGGTATTCGATTACATTGCCGGTTGGGAAAAACCTTTGGGTGGTGAGTCGAGTGTAGTGGTGCCAGGACAACTGGCCATTTTCAACAATGAGGAAAATGGTGGGTGGGCCGACCGTCCTAATACAATTCTGATTGACAGCGAGCAACTGGAATCCGGGGAGGCAATGAGCAAAGAGTTCAAGAAGATGGCGAGTCGAGAAATAGAAGAGTTTAAGGCCGAGTACCGTATGCGCTTTCCCGGGCGGGGTACCGAGAAACTTACCGATGAAGACCTGTTGCGAGAGGTAATGAATACGGTCGGCAAGAAGGGCAAGCTTGGCGAAAACGTAAAATGCGTAGTGTCGGTTTCTATGCTGACGGAAGGTTGGGATGCAAATACTGTTACTCATATCCTGGGCGTAAGGGCATTTGGCACACAACTTCTGTGTGAACAGGTTGTCGGGCGTGGTTTGCGTCGAAGGAACTATGTTGCTAAAGGCGACGGGATGTTTGAGCCTGAGTATGCGGAGGTTTATGGCGTTCCATTTTCGTTTATCCCTTGTTCCGGTTCTACGGGTGAGCCAAAGGGCGGGTCTACTTCTACACGAGTGCGAGCTATGGAGGAGCGTATAGATTGTGAAATAATTTTCCCACGGGTTTCAGGGTATCGATATGACCTGCCAAGTGATAAACTTACGGCAACATTTAGCGAAGATTGCCGGTTAGTGCTTTCAACAGAAGATGTTCCATACAGGACTGAAAATGCGCCCATCGTTGGTGAAACGAGCATCCATACGTTGGAAGAGCTCAAAAAACGACGGTTGCAGGAAGTAGCTTTCCTGCTGGCAAAGCTGACGCTGGAAAAGTATTTCCGCTATGACGGGCAGGAGAAAACGGACCGTGCAGAGGAGCACAAATTTGACTCTGAAGTTCAGATGTGGCTTTTCCCGCAGGTGCTTGATATTACCAAGCGATGGTTGGCTGAATGCGTAACGTGCAAAGACAATACGTTTGCACAGATGCTGCTCTTGATGGAGTTTGCGCACGATGCTGCGGACAGGATATACAAGGCTATTGTGAAATCCACCGAAGGTGAAAAAGCCCTGAAGCCAATGTTGCAGGCTTACAATACTATTGGCTCTACACGATATGTAGATTTCGACACCACACGCGCTGTGTACCCAACAGACCCGAAATGGTGCCATATTTCCTACGTCGTTGCGGATACAGAGTCCTGGGAGCAGAAAATGGCCCAAGCTCTTGAGGAACTGGGTGAAGAAGGACTGCTGATTTCTTATGTAAAGAATCAAGGTCTTGGCTTTTCTATTCCTTATACGATTAAAGGTGAAGAACATAATTATAATCCAGATTTTATAGTGCGTCTTGACGATGGAAATGGGAAGGAAGACCTGCTAAATCTTATCGTCGAGGTAAGCGGCCAACGTGATAAGAAGAAGGCCGCTAAGGTCTCTACCGCCCGCGATTTTTGGGTCCCTGCCGTAAATAATCACGGCGGCTTGGGCAGGTGGGGTTTTATTGAGATTTCCGACCCCTGGGATGCAAAGAATACAATCCGTGCAGCAATTGAAAAAGATAAGGAGTGATACTGCGCATGGCGAAACGAAAAACGAAAAAGAACATTTCCATAGATACTGTTAGACACAAGGATAAACGGAAGAATATCCCTACCGAGGAACTGCGGGGTTTTGTAGGTGAAGATGAAATCAAGCCGAAGGAGGTAAAATATCCGGGTTTGCTTTATGCTCGCGACCCATCGCTTGACCCGCAATTGGTCTGGAAAGGGAAAGACCAGCAGGATAGAGAAGAGCTTACGGTTCCGGCTGTGCCTATCTATATCCAGGAAAAGATTCATCCCCATGCCATTATCGAAGACGTTAGGGCCCAGGCCAAGAAAGACAGACCAGACCCACAGCTTCAGTTCTTTGCCGACTTTAACGGGATTGGGTTTGAAGAACTCATTGAGTTCTATCAGCATGAGGCCAATTGGTCTAACCGTATGATACTTGGCGATTCGCTTCTTGTAATGACATCGTTGGCAGAAAAAGAGGGCCTCAAGGGCAAGGTCCAGATGATTTATATCGACCCGCCTTACGGGATTAAATTCGGCTCCAACTGGCAGGTCTCCACGCGAAAGCGCGACGTCAAAGACGGCAAGGCAGAAGACGCCACTCGCCAGCCGGAGCAGATACGGGCGTTCCGCGATACGTGGGAACTTGGCATCCACTCCTATCTTGGCTACTGGCGAGACCGCCTCGTATCTGCAAGAGAGCTGCTCACCGAAACCGGCAGTGTATTCGTCCAGATTGGCGATGAAAATGTACATCTAGTACGTTCTTTGATGGATGAAGTTTTTGGGAGTGAGAATTTTGTCTCTGAGATTATATTTAGAAAAAAGGGTATGACACTAGGAGCTAAAACCCTTGAAACCATGAACGATTTTATTTTATGGTTTGCTAAAGACAAAGAAAAGGTTAAATATCGCCAGTTGTTTGAAGATTATAATGTAGAAGGTGCTTCAAGATGGACTATGGTTGAACTTCCAAATGGCGAAAGGCGAAAAATAAATAGGGAAGAATATACTAACCACAGTCTTTTACCTGAACATGCTAAAGTGTTTCGATTAGTCTCCCAAAGGGCACCGTCATTTTCTGCAAAGAATGTATTTAATTTTAATTATGAAGGGGTTACATATTCTGCACCTGGTTGCTGGGTCACGAACGAAACCGGAATGTCATTATTAGGCAAAAATAGAAGGTTTTATTCTGAGGGCGTTAATCTAAGTTATATTCAATATCTTGCTGATTTTCCTATGAAGAAACTTACAAATCTTTGGATGGATACCAGTGGTGCAAGTGATAAGATATACATAGTTCAGACTTCTGAGAAACCATTAACTCGTTGTATGTTAATGACTACCGATCCTGGTGACTTAGTATTAGATCCCACATGTGGCGGTGCTACTACTGCCTATGTGGCCGAGCAATGGGGGCGGCGTTGGATTACGATTGATACCAGCAGGGTTGCGTTGGCACTTGCGAGAACGCGGCTAATGACTGCACGTTTTCGATATTATCTTTTGAGCGATTCGCCGGAAGGTATTAAAAAGGAAGCGGAAATCACGGGCCACATACCACCGCCGTATAAGACATCCAGCGATATTAAGAAGGGCTTTGTCTATAACCGGGTGCCTCACATTATGCTAAAAGCAATCGCCAACAATGAGGAAATTGATACGATCCACGCCAAGTGGCAGGAGAAACTCGAACCAATCCGCAAGCAGTTGAACAAATTGGTGAAAAAATCCTTTGAGGATTGGCAAATCCCGCGTGAAGCCGAAAAAGACTGGGCTAAAGAAGCAAAAGACCTATTGAAAGAATGGTGGCAGGTTCGGCAGCGAAGGCAAAAGGAGATTGACGCCAGTATCGCCGGGTGCAGTGATACTGAAATGCTCTATGATAAACCTTATGAAGACAACAAGCGGATTCGTGTAACAGGGCCATTCACGGTGGAGAGTCTTTCGCCGCACCGGACGATAAGTGTGGAGGAAAAGAAAGACATGGCGGAGGTTGGCAAAGACGGCTGGAGTATGAAGATGATAGGCGGGGGGCAGTTCGGCAATATTATAATCGACAACCTGAAAAAAGCCGGCGTTCAGAACACTGTCAAGAATGAGCGGTTAAAATTCGAGCGGCTGGAAGTGCATGCCGGCATCTGGATTCACGCGGAAGGTGAATACACCGAAAAGGACGGCAAAACCTGCCGTGTAGGGGTATGTATCGGCCCGGAACACGGTACCGTCGGTCCGGAGTTAGTCAAAGAGGCCGCCAAGGAAGCGGTGCAGGGGATAGGTTTTGACTTGCTGATTGTGTGCGGCTTTGCATTCGACCCGCATGTGTCTGAGGAAGCGAAGCGGTATGGGAAGCTGACGGTACTTCCGACGAGAATCAACGCTGATTTGCAGATGGGCGATGAGTTCCTGAAAAAAACCGGGTCAGGCAACTTGTTTATGGTATTCGGCGAACCGGATTTGAAAGTTGACACCAAAGACGGCAAGGTGGAGGTGGAAATCAAGGGGTTGGATATATACGACCCCACTACAGGAGAGATCCGGAGCAACACTACCGATGACATTGCGTGCTGGTTTATCGATACGAACTACAACGGTGAGAGTTTCTTCGTACGACATGCCTATTTTACTGGTGCTGAGAAGCCGTATGATAAATTGAAGCGAGCGCTGCGGGGTGAAATTGATGAGGGAGCCTGGTCAATGTTGTACACCACAAAGAGCCGAGCATTCGACGAACCCGAAACCGGGAAAATCGCGGTCAAGGTAATCAACCATTACGGCGACGAGGTGCTTAAGGTTTATGACGTGATGCCGGGGTGAATGTGTTGGTTGGCGCGGGGGGAAGGCGAGTTTTTATCCTTCGATTATGCTCATATAGCGTTGTGCTGGTGTTTTGCACTTCTTCGGGTAAACAGGTCGTAGAGAATCGGCATTACGATAAGTGTTAGGATGCCCGAAACCAAGATTCCACCGACTGCGGCAATACCCACGCCATTTCTCATTTCCGCACCGATGCCCCTGCCCATCGCCAGCGGGAGCATTCCCAAGACAGCAGCGAGCGTAATCATAACTATCGGGCGAAACCTCTCACTGGCCGCAGTCACCATTGCTTTATGAGGCGGAATGCCTTCCTTGACGTGAGTGTTGAACTGGTCTATGATAAGGATTGCATTGTTAACAACAATCCCGACCATCATGACGATGCCCATCAGGACGAACATAGAGATACTTTCACCAGTGAGAGCCAGGGACCACATAACACCGATTAGGGCCAACGGCAGCGTTACAAGAATAAGCCACGGTTGTTTGAAGGACTCAAGAATGGCAGAAAGTGTGAGAATGACCAGTATGATTGCCACAATAGCGGCCTCTGCAAATTCTACCTGGGCTTCCTTCATCACTTCAATTGCCCCGGCAAAAAAATACTCATACCCAGGCGGCAGATTAGCCTTTTCGTCCACAGCATCAGTAAGTTCATCAACGGCAGTGCCCAAAGGCTTTTTGCTTTCAATATTTGCAAGTAACTTGGATATGCGGCGTTTGTCTTTTCGTGTGATATGAATCGGAGCAAGTCTTTCCTCCACTTGTGCAAGGTTAGTCAGAAGCAAAGGATGCCCCGGCGCTCCAGGGAAAAGGAACTCCTGGACCTGACTTTTGCCTTCCTCTTCAATCAACTCGACCACAATATCGTAATTACGTGCCCCCTTTTTGAATACACCTGCCTCCAGCCCTTCCAGATTCGCACGTAAGGCGATTCCCAGGGCGACAGCCGGAAAAGCAAGGTCGGCCAGAACTGCACGTTGAGGACGAATGCGCAGTTCCGGCTTGCCAATTCGGACGCTTGTGTCCGAATCCAAGAATCCATCTATCTGGCTGGCAAAATTCTGGCTCTTTAAGGCGAGTTGATCCAGAGTGTTAAGATTATCGCCGGAGATTTCGAACTCGATATCCGATGCCTGACCACCGATGATCTTGGGTAGACTGACAGTTACGATACATTCAGGATAGTCAGCTAAGCGTTTACGCACTTCTGCTTGCAGGTCATCGATTGTCAAATTTCGCTCATCACGCTCAGAGAATTTCAATAGAATCTGGGCCAGGTAGACTCCTTCCGATGCTTGCCCGATAATCCCTTCCACCTTACCAATAGTGGTTAGCATGCGTTTCAACTCAGGTAAGTCTCTGACTCTGTCCTCCACTTGCTTTACGCGAAGCTGAGTTTGTTTCAGATTGTATCGTGTTGGATATTCCAGCTTAATGGCAATCTGGCCCTTATCGGGGTCGGTGAAGAAGCCAAAGCCTGCTTTTTTCGCTAATGCTAATGAGTGGACAAACATAAGGACGACTACGAACAAGACCAGTATGGCAACGAGCCGGTGCTTCTCGTTGAAGACAAGGGCTCCACGATAACCGTCGCGAATCCGGTCAAATATGGTGTTCCACCCACGCTCCATTTTGGCCAGCAAAGAGGATGAATTTGCCTTTTTTGGCTTGAGCAGTATGGAGCAAAGCATCGGTGTCAGAGTAAAAGATATGAACAGGGACACTGCTGTCATAATGATCATCGTCAGCGCCAGAGGCCTCATGAACACTCCTATCATACTGCCCATCATGGCAATGGGAAAAAGCACGACCACATTTGTGCCGACACTGGCCAAGATAGCTACAGCCACTTCACCGACACCAAGGTGGGCAGACTCCTTAACGTCTCCTGTCAGGTCAATTCTCTTAACGATGGCTTCCATTACCACAATGGAATTCATTACGAGGATTCCAACGGACATTCCGATTGCTATCAAGGTGGAGGTGTTAAGTGTGTAATCGAAGAATTGCATGAAGAACAGGCCAATAACAATAGTCAAAGGCATTGTTATCATGACGACCAATGTAGAGCGGAAGTTATAAAGGAAGAAGAAAAGGACAAACGCTGTTAACAATATGCCCTGGCCAACGTTGATCCAAGCACTTTTAACAGTAGCCTCGATGAACCGACCGTCATCATCCACCCAAACCAGTTCCATGCCTCCGGGCAATTCTCGATTGAGTTTTGCCATAGCGTCTCTTACACGGCTGACGACCCGCACGGCGTTGGCTTCAGCTTTCTTGACTATCCTGATGGCAATGCAGCTCCGGCCATCAACACTTGCCTTCTGGCGAAGCTCTTCTGTCGTCATCTCAACATGGCCAACATCACGGATGTAACACCGCTGACCGTTATCATTGACTATCTCAAGGCCGGCTATGTCCTCAATATTCTCAAACTCGGCATCGAGCTTTACCGAATACTCTGTTGCCCTATCTATGATACGCCCCGAAGGAATTGTCCCGATTCCCTGTTGAATAGCCTGCACGACATGCATGCTCGACAGTCCTCTTGCCGCCAGCTTCTGCCTGTCAAGCATTATATGGACCTCTCTCTCAGCACCGCCAATCAACTCAACATCAGCCACACCAGAAATAACTGTAACACGGTCCCGCAGCGTGTTGTCAGCGTAATCATACAAGTCATCGATTGACACATCCCCGGTTAGAGCAAGGGTAATAATAGGCATGGCATTTATGTCGAACTTCATAATCTTCGGGTCTTCCACGTCTGCCGGAAAATCTGCCCTGATGAGGTCAAGTTTCTCACGCACGTCTGTGGCTGCAATATCTACGTTTACACCTAAGTTGAACTCAAGTAGCGTTTGGCAGACGTTTTCCATGCAGGCAGAGTTGACATGTTTCAGGCCGTCAATCGTGACAACTTGGTCTTCGATACGTTTGGCGATGTCCGTCTCAATCTGTTCGGGGCTGGCTCCGGGATAAATGGTAACAATAGTGATAAAGGGTAGATCCATCCTCGGCATCAGTTCAAGGCCCATCTTGCGATAGGCATTGATACCAAGAAGTGTCAAGCCAATAATAAGGCAACTCATAGCAATCGGTCGTCGAATTGAGGCATTGGACAGGAACATTACAGCACAACCATTTCCGTATTGGAAGGTTCGCCCTCGCCCGCCTTGTTTACGGCGACGATGCGGTATTCAAGCTCTTTGCCCTTCGGCTGTTCGACTAATGTGGCCTCTGTAATAACTGCCGTTGCGACATCTTCCCACGCGCCTGCCGGTCGTTCCCTGCGCGTTACCTTATATGCGCTTGGTGCACCGCCATCGACAGGGGCTTTCCAGTCGAGAAATACCCAGCCATCGCCCTGTCTTGGCGCTTCCAGGAGTCTGGTCTGTCCGGGTATGGCCAATGGTGTCGGGGCTTTTTTGCCTGCCCAGCCGATGAGCTTTAATTTGTCGTCATCGAAATCGACCGTATTCTCGGCGTAGCGGATATCGCTTTTCATAGCATCGACCAGACTGTCGAGTGCATCGTCCTTAGTGGTAGTTGCTGCCTCGGCTGCGGCTGCGGCGGCAATCGCGGCATTGAGTGCCGTGATATAGGCGGTTTTCGCTGCCGTCAGGTCCAGCACCGCTACCGGCGGGGCCGGGTAAAGCACGGCGTTTGCTGTCAGTCCCGTTATCATCGCCTCTGCCAATGCTATAACTTCTGCCTCTTTCAGTGGAAATCTTGCCATAATAAAAATCCTTTCAATAACTTTTAAAAATTCCTTTTTCTCTCCCCGCTCCGTTGCGGGGGATTTTTTACGCTATATTTATTCCTAAGCCTTTTGTTAGCTGACTAACCACGCCGAAGTTCGGGTTTAAGCTCGATCATCTTATCTATTACCAAGTCAATCTCATCTGCGGCATCGCGATAGGACTTGCCTTCTTTTTGCAGGCCAGCAAGGGCATTCTTGATAAGGGTAACACTCGGTTTCTTAATCTCGTAATCTTCCCTAAAATCGGAATCAGATAGCTCATCAATTATTTCTTCGAATGCTTCCCATTCGTCAAGCTTAGGGTCTTCCTTTTCTGCCAGAGCAGATTCATGATTTGATATGAGTCCAGATGCCTCTGTATGTGTCATGCCTTTTTCAGGCTTAATGCCGAAAAACATAAAGAATTCCTTTTGAATTTGTGAAGGTTGCCTATTCTTCCATGCCTTAACTTTAACTTCATCATCAAATATCAGTGCAATTTCATGCCGCGCTTTCGTTTGATTCATATCTCTTGTTGGTACCTTGAAAAATCTCAAAATCTCCAGTGAATCTTTCTCGGCAGGCTCATGCATACCAATCAAATCAGATGCCTGGCCTTTAGTAATCTTTTTCCTTTTACTAACTGATACTCCGAGTTCATCAAGCTTGTTAAGTTGGCGCTCTGTGGCCTCATCAAAATACCATTTGGGGAACATTCCAGCTAAACCTGCTTGTTGCTGGAGTTCTGCTAACTTCCATCGGTTTTCTATCCACTCAAGGTCGTTCTCACGTTTTGGCTTGCTTTGGCCACCTGTTTTTCTACTCGGCGCTTTAGTTACTGTGTTAGATATTTCACTTTTCTTTGAGACTTTGGCAAAAAAATAAATTACAATAGCAATAATAATTATGATTATCAAATATCCCATAATATCCTCTCTTAGTCAGCTAACAATGATTATACAGCCTGCATAAATGAAAACCTCTTTCCCTGTGGCCAATTTTTCTTCTTTTTCTACCTAACTCCATTAAAATCAACGACTTGTCCTTATTTTTGCCAGTTTAATCTGTCGCATATCACGCTTCATCCGTGACAGATCACGCTTAATCTGTGGCATATCACGCCTAATCTGCGACATATCACGCTTCATCTGCCTCATATTATGCCAACTTTGCCGCCGGAAAACTACTCCTTTTTGACCCATATCAAAGAACCGGCAAGCCAGCGAGAGCCTCCAACTGAGTTTCCGTTGTAGTCCGTTAATTCAATTCTGGCTTTGTCTGGATCATTGGGTGACCGGAGCTTTGCCCACAGGTTCCAGAGGTTCTGAGCAGCTTGGAGGCGTATTTGATAAGGCTGGAAGTGCCAAGCATTGGTGACAACAATCGTTAGTTCGTTATCGTTTGCCGAACATCTATCAATGATGGAGTTGTCAATTCCAGCGGTCTTGAGCGTCGTTACGAAACTGTCCAAATCTCTTTTCAGTTTAGCCTCTTTTCGCTGGCGCTCCTCTTCATGAATGCGTTTCTGCTCGGCAGCAATCCGCTTTCCCTCTGCGATCTGTTCCGCTGTCTTGGGTTTGGGTGCAGTAGCCTGTGGCTGTGTTGTCGATGGCGATTTCTGACTCGAACGGCTTGAACCACCCGATGAACCAGAATCATCAACACTACCCACTGCAAGGATTAGAAACACTAGTAAGCCGAGCAATGATACTATATGTCGGGACTTGTTTTTTATAAACATGGAAAGGCTCCCTTATTTGAATAGAATTTCTCTTGGCTTGCGTTAACAGAATTGCTGCCGGAAGAATCGAGCCAATCAAACAGAGTAGGAGGTCTGTTGGATCGTATGTGCCTCTAACCACTCCCAATGCCTGCCCCATTTCACCGCACAGAGCGAATGATGGCCCGATAGATATCCAGAATATACTATGCCTTGAAAACTTCAATCCCCAAACAATAAGCATGAATGATGTAAATGAATACACCCACAGTCCGTCAGGAAGTGAGAAGAAAAACCAATTCAAGTTCTCAAACTGTATTGTCGTACAGTAGACGCGCATGTTATCGAGAACTGGCTTTACTCCGATGGCGTCTGCCCAACGAAACATCATCAAGGAGTCAACTCTAAATAAGAGATAAATAATGCCCCCGAATGTAATTGGTATTATCACATGGCAAAACAAAAGGTTCAATTTAAGAGATGTATGTTTCACAAACTATACTCCAGACATCACAACACCACCATTACCGTATTACTAGCAGGCCCTTGGCCTGCTTTATTGATTGCTATAACACGATATTCGAGTTGGATTTTTTCCGGCTGGTCAACTAAAGTCGCTTCGGTCAGTATTGCCGTTGCTATATTGTCCCAGCTTTCACCGCTTCGGCGCTGTACTTTATATGCCTTTGGTTTTCCGCCATCGGCGGGCGCTTTCCA
>Ga0210003_1003385_pt1 | contig 12974 bp, 17 predicted proteins | sample LantaG_FD_182804 | JGI IMG/M metagenome (GOLD analysis project Ga0210003, IMG submission 182804) | Deep subsurface microbial communities from Baltic Sea to uncover new lineages of life (NeLLi) - Landsort_02402 metaG (SPAdes) (version 2) | ecosystem: Environmental > Aquatic > Marine > Oceanic >... | reverse complement strand
TTTTTTTCCCCCCCAAACCCCCCCCCCCCCCCCAAACTCTCGAGACAGGGGCGCCCCTCAGATGCCCCCTCCGCCGCCTCCGCCGATGCCCCCGTACTACGACCAGCAGCAGGGAGGAGGATACAACAACCGCCCGATGCCCCCTCCGCCGCCGCAGCAGCAGCAGCAGCAGCCGCAGCAGCAGCCTTACGGGAGTGCCGCCGGCTGGGGGGGAGGAGTGGTGGGAAGCGTCCCGCCCGTGCCCTCTGCCTCTGCGCCCCGGCAGCAGCAGCAGCAGCAGTACTACTCCTCCGCGGCGCGCACTTCCGCGCCCGCGACAGCGTCCGCAGCGGCAGCCGCGCCCGTCTCGAGCGTCGCTGCGGGGGCTGGGTGGCAGGCGGCCGAGGCCGCGGCGGCGGCCGCGGCGGCGCGCGTCGCTGCGATGCAGCAGGGAAGGCAGCAGCAGCAGCAGCAGGCCGCGCCCGCCGCTCCCGACGCTGCTCCCCAGCCGAACTACTACGCAGGCTATTACGCGCAGCAGCAGCAGCAGCAGCCCCAGGCGCCTGCAGCCTATGCCTCTTACGGAGCTGGTGGCGGCGCCGCCGGTGGCGGCGTCGGAGGAGCCCAGGGCGTCCAGGGAGGGGCTTACGCAGCGTGGCACCAGCAGCAGCAGCAGCAGCCTCAGCAGGGAGGCTACCAGCAGCAGCCGCAGCAGCAGCCGCAGCAGCAGTGGCCGCAGCAGCAGCAGCAGCAGTACGGTCGCTGAATGAGCTGAAGAGAGAGAAAGAGAGAGAGAGAGAGAGAGAGAAGAGATAAAAAGTTGATGTTTTTTCGTTCGATTTGTTTTTCCGTTCTATTCTACAAAAAGCACTGTGAAAGACTAGAAAGTCCTTGATCCCAGAATATCACCGTCCCCACTGCCACCCACGGCCCCCCCAGAGCTCCCTGACCGTCGGCGCCAGCCTCGACGGCGCCACCGTCGCGTGCCTCTCCTCGCTCAGGAACTCGTTGACGGGAGGGGAAAGCAGCCCGTGCGGCCTCGAGCCGCCGGCGATGCCGCCGCCGTGCGCGTTGGCGTGCGCCGCGGCGACGCCGGCGAGTGCCAGAGGGACGGAGAGCACGAGGGCGAGGGTCACGTTGGAGAACGAGGCCCTCGGCGGGCGCAGCGAGGCGGCAGCAGAAGCGGCGGAAGCCGAAGCGTGGTGGTAGTGAGAGTAAGCAGAGTGGCTCGGGGGGAAGGTCAGGCCCCTCCCCGAGAGGGCGGCGTAGGCCGCCGCGACGCGTTTGAACTCGGAGGCGCTTCCTCCAAGGTCGGGGTGGGCCCTGCGGGCCGCGGCGAGGTAGGCGCGGCGGATCTGTGGGAGAAAAACAAGAAGAGGGTTTTTCAGGAAAGAGGGGGGTCGGGGTTGAGAAGGAGAAAGAAGAAGAAAACGTCGCCTGTCGATTGGGAGGGCTCTCGTGCTCAAACCCTTCTCTCTCTTTCTCTCTCTCTCTCTCGCTTGCTCACCTCTTCTTGCGTCGCCTTCGCCGGTACCTGGAGCACGTCCGCGGCCTCATGCCGCAGCATGTTTCGAGAGAGAAAAAAGAGAAGCAAGAAACAAGTAGGAAGCAAAAGAATGAAGACGATTGCTCAAACGTCGTCGACGTGGAACCTCCTCGCCGGAGAAGAATGAAACAGAGCCGGGACATTTTCACGTCTTTTCAAAAGTACCCGCCGCCTCCGCCCTGGCCGCCTTCCTCTTCTCCCTCCTCCTCGTCCCCGTACTGCCACTCTGCGGCCCCCTCCACGGGTCTCCCAGCAGAAGCAGAAGCAGCAGCATTAGAGGCGGCCAAGGCGGCCCCACGCCTCGCCAGCGCCTCCTCCCTCTCGACCATCGCCCCGGCGGCACGCCCCGCATCCAAGGCGGCGGCGTCCGGGTCGGCGCAGGGGCGGGACCGCACGGCGTCGCAGGCGGGGACGCCGGCAACGCCCCTGCCGATGCCCCCGCCGTCGAAGAAGGCGGAGGCGGAGGGGCTTTGGCTCGACGGAGAGGAGGGGAGAGGGTCGAAACCCGAGCCCCCGTCGCCGCCGCTCCCGCTTCCGCCGGCAAGGGCGGCGTCGGCCAGCGCGACCGCGACGACCGCGTCCTGCGCCCCGGCCTCCTCCCTCCCGACGAGCCTCGCGTGCGCGACTGCGACGCGGGCCAGGGACTCGAGGTGGCGGATCGTCGCGCTCCCCCCCACGGAAGCGCTGCTTTTGTTTCCTCCAAAGAAATCGCCGCCGCCTCCGCCAAGACTCGAAGAATTCGAGGTCGCGGCCGCCTGCCGCCGCCGTGCCCGGTACGCCGCCAGGAGCACCCTCCCCGCTTCCTTGTTCAGGTTGGGAGCGGGCCTCGTCCTAAGCCACTGCGCGTACTCCCTCACCAGCTCCGGAGTCCAGGCGCGGGGCCAGGGGGGCAGGGCGGGGCGGGACTGCGACGGAGCCGGGCGGCGGCGCGGGCATTGTCGGCGGCGTCGCTCGCTTCCTCCGTCGCTGCTGTCGTCCTCTTCCTCCTCGTCTTCCTCCTCGTCCTCCTCCTCCTCGTCGTCTTCCTCTCCCAAGACGGCGTCGCAGACGCTCTCGTCAAACTCTCTCGTGCGAGGGTCCCGCAGCACAAACACCAGGTCAAAGCGCGACAGCAGCGGGGCCTCGAGCGTCGCGGCGGAAGACCTCCAGCCGCCACCGCCAGACCGGCCTCCGCCGCTGCCGCCGCCATTGTGTTTCGGCGGCGCGGCCGCCGACGCGAGCACGCAGCACCTCGTCGGCAGCGTGGCGACGAGCCCTGCTTTCGCCACGGAGACAGACTGCTGCTCCATCGCCTCGTGGAGGGCTCCCCGCTGTTCCAGAGGTAAGGCGTCGAGCCCGTCGAGGGCGCAGAGGCCGCCGTCGGCCTGGAATTTTTCAAATTTTTTTTTGAAAGTATGTAGAGACACAAGTGAGAGGGAGGTTTCGGTCTGCGCTTTCCACCGCATCTCCCCGTTCTCCACCCCATCCCCGTCCGTCTCCTCACCATAACGAGAGCCCCAGGTTCCAGCCCCCACTCCCCGGTCGCCGGGTCCCTCGCCGCCGCCGCTGTGAGCCCCGCGGCCGAGGTCGCTCCGCCGCCGCCCTTGCCGCCGCCCCCTCCGCAGCAGACGAGCACGCCCCCGCGCCCCCGGCAGGCCACCGCCGCGGCCAGCAGCGCCGACTTTCCCGTGCCGGCCTCGCCGCGGAGGAGCACGTGCACGGAGCGGCGCGAGGCGCCGTCCGAAGAGGAGGAGGAAGAAGGGGCGGAGGAGGGACCGCAGCCCGCGGCCCCCCCGCGCGCCGGCGGCGGCGCCGCGAGCTGGAGCGCGACGGCCAGCTTCGGGGCAAACAGTCCCGCCAGGTGCGGCGCGATCCCGGCGACGACCGCGTCCCTGGCCGCGAGGGTGGAACCCGAGGCCGCGGCGAAGTGCCAGTACTCGAGGAACTTGTCCCCCCCGCCGCCGCCGCCTCTCTGAGTCCCAGCGGAGGGCGGGCAGAGGGAGAGCGAGCGCGGCGGCGCCGGCGCGGGCAGGAGCGCGGCGGCGGCCGAGGCGGCGGCGGCGGCGGCGACTCTGTCGAACGCCTCCGAGCCTCCGTCCCCAAACCTCCCTCCGACTGCCCCGTGGACCACAAGGGCGAGCTCGACGTCGCACCTCGAGCCCTCCCGGGGCTGCGCCACGGAGCAGGAGAACGAGGCAGCGGGAGCCGCCGCCGACGAGGAGGAAGAGCGCGAGGCGCCCAGGCCGGCGGCTGCGGCGGCGGCCGGGGATGGCGCGGCGCCCCTCCACCGGCGGACGAGGACACCCACGAGCGTCACCGAGTCCCCGGCCGAGGCGCGGCCCGCGAGGTCGTCGAGCAGCAGCAGCGGCAGCGGGCTCCTCGCGGCCGCGGCGGCGGCGGCGGCGGCGGCATTGGCTGCTGCTCCGCTCCCGGCCCCCCCTCCTCCTCCTCCTCCGCCGCCGCCGCCGCCGCTTCCGCCCCCTCCGCCGGAGACCGCGGCGCCCTCGGCGAGGAGAGCCTCCTGGAAGTCCGCGTGCGAGGGAGGCTCGGCGTCGTCAAGAGGGCACAAGGGGCCCGCGGGCGCCTTGCTCCGCCCGCCACCGCCAAAGCCAAAGCCGCCGCCGCCTCCCCCTCCTCCTCGCCACCCTCCCCCGCGACCTCCGCCGCCGCCGCCGCCGCCGCCGCCGCCGCCGTCTTCCCTGCACCCCTCGCAGGCAGGGGGCGGCGCGGGGGCGCTCCGCGTCGCCAGGTCGGCGCGGCACCTCACCCGATTCCCGCACTTGGCGCACTCGAAGGAGCGCTCGGCCTCGAGCGCGACGACGCCTCCCGCGCGTGCGATCGTTCCGCTGATCGCTACGAGGGCGCCGGCGTGCTGGGCACGGAGCCTGGAGAGCGTGAAGGAGGAGCGAGGGAGGGCGCTGCCGGGCTTTGCCGAAGAAGAAGAAGGAGGACCCGGAGTCGAAGAGCTGCGACCGCGAGCTCTGTTGCCTCCCGCCGACAGCAGGGGCAGCAGCGGCGCCGGCGGGGGCAGCAGCCTCACGGCCGCCCTCGCCTTGACAGACACGCCGAGGCCCTCCGCGAGGTCGCGGTCTCCTCCTCTCGCCGGGGCCGAGGCCAGGGCCTCGGCGACGGCGGCCTCCTGCGCGGCAAGCAGGGCGTCGTTCAGCGCGTCGATCCCCTCCGAGGGCCACCGGAGCAGGGCCGCCGCGGCCCCGGGGCTGGCAGCGGCGACGTCGAGCAGGGAGATGGGAAAGCCGTGGGCGGCCTCCACGCCCGGCTTGGAGATGAGGGCGCGGACGTGCTGTGTTGTTTTGAATTTTTTGTGTGCGGCCGAGGAGGAGGACGTCGAGGTGAGAGCGAAGCGGGCGTTTCGTCAACGACGTCTCGCAAATTTGCGAGACCAAATTTGGTTTTGCAAACTGGACGCGCCCTCCGTCCTCGCGTTCGCAAATGAAACGCCGTGCGCGCAGCAAGATTCATCAAGAAAACTTACCGCTGCGCGCCGCTCGAAGAACGAGGCAAAGTCTTCTGGCGCGGGAGGCGTCGAGAGCGCAGCATCGGAGCTCATCGAACGCTTCGGGTCTGTCGACGAGAGCTTCCTTTCGAGCTCTCGTTTCGTCCTCGGATAAAGAGAACTTTGCGGGGATCCGGTCGAGCAGCCGAGAGGAGAAGAGTTAGCTCGCGCTCGAAGAGGGACCAAGGCTCCTCGTCGAGAGCGCGCGAGGTCCTCGTAACCGCCGAGAGTAAATGAGAGACCCGATTGCCGCTTGGCTCTCTCGACGACGGAAAATGCAAAAAAAACGTTTGAGCCAGATTTTTCTTTTTCGCTTCGAGCGGAGGGAGAGATCGCCTCTCCTTCTTCTCTCTCTTCCACTCGCTCTCTCTCTCTCTATCTATCTATCTCTGTCTCTCTCTCCGCTCCCGCAAGATGACCGACGAGCTTCCCAGCGCCTGCGAGGATCAGCAAGCCGCTGGGGCAGCTGGAGAAGGGAGCGGAGGCGCGACGGAAATGGAGACGGCGACGGCGCCGGCCACGACGACGAATGCCGGCGCTCCCGTTCCCCCTCCTCCTTCAAACTCCTCCTCCACCCGCGCCACCCCTGCCGCCAAGCTCGCCGCGGCCCTCGCCTGCAACTTCTGCGCCCGGGTGCTCCTCGACGCGGTAGTCGCCCCGAGCTGCATGCACGCGTTCTGCGCCCCCTGCGCCGACGCCTGGGTCGAGGCGCGCGCGGCCTCGTGCCCCTGCTGCGTGGCCGAGGGGGCGAGGCAGCCGACGCCGCTGGGCGACGGGGCGTACGCGGCGGGGAGGCTGCAGCCGGACCTCACGCTGCGGTCGCTCGTGAGTAAAGTGATGCCGTTTAAAAAGGGTGAAATAGGCAGTCAGAGCGACACAGTGGAAGAGGAGTGGAACCTGCGGTTTGCTCAGGCGCTCGAGCCGGCGAGGAGAGGGGCAGTCGCGGCGCGGGGTTTTTTGGCCGGGGGCGCACCCTGCGTCGGGGGAGTTTCCGCGGCGGGGGCCGCCGGCGCGGCGGCGGCGGCGGCGACGGCGGCACAGGTAGCAGCGGCAGCAGCGACAGGAGGCGCGACGGCGATAGGAGCCCCGCGCTTTAATCGAGCCGCTCCGCCGCCTCGAGGAGGCGCCGTGCTTCTGCTGATGACGCCAGATCCGACAGCCCCGCGGCGGCGAAATCCTGGATACTTACAGCGGCCATACGTTCGAGCGCCGCGGAACCTTACCTTGGGCTTGCTGGGCCGGTACCTGAGCGACAGGATGCGGGTGGCAGGGAGTTCCGTCAAGTGGCGTAAGGCTCTTTTTTATTATTATTGAGGAAGAGGTCGAGGTTGACGGGGGGAAAACTCTCAACCCAAAAAAAAGTCGCTCACTCTCTCTCGCTCTCTCTTTTTTCCAACAACAACGACAACGAAACAAACCAGGATTCGAGGCTCGAGGAGCAGCGAGGAGGAGAAGGAGGGACGGAGGAGGTGGAAGCGGAGGCGGAGTGAACAGCGACGGCGCCGGCGAAGACGAAGAAGCGGCGACGACACACGACGGCACGGAGGCCGTCGCCGCCGTCGTCGCCGCGAAGGGGCTTGCAGTCACCATGGCCGAGCTAGCGAGCGCGGCATGGGCGGGGTCTGACTCCGAAGATGACTTTGAGAGGCTCGACAGGCCACTCGTGGCGCTTTACCGAACTTGAAACTTTAGAAGGGGATTCGGTTTTTGACCTCTGCAACATGTTACAAAATGAAAGAGGACGGTTGTTCCTCTCTCTCTCTTTCTCTCTTTCTCAAAATCCGATCCTCTTCCCCGCCGGAGCCGCTCTCGAGCCCTCCAGGGGCACGATCGACTTCACAAAGATCTTCGACCCGCGTGAGGCGTCGACTCTCGCCCTCCGCTCGGGAGGCAGGAGCCGGCACTCTGCGGCGAGGCCCGCCGGGGAGAAGTCCCGCTGCACGAACCAGTCCGCGGTCACCGTCGTCAGCAGCAGGAGGCGATCGATCCCTCTCTCGCGCGCGCGCTGCTCGACGTAGTCGAGCAGGGAGTCTCCGCGGCTGTTTTCGTGTTGTTGATTTGATTGGTTTTTTTTTGGAGGTGGAGAGAGAGTGAGCTTTTTTTCAGTTTTGTTTTCAACTTTTTGTTCGTCTTTTCTCTCAAGCGAAAAAACTCACCCAGACCCGCGCGCCTCCGGGCTCACGCAGAACGCGGCCAGCTCCCCGCATCGCAGCCCGTCCGGGCTCGCCCCGACATCCACCAGCGCCGCGCACGCGAGCAGCGTCGCGTCCCGCTCGACGACCGTGAACTCGCCTCGGCTCACGGCGTCCTCGAGCTGCTCCCTCGTCCTCGCCAGCGTCGTGCCGGCACGCTCCAGCGGCGCGAGCAGCGCCGCGATCCCTTCCACGTCGACTGTGGCAGCCCCGCGGATGCCCTCGTAGAAGTCTGCAGAGACCATCGTGCCCACGCCGTCGCGAGAGTAGAGCTCGAGGAGCAGCCCGCCGTCGACCCTCGCGTCGACCAGATGCGAGCGCTTGACGCCGCGCGCCGTCGCGGCGGCGGCGGCGACGAGCGCGGGCGGCACGCGCGAACGCTGCCAGGTGTCCGCGTCGAGGCCCGCCGGCCAGGAATGGGCGCGCTTGAGGGAGCGGGTGACCGTGGGCTGCTGGGGAGGAGGAAGAGGAGGAGGAGGAGGCTGCAGGGTCGAAGAAGAGGAAGAGGAAGAGGAAGAGGAAGCAGCAGGAGGGGAGGAAGAAGCTTCTGCCGACAGAGACCCCAGTCCGTCGCCGCCGCCGCCGCCGCCCTCGTTTCCGCTGCCCGCACCACTCCCGCTCCCGCTCCCGTTGCCAAACGCGCCGGGGATCCTCCGCTTCCCTCCCGGACCCAGCGCCGCGTCCAGCATCGCCTGCGCGTCCGTCAGCGGCAGCCAGGCGGGCAGGCGCAGCGCGGCAACGTCGGCGAGCGTGAGGCAGACGAGCTTGTCGGCGCCGAGCTCGACCGCGGCGTGCGCGGCGACGTCGAAGCACGACAGGTTGAGCGGCTCGCCCCTCGCCGTGGTGCCGACGTTGGACAACAGCACGACGTTGCCGCGCTCGAGCTGGTCGCGGACGGCCGCGGCGGCGACGCGGCGGACGGCGCCCGTCGCGCCAAAGTCGACGCCGCCGACGACGCCACGGCGGCGCGCGGCGACGAAGTTGCCCGAGACGACGCGGAGGGCCGCGTCGGCGAGCGAGGCTTCGGCGGCGGCTCCGTCGTCGGTGAGCGCGCGCTCGTGCCTGCGGACCATGGGAACCGCGAGCGCGGCGCTCATCGCGGCCTCGATCTCGAGGCGGGCCGCCCCCGCGGCGTCGACCGCGGCCGAGAGCGCGGCGGCGTCAGTGACGCGGTAGCCGTCGACGAACTTCGAAGAACCGCCCGACCTCGAGAGCCTCCCGTCGACTTGCGGCTTCGTGCCCAGGGCGACGACAAGGCGTAGTCCCAGGCCGTGGAGGAGGCAGAGGTCGCTGACGATGCCGCGGAGGAGGTCCTTCCGCGCGATGACCTAAAAAAGTACGAGAGAGGTTTTTTTTAGCCCTTTTTTTTGTAGCTCAAGGAAGAGTGGCTCTGCTTTTTTTCGTTCTCTTTTCTCTCCCTCTCTCATCCTCTCGTATCCTCTCTCTCTCTCTCTCTCTCTCTCTCTCTCTCTCTCTTTTACCTCTCCTGGAAGCAACACGACCATGGTCTTGCTTCTGTGGTTGGCGATGTAAGATGAGGCGGTGCGGAAATGCGAGACGAAGTCGGAGTAGCCTGAAGAAGAGAGAGAAAAAGAGGAGAGTTTGAGGTCGAAGAGGGGGAAGAGGGGGAGAGAAGAGGTGAGCGAAAGAAAAAAGGGAAAGCTCAAGCATGCGAGAGAGAGTTTTGTAGGGCCGCAAGATCCCTCTGCGCGCCCTCCCGACATGCTTCCAACGAAGCCAGAGGGCAGTACCGAGAGCGCACTTTCTCTCTTTATCAAATTGCAAACCAAGGAGTAAGAAGCAACCACCAAAAAACGTACTGTCTTTCTGCAGCACCGGCGCCGCCTCTGCCGCAAACGAATCCATCGCTCCTCCCGTCGCCGCGGCTATAGCTGCGGCGGCGTTCGCTTCGAGCGTCGGAACTGCTGCTGCGTCCAGAGAGACGTCGCTGCTGATGATGCCGTTGCTGCTGCCGTCTTTGGGAGGGACGGCGCGAGGGAGCAGAAGAGAGAGAGAAGGAGGAGGGAGAGGATGGGCTGCAAGGCGACGGCGACGAGCAGCAGCTAGCCGCTGCGGCGTTCTGGCGACAACCCCAACGACGGCATTGGCGCTGCTCCTACCGCTCCCGCTTGTGGTTGCGCGGGCGTTGGTGAAAGTCCTCGCCGCGTCGAGACAGGTCATAGGTAGGCTCCAGGCGGCAGTGAGAAAGAAAGGGTCGCGTGGTGCCCCGGCAGCGCACGCGAGTAGGTCAAGAACAGGGGGGAGAGCGAAAAAAATTGGAGAGTGAGTGAGCGTTTTCGCATCGAGGTCGACGTGCATCGACTTCAAAACTCCTTCGCGCCGCTCCCTGTGGCACTCTCTGACTCTCTCGGGGGCTCTCTCTTCGCTCCTCCTCCCCCCCCCCTCCGTGCCTCCGGGACGATCTCTAGGGCACGTGCGCCAAATGGCCGGTCCCACCGTCAAGGTCGAAGGTGAGAAAAGAAGAATGAGAAGCAGTCTCTCTTCGCTTCTGCCCGATGATCTCTTTCTTCTCTCTACCTCTCTCTCTCACTCCGCTCCCTCTCCTCCTCCCTCCGACACGCTTCGATTTCAACAGCTAAACCCCCAGATGACGACACCAGACTGCGAGAAGTCGGCGGGCTGGCCCAATGGAGCGTTTCGACGGCCAAGGTGAGCCTGATTCTGTTTTCATGTTGTCCGTTTTTTTCTTTTCTTTTCCTCGACAAGTTTTTCCCCCTTTTTTTTTATCAACCTCGACCTCTGCGTCTTCTTCCTCTTTCTCTCTCTCTCTCTCTCTCTCTCTCTTTGCTCACAGCCCGGCAACGGCGTCGACCTCCTCCGCGACGGCCGCTCCGACACCTTCTGGCAGTCCGACGGCACGCAGCCGCACCTAATAAACATCCAGTTTCAGAACAAGGTGAGAGAAGAGGAGAAAACCGTTTTTCTTTTCCTTCTTTTTTCTCTTTTCTGTTTTCTCTTTTTCTCTCTAGTCTTTTTTTTCCCCCGCGGAGCGACCTCTCGAATCTCAGAGAAAAAGAAAAAACACTTCGCACCCGACAGATGGAGCTCTGCAAGGTCGCCCTGTCCCTCGACCACCGCCTCGACGAGTCCTACACCCCCGCCCGCCTCTCCGTGCGCGCGGGCGGGTCCCAGCGGGACCTCAAGGAGGTCGCGCTCGCGGAGCTCGAGGAGCCGTGCGGCTGGGTCGTCGTTCCGCTGCGGCCGCCCGGCGGCGGCCGGTCGCTCTCGGCCTACCTGCTGCAGCTCGCGGTGCTCTCGAACCACCAGAACGGGAGGGACACGCACGTGCGCGAGGCCAAGGTCTACGCGCCGAGGGCCGGGAGTGGCGGCGGCGGGGGAGGAGGGAGCGGGCGCGGGCGCGGCGGCGGGGGAGAGGCGGCGGGCAAGGGCGGGCTCGCCGTCGCCGGGCTCGGGGGGCTCGGGGGCCCGAGGCCGGCGCCGGGAGGGGTGAAGCTGCGCACGAGCGAGGCGCTGCGATACGCGAGCATCCGGTGAGATGACTGAAATGGGGATTTGGTCTTTTTTTATTTGGATCGGAGGCGCGAGGGAAGGAAAGCGGAGGGGAGAAACTCTGGCTGTAAAAAATAAGAAACTGATCTTGAAAAAATTAAAAAGGTTTTTCTTATTCTTCTTTCTACCACTGACGGATTTTATTTGTCTACAAAAATGGAGGGAGCATCTGTACAGCGGGGTTGTATGCAAGTTTTTCGGGGGAAATGCCGTGGCAGCAGCGAGCGTTGCGGGGGGAATTTTGGACGAAAAAAGTTTTTTCTGTGGGAGAGGGGGGGAGGGACAACTCAATTATTTAAAATCGCCACCGCGCGTTGAAAGGAAGGGACAGGCCATCTCTCGTCGGAGGCCCCGTCCCCCAAGCAAAGGCGGGTTTGGGCTTTAGTGGAGGAAAATGTTCTTCTGTTTTCCAATCTGTTCGTTTCGGTGCTGCGCTTTCTTCTCTTCTCTTTTTTTTGCTGTCTCTTTTCTCTCGCGCGCGCGCCCGTTTTTCTTTTATCAAAAAAAGTTTTTAGCCGGAGAGTTCTCCGACTCCTCTCTCTCCCTCACTCCTGCTGCTTCCTCTCGGCCTCGACCATGAGCTCGTTGGCCACCAGCGCGACGACCGTCGACGCCGCGGTGATCTCAAGGGCGGTCAGGGGGTCCTGCCCTCTCCAGACGCAGTACGAGGTCACCGCGAGCGCTCCCATCCCCGCAGAGAGGAAATCGTAGCTCGCGAAGCGCTCCTGTTTTTTTTGGATTCGCGTTGCGTTTTTCGCGGTGGTGGAGGGGTGGGGGGGTGGGGTGGGGTGAGCGAGGGGGCGGGCGAAGGAAGAGAGAGGGAGAAGGGGCGACAGGGGGGTCGAGGTGGAGGTCGAGAAAAGAAAAGCCGAAGAGCCTTCTTATCCGAAGAAAAGGAAGAAGAAGAAGAAAAACGATGGCGCTATGCACTTCCCCGCTTCTGGCCCCTCCGCGTCTCGTTCTTCGACTCCGACCCCTCGAGAGCAGTCTTTTCGGTGTCGCCGCGGCCGCGGCCTTGGTTGGGGCGCGCGGAAGCGCTTCCAGAAAAGAAAGAGCGAGAGGCGAATGCATCGAGCGAACCATTGAAAACTTTTTTCTTGGACAGCCAATTGATTGACGCTCGACTTCGCTTCTCAAAAATGCTCCCCTTGTCGGCACGAGGGCGACTGCATCTCTCTCTTCTCCGGAGCTTACCTGCAGCGAAGTGAGGGGGGAGCCGCTGCTCTGCGTCGTCGAGTCGTTGCGAGAGGAGGGGGGGAGGGCGGCGACATTCGTGGGCCTCGTCCTCCTCGATGCAAAGGTGGGGCGAGCAGCGACGGTCGGCCTCGACGAAGGCGCCAGCGTGAGTCGGGTGAAAGCGGACATGGCGACAGAGAGTTGAGGGGAAAGGGTGCACGGGAGAGAGGGGAGGGAGGGAGAGAGAGAGGGCGGGGAAGCAAAAGGAAAGGGCGAGATGGAAAAAAGTGAATGGAAAAAAAAACGAGATAGAATCGCTTTTTTTCCTTTTTCGAAGAAAGCGCCCCACCGGGTGACCCGACTCCGACCTGAACCCCGACTGCTCAAGAAAAAGAACAGAGAAATCTACAAAATCAAAACCTGAACGACTGAGATTCTCCCCCATAAAAAAAAGACGAAAGAAGCCCTCGAGAAAAGGAAGGAAAAAGAAATGAAAGAGGGGGAAGGGAAGAAAGACTCTCTCGAGACCGCCCCCCCCACCTCTCTCTCTCTCCGTTCTCTCTCTTTCCCGTTTCTCCTTTTCGATATCCGCTTCCCGCTCTCCCTCTCTTCCTCTCTCTCTCTCTCTCCCTCCCTCTCCTCCTCTGTTCCCCCACGCCGTTTCCGGATGGATAAAAAAAACGCGCCCCAAAAGAAGAGCAGACAACCAAAAAAAAAAAACATCACCTGATCTTGATCGCCTTTTCAAACCCGCCGCCGCCGCCGCCGCCCCGCCTCGCCGCGCCTCTCGCCCTCCCGCCGCCGGCGCCCGCCGTGTGCTCCAAGCCCAAATAGCACGTGTCGTTCCCCTGGTTGCACCCGCGTGCCTGCTTGGCCGGCAGGCGCTCCGAGACGACGTCCGAGTCCTCGAGGTACTCCGGCGCGCGGTTGGCGAAGCAGACGGCAAACTTCCACGAGGCCCACTCCTTGTCGGACACCGCCGACGGCGACGAGTCCTTCCTCGTGCCCCCCCCCCCCCCCCCCCCCCCCCCCCCCCCCCCCCCCCCCCCCCCCCCCC
>Ga0210003_1003383_pt1 | contig 12988 bp, 17 predicted proteins | sample LantaG_FD_182804 | JGI IMG/M metagenome (GOLD analysis project Ga0210003, IMG submission 182804) | Deep subsurface microbial communities from Baltic Sea to uncover new lineages of life (NeLLi) - Landsort_02402 metaG (SPAdes) (version 2) | ecosystem: Environmental > Aquatic > Marine > Oceanic >... | reverse complement strand
CTCTTCTTCCTCTTCTTCCTCTTCTTCCTCTTCTTCCTCTTCTTCCTCTTCTTCCTCTTCTTCCTCTTCTTCCTCTTCTTCCTCTTCTTCCTCTTCTTCCTCTTCTTCCTCTTCTTCCTCTTCTTCATCATACTCTATGAGTTCATTAAAGTATATACCTGTAAACTCATCTTTTGTCAGAACAGTAACCTCACAGTACAGACCATTGACTTCCTCAAGAGTCTCACCAAGATCGGTAATATCCTCCGGGATATCAACTTCAAGAGTCTCAAGAGAACCCTGCAACCAGTCCAAGCTCTCTTCATTCTCGATACCATCATACTTGTTGATTTTCTTCCCTTCGTACTTACCTTCCATGATAGTCATGGCCCAGTGTACCTGAAGACGCTGACTTGTCTTTGACTCTTCAATTATTGCAGAGTCAATTCTGCAGTTATAGGTATCATCTGGTACCATACCACTACCAACTTTGGGTTCTGCTTTTCCCCATGTCTTTTGAAGTCCTTTTAAACGAGTAGCAACACTTGCTTTCTTAGCCATAACAATTTCTCCTACGTAAGTAGCCATAAATTTAATAAACCTAAAACAATAGTCCAATCCATCAGCCAAGTATTATTCGATAAATTTCTCCTTCCTAACCACTATACTCCTTAAAGTATTTCTGTAGTTTGTTAATAGCCTCTTGCTCAGTATCAAAGAATATCATATCTGGTAGAATTCCCAGTCTATCTCCAGCTTCCATGTTTTCTTTTGGTTTAGTATATAAGCATCTTGACTCTTGAAATAAAACTCCATCTTTTTTCTTCTTTTTCTTACTTATTTTCTTAAGATTAAAACCCATTCTTATTACTTGATCACATATATCATTAAGAACTTCAAAAGTACCCTTTTGTAAAAAAGGCATTGACTTGGTAATCCTGATAGATCGAGATATTACTTCCTTCTCAGATTCATGACAAACAAACACGATACCTTTATCTAATGCAACTAGCCTGAGTATCCAATACTGCCACTCAGATCGATATGCATCCCAACCTTTACCCCACTCAAGGTCAGAAGGGTGTACTATCTGCTCTCTTCCACATACATATAGTTGACAGAATTTAGCAAGATTATCTGCAGTATCAACTATAAAAGTTTGTATGTTCTTAAGCTTCTTGGGATTAGTTTCAAACTCTTTAATTATAGCCTTAAACATTTTCCAAGATGCACAATATGTTTTTCTTACTTTAAGCCATTTATATCCTGGCTCAGTAGGTATAAAATAAGAATCTGGTATAAGAGAGCAAAGTGTAGTCTTACCTATTTTATTCTGACCATATAAAAGTATAAGAGCATCACCTACATTAGTAGACTCTACTGACGCCACTGCTTCTATGAGTATATTATCAGAAACCTTTACCTTGTAGGCCTCACTAGAAAGACTCTCACTTGGGTCTATCCCTTTTCTACCAAACTTCTTATTTTTTTTTCTTACCATCTTATATTCTTTCACTTATTTAATGTTTACCAATGTATTATAACAAAAGATTGTATACAAATAAAATCTTTTTTATACTTTTTGTAGAAAAAATGAAAATTATTTTATTCCTTTGTTTTCCACCTCAGTGCGATCTTCCTGTTTCATATTAGTATTGAATCTATCTTGGTTTATTTGATTCTTCTGCATATAGAAAGAATGTATCTCTTCTGCGGTCATGCCAAGATGAACAGCAATGCCCATAAGAAAATGTAGCAGGTCGACAACTTCTACCTTGGCATTGTGTATACCCTTAGGTCGTGGATGAAAAGCTTTGCCTGTTCTGAACTCTGCATACCAATGCTTGTAGTAGAAACTGTCTCTAAGCTCAGCCAGTTCTTGGGTCATGTATGTGGCATTATCACATATCATTTTACCAACATTGGTCATTCCTTCCATTCCCATTTCACAACCAAAACACTTATCCCTGCCATACAACTTTTCAAGTGCAGTTTGCCCATTAAAAATATCCTTTAACATATCACTCATAGTTTTTACCCTTTCTTCTTAAGTTTTTTCTCCCCAACATATGTAGACAACTCCCTATTCTCATGGTCATATCTCAATTCTCTCTGCTGAAAAAGTTTAGCATATAGTGGCCAATTATTAGGATTAGAGCACAATGGCATAAACTCACACATACCATACTCATTACATCGGCCTTCTGACTTAGGCCAATTCTCTGGTATAAGAACTTTTTCTTTCCCAAGAAATTGGTACTTACTATATAGGTCAAATGCCACTGCCTCTATATCACAAAATACTCCTCTCATAGAAGATTTACCAAATCTAAGAATATGTTTAAAGAAATAGAAATCTGGTCGTCCATATAAATCTTCTTCATACCTGATTATATATGCCTTATGTGTTTCTCCTATTCTAGGTCTTATATTTGGTTTCCTAAAAACAAAGTAGATACACTCACTAGGAAACTTTCCAGTCAAATGTTTTATGCCAACTGCATAGGTATTTATTTGTTTATCAAATTTCAGTTTCTTAAAGTAGAGTGCATCTACTCTTGACGATGTTTTATATTCCCCCTCTATTACTTTGTTTCCTCTTTGCCTATACTCATCGATAGTACCAGTAAGTATAAGAGGAGACTGTTTGAGACATATCTCAAAACCAGTTTCAACTTTAACTATATCCCATTCCCCCTGCTCTCCTTCAAATAGATCAGCATATACCTTAATAGTAGTAACTGCTATTTCTAATAATAAATCTGCTTCAGCAATATCTAATCGTTTTACCATATATCTTTTTCTCTGTACTCTAGCCTCTTTTCTCATTTTCTCTTCTACAAATTTAAAAGACTTGTTCTTAGAAAGCCATTCAATACCAACATGTACAATAGAACCATAGTAAAAGTTAAGATTAATTTTCTTTTGTTCTAGGTTCATAATCCATCTCCAGAAATAATATCTATCACATTTCTGCTTATCCTTAAGCTTATGAACACTTACACCAATTATCTTATCACTAGGTACTATATGCTCTAACAACCTTTTCCATCTTTTATTCATGACTTTCCTTTCTTTTTCTGCATACGAGTTAACATTTGTTTTAATATAGCTATAATCTTTTGGTCATTTAATGGTTCTTGTCCTATTAACCCAGACTGCTTACCAATAAAAGAATTTGTTACCCTTGGTTCTTTTATAGTTTCAAGCACAATACCCCAATTAAAGTGAGAATAATTCTTTTCATTCTCTTCAATAAACTTTGTTACCTCAAGAAGAGTAGGAAGAAGCAATTGTATGACAATAGAATAATTTGCATTAATATCAAGAAGTTTAAAATAAACCTCCTGTCTTAATCTAATCATATCCTCTGGGAAATAGATCATATCATACTTATCTGATTTTATTGTTTGAAGTTTCATGTTATCTTCCTAAACTTATTCTCTTGTTATCTTAATTTCAATCAATTGAAAAGCCTTTACTATAAGCTTATTCTTTATAGTCTTGTTTTTACCCACTAACATTATCGGTATATTATATTCACAAGCAATAAGACTATACCAATGATATAGACTCTCTGGTGTAAGTCTACCATATTTACATGCAGATGTTATTCCAGATGGTGTATCTTCAATTATCATGAGTGGAATATCAACACTAGACATCTTATCAAGAAAAGCCCTAAACCTTTCTCTATATGGTTTACTAATATCAGTTAATATTTCAGCCCAACCGCTCTTCTTCTCAATACAAACTATATCCTCAAAACCTTTAAAAGTATAGTCACCCAGTGCCAAGCGTGTCTTTTTCAATTCATACCTTGGCTCATCTGATAAATCCCAACGGTTTTTCTCCCTATCATCTACGAGGATGATTCGTCTGCTTGGGAGATCGAGTCTATTTTCTCTGACGTATCTTGGCATTTGCCTATTCCTTCCATAATTTTCTCGTGTTCTTCCATAACTCTCTTATGCATAGACAGTATCTCTGTCTTGCCAACTACAGTAATATCACAGAACCTCATCTTATCTATAAGCCTTCTGTCTTCTTCAGTCAAATCTCCTTTTGCAAGAACATCCTTAATCATTAATTCACATTCCTGTCTCTCTTCTTCACTAACTAAACTAAATTTACCCATTGTTTTTCCCTTTCTAATTATCTGTGTATGCCGGTAACCATATAGAATGTTTTTCTTCCCATGAGCCACCTGATATAGCTGCCTCAGTTGGCAACCTTCTAATCCCTCGTCTCTGCAACTGTGGAATATTTTCCATTATCTCTTGAATATCCCATATCAACCTGTGTAATTGTTTTACTTTTTTCGGTACTTGTATAATTAACTCATCATGTATTGGTAAAACTAAATCTGGGTTTAGTTTATCAACTTCTTTTCTTGACCTCAAGTACTTATCTATTTTTATCATAACAATCTTTAATATCTGAGCACATCCTCCTTGAACAAGACAGTTAATTGCTTTATAAGCATCTCTAATCTCTAGGTTATATCTCCTGCCAAAAATATCTTTTACATAACCATCATGTCTAAGCTTTTTCTTACAGTCTTCTGTAAATTCCTCAATCCTTGGGTATTCCTCAAGATAACTCTTTCGCAGGTCATAAGCCTCAAGTACTGGTATTTTCATTTCTTCAGCCAATGTTCGAAAGCCCATACCATAAATTATACCAAAGTTAACCTGTTTACACTTCTGTCTTTCTATCTTACTTGCAATAACATTCTTACTAGAATCCCCATATATAGAATCTGCTACATACTGATGAATATCAAGACCATTTCGAAATGCCTCCAACATTTTCTCTTCACCGGCAGTAACAGCAAATATCCACATTTCCATTTGGTTATAATCTATAAACAGATTATAATACCCTGGCTTTGCTACAAAACAATGTCTCACCTCATTCTTCGCGCCTTCCTCATCAGTTGGCCTAGGTATAGTTTGCAATGCTGGATCAGTTATAGTCATTCTACCCGTTCGTGAGTCAGTAGGATTTATATTACAGTAGATAACTCCCTTATTAATCTTTGCTCTTTTCCTAAGTGGATGCAAATATGTATTGAGAAGTTTGTAACAAACTTTCAAATCATGAAGTGTCTCTATAAACTTCTTAACCCTAGCCCTTTTAGTTTTAATTAACACCTTCTTGAGTATTTTCTTATAATCAGTAGATACCTTGCCCTTAAGTAATAACTGTCTCTTTGGTACTTTGAGATTTTCCAAAAACACCTCATGCAATTGCTTTGGCGAATTTGGATTAAACTTCTCATTTGCAAGTTTAAACAACTTCTCTTGCAACTTGGGTATCTTTGGCTCTAATTTATTTATTTCTATAGTAGCTTGCCTTCTGCTAAAATACATACCAGTACATTCCATATCCTTTGTAATATCTATAATCTTTCGCTCACGACAGTACACCTGTCGGTGTTTTTGGTTTATATCCTTCCTAAGTGCAATATTAAGTAGATAAGTCGCAAATGCATCTATTATAGCATAATCACTTATTATCTCTTCTGGTATAAAGGAATAGTTCACATATCCTTTTGGGTAGCCTGCTCGAGTGTAGCTAGACCTAATATTCCTGAGCACTGCCTTAAGCTCTTTTCCCCAACCCATTGAAATACCAAGGATAGGCGCTAATTCCTTAAGACCAAAGTCCATTCTTCTATTCCAGACTAAGCGAGCCATTGTCAGAGTACAATCTGTCTGTTCTTTTACTTTTACTCCTATACCCTCTAATACTCTAACATCATACTTTAGATTATGTGCTACCTTGTATCCTTTAACGCCACTTAAGAAGTTACACATATCATCATATAAATCTGTACCCTGTTTACCCCAAAACAGATTAACCTCATTCTTAGCTGGAACAGCAAGAGATATACCAAAAGGATATGGGCCATTAACTATTATATCAGATTTTCCAGTATGAAGGACAGATGGTATGTTAAATGTAAGACTTGTAGTTTCAGTATCAAATGACATTGCCCCATAAGTATCATTATTCATACCTGCCCATTGTCTAAACACTTGATTAGCATACTTACCTGCTGTAAGCACTCTTGGGCATTCGTCTAAAAATTTTTCTGAATCTGTTCTCATATTGATAATATATACATAGAGTGAAAATCACTAACATTTTTACAATCAAGATTCATATACAACTTTCTTCCATAAGCATTCATCATTTTTTCAGTTATCCTGGCTCCTCCAGTATGTAACATCATGTGATAGCCAAATAATATATCAAGAGAACTTCCAACTTTTGGCTCTACTATTACTATAGAAATAAGTTTCTTAAACTTTTTCCTACAATTCTCAAGTATATCCCATCTTTGATCAGTATTAAAACAATGAAGAAATTCTGCCATAAATACTACTGTTGGTACATTATTAGTATTCTCATCAAAATCTTTAAAAAATTCTTGTACACTACAGTTATCATAATACACCTTTCCCATATTTTCTATTTCTATTTTCATATTTTCAGAAAGAGGATATAAATCTATACTATGATAAGCCTCAAAAAATGGATTCATACCCATCAACATTGGACCAAAATACCCACTACCTGCTCCAACATCAATAACTTGAGTGTTTTCGGTTATATTAAAACAAAACTCTTGCTTCCTCCAATCCATAAAATAAAACTGTTCTTCCATTCTCCTACGATAAATTTTTTGAAAAAGATCTGATGATATATTATTATTTTCTTCTGTAAAGTTTAGAGCATCTATCAAAGAATATTTAGCCCAACTAATAATCTGCCCAATTTCATCAATAAAAATTACAGCTCTTTTTTCTGTTAAACCTCTGTCTCTTAATATTTTTATAACTTCCTTACGCACAGACTCTCTGTATACTGTTTTACTCTTAATTCTATTTAGATAGATTAAAGCACCTAATAACCTGTATTCACTCAGTATTTCAACCATCTTGTCTTTTATAACTATATCAAGCATTACTATACTCCCTTCTTATAGCTCATCTCACCTGAAATAATTCTGTCAAAAATTACACTTAATTTAGCAATCCATTCAACTCCACCTTTTCCACCACTATAAAGATAATAAGCTGGATGGAATACTGACATAAACAAATGATTAAACGGTCTTTTAACTTTCTGCACAAAAAAGTGATCTCTGTTAAAAACAAGGCCATAATATCTATGAAAAAAATTTCGAGCATCTGTACCAAAAGCTATTACTATTTTTGGCTTTATGATAGCCAACTCTCGTTCTAAAAACGCAGAACAGTTGTCTATCCATTCTCTTTGATTCTTTGCATTATTCTTTGGATGACAATGTACCAAATTAGTTATAAATATCTGTTCTCTAGTCATACCTGATAATTGTAAAGCTGCATCAATATAATATCCTGAGCCTTCTGTAAATGGTATACCTGTTCCCATACATTGAGTACAGAAAGATTGACCAACAATAAAGATTTTAGAAAGTAGAGAACCATAGCCTAACCCCGCTTCTGTTACTCCTTGGACATTCATGCCTTCACAGTTGTTACATCCTAAGATCTTCCAATCAAGAGCTTTCTTTCTTTTTGCCCTTAAAAATAATCTGTTAATACTTTTGAAACTATCTCTTCTTGGCACAAGCGTCTCAAGATCTATCATCCTTGAATTTAGAAGTTCCACAGTTTTATTCTTAAGAATATCACCAGGATTTTTATCACTATTTTTCTTTGATTGCTTTTCCAACACTATCAAGACTCCTTATTCTTTCTCTTTCCCTCTCTCTTTCAGAAAGTAGAAGATAGTTTACAGCATCTCTAACACTATCTTTGACCAACTCTCCTCTCGGAGTTGCCCTTATTTTATCCTGACTAAGATTACCAATTCTTGCAAGCTTTATACCAAAAAGACAATTGGCAACATCATGAGGCAGAATTCTTTGCTCATCATATCCACCAACAATGTTGGCTATTTTAGCTGCTATTATAAAGTTGTCTCTTCCATAATCGCAACCTCTTTCCACTAGTATTGTTTTGCACATCTCAAGAGTACATTCAATCTGTTCTTTGTTTATTTCTTCAAATATCTCACCAGGTTGTTTTTTTCCTTCTAACACTACATACTCCTTTCTTTTATGCTATCCCACATCTTTTTACAGAAGAAACAACTATAACCACATTCATCACTAATACATTCTCCATTAAGTATTTTATTCAGAAGCATAGATACCTCATTAGCATCACATGGAATATTCACTACATTCGTTGCTTTTTTCTGTTCATCTTCCCAATGTTCATTATTAAGAGTAGCCTGCAAATGCCCCCAGAGATTTAGAAGGTTGCCAGTATATATTCCACTTAAATAAATATCACCAATCCAACTGATATACTCTGTAGAGTGAGTTCTTCCAGTAATCTTAAAATTAGAAACTCCAGTTCTTTCTTGATAGGTGGTCATCCATTGTGGAAGTATAAATCTTGCCATTAACCAAGATTGAGACTTTCCATCTCTTGACTTTATACACTGTGTCATAGGATTAAACTCTTTAACATCCATGCATTGGTTAAGATAGCATATCTGTCTATAGAGACCATCACATTCTACACCACCAATAGAACAGAACTCATTAGCAAGTAACTCAAGAGGTATAATCTTTTGGGCTTTCTTAAGCCAGTTAATATCCCTGTTTCTCCAAAGTGCAGGACATACTGCCTTAACTTTTGGCCATCTTTCTCTTATCTCCTTGAGCTGTGCAAGACTGTGCACATTCATTATTGTACTAATAATAATATCAGGACAACCTCCTCCTAAATATTCATGGAGAATATCTATCATAATTGGATTAGCTACTATTATAGCATTTACAAAAGGATAAATATTTTCCACATATTCTGTAAAAGCACCTCTTATCATTGCACTATCAAAGATATTATTAGTAATGTCATTTGATTTTCTTAATCTTGGAAATAAAGAGTTAAGAGTTATATTAATACCTATATTTTCTTCGCTCAATGCCTTATACACATCACATAAGTCGTTGAGATGTTCTGCTTCAAATAACCCTCCAGGTTTCTCTCGTTCAAGAGGTCGAGTACTGCCAAATTGATTCTGATGAAAAGGAGACCCATATACAGTATTAATCTTTATACCAGTTTTGTTATAGTCATATTTTCTTGCTAACCCAACTATAGCATCAACATGCTCTTGAGAAAAATTACATCCTAGGTTAAGACCTATCATAACTGCCTCCTATCTAAACTTACTTATTAATTATTGTCTGCGTCTTCCGGTATTTCCTCTGAAGTCCCTACCCCATCATTAATCTCATCCTCCTGGCACATCGAAAAACCACTCTTGAAACAGGCAGTAGAAATAATATCAGCAAAATGTCATGGAATAGTCTCATGGCTTATATACCATTGCATGTCAGAGGTATTAATAAGAGTAAAACGTATTACCTCTTTACTGTCACCAAACACTGGTGCATAATTAATAACTACCCCAGGACAAAATTCAATTAACTTTGGGCTTGGAACAATAACAGCCATTCTGTTATTTGGTTGCTTAACTCCAATATTAAGCCTAATAGTAGTATTAGACCCAGGAGGAATAACATAAGGACTATCAAAAAACAACTTTATATTACCATTTGCTCCACTAATAGCTGAAACTTTCATCTCCATTATGTTCTCCAATCTTTTCTGTTAGCCTTAAAAATAAAAGTAGTAGAGTCTACACCACTACTTTGTCAATATTATAACACTGGTACTGCTCATAGAACTCTACTACTTTCCAGGGAAATATTACTTACTCATCTCTGTTTTTCTTCTTTTTCTTCTTTTTCTTCTTCGGAGGATCTTCTGCCTTTACTTTCTTGGCAGCACGAGTCTTCGGAATATCAAGACCCTCTGCTCTGAGCATATTCTTCCAGGTGATAATAGACTTATTATCAGCTCTGGACTCAGGGAACTTGCTCAGAAGTTTTGCAAGAGCCTTATCATTGGCGATGTTAGGGTCATTACCATAAAGCTCACGGAGAAAACCAATTCTTTCTCCTCTTTTTCCTTTCTTTTTTTCAGGTGCATTTTCTTTCTTTTTCTTCATTTTGCTCATGTCAGTCTCCTAAAATAAGTTAAAACTATTAGAAATCAACTCTACGTATTATATAAAGTAATATCTCCTACGTATACAAAAAAAGAATAAATTTATTAAAAAATTTCTCTGGCTGCTCCATAAGCATAAACTATAATTTTAGTCCTAACCGCTTCCTAAGTTTTCTATATCTACCCCATCTTGGGACCGATTCTACTATCTTTCCTCTAGTTCTCCAATAAGTAAAGTTACTGTTATGTCTAATATCAATAACCGGTATTTCAGTCCTATAGAACTCTACCTTAATACCATCATTTCTACCTGGTTCTAAGAAAAATTTGCCTAAATCCCAAACTGCAATCTTCTTGCGAATCGCCTCTATCAATAAATCCCTCTTTCCAAACAGTGTTGCCATTGGAAATTCCATCTCACCTCTTTTAATATACCCCTTTTCTGTAAGCCTGTATACCGATGTATTATATCCAATTCCATTAGTAACTAATTCAAAATGCTCCTTTGGGTAAAGAACATCATGTTCTGCTAAAAAAACCGTCTCACTCTCTGACTTCTCAAGACCAAACATTATCTGTAAAAGAATAGCCAAGCTATCTCTTGGTCCTTGAAAAAACCAATTCTTATCGAAATCATTTCTCTTTCGTCTTGATATAGATATAGTTGGTAGACCTGCCTCTCTAATAATATCCTTAACCTTATTATTCATATCAGTATGGTCAAGCGTATTATCAGTATAATAGATTATTGACTTTTCTTTCTTCTCTTTCATCTTTCTCTCGTTCAATCCATTGGTCCCAACCAGGACAAGTATTAAATTTATCAGCAAGCCAGGCATAGTCCCTATGTTGATTTGGTGCCAAGCGTTCCTCATATAAATGTTTAATAGCTCCAAGCGTATGTTTTGGAGATAATACTTTACCAGCCCATTCTGTTCTATCAATACTACCCTTATGAACTCTACCAATATGCTCACATATTACATCATTCCTTAAAATTATAGGCCTTGGGTCTATTCCACATAACCATTTTCTTAATGTCCACTCTATTCCCATATACCCCCATCCAGAATATGTTTCATTAAAATCCTCCCACTGATCTCTCTTATGTAACCAAGCACATCCTGTCATAGTCATCAGCTCTTCTTCTATTTTAACTGGTGCTCTGTCAACCCAATAACTATTTGAAAGAGAATCCCAATGATGATACACATGTCTTATCAAATGTTTCTTCCAAGCTCTTACATTAAGAATACAAGAAACCACAGTAGAATTTGAAAACTTATTACAAGTTTCCATAAGCTTAATATTCCAGTTATCTGTACGCATAAAACAATGGGCATCTGTATGAAAAAAATAATCTCCTTGTGCAAACTCAACTGCCTTATTAATACATACCCTACGCCCTCTAGTATTTGGATTATATAGTACCTTTATTCTATTGTCTTTTACTGTATCCTGTATGGTACCATCAAGAGAAACTATTATCTCAAAATCACCAATGGTAGTTGCTAATAAATTCTCTAATGTTTTATTAAGACATCTCTCTTGTTTACAAATTATTATAATACTTATCATTTTCTAAATATACCTATAACATCATCCCAGAAATCTCTTATCTGATAGACACTTAAGCACTTAAGTCCCATGTGCTTACCTAATGCTCTCATGCCATCTTTATTTATTCTCCAGCAATCTACTGGATACCTGTGAATATGCCCCTTTGATGGAGCTATTATACAAGCACATCCTCCTACCTTAAGATGAGCATATAACTCAGTAAATAATTTCCAGAAAAATTCACTATGTTCAAATACTTGACCACACAGAATAATATCAAATAACTTACCATCTAATTCAACCCAATGATATGGGTCAGCTACAATAATATCAACATTCTCTCCATTAGAAATATCCAAACCAGTATAATCAGCATCCTTAGGCAAAAGACTATTATACATTTCTTGACCCTTATACCTCCTTGACCCAATATCTAAAACAGATTCTCCTTTAGAATAATATGCATAAATAAATTTTTTCATCTCTCTCATTGATTCAGCATGCATTTATGATTCTCCTTAATTTCCTGCTTACCTGATGATGCCTAATTATTGGATTATCTATTCCCCACATAGTCTTATCTATAACACAATATTCTACCGGTAACTCAAAAAGCTTATACTCTTTTACTATTTTTTCCAATACCCTCTGGTCCCAATCTTTTGTTTTCTTACAGCCTAAATCCCAACGCCGAAGAATATCCTTCGCTCGCTCAGTATTTGGAAAGTAAAGAGTTCCAGCCATAAGAGAATACTTGCGTTTACTAATATCTTGCTTCCAAAATGCTTTGTCCATTATATGAGCTGCTATATCACAATCAAGGTTATCAAAATCTATATCAATATCCCTCTCAAAAGTAGCATCACAATCTACTGCTAAAATAGAATCATTTACCATTTCCATAGCCCGAAGGATTAGAGAAGGTCTTTGCTTGACATTAAGTTGCCAATCACCAAGATCAATCACTGGGACTAATATAAAATGGTCAAGACAATTTGCCTCTATAGAATCTACAAGCTTTAAAGCCTCATGTTCATACGGAGTACCAATAGTATAAAAAGACCAAATAATCATTTTCTTTCGTACATTCCTACTGTTGAAACTGAAGTATTTATTAGATTCTCGTCAAGAGCTTTATCAAATGGCTTATATGGAAAAGCAGTTAAATAACTATTAGGGTTACAGTTCCATACCTTAAAACCAGCTCTTAAGAGATACGGTTGAAGAGCAGCAAAATATCCCATAAATCTTTTGAACAATCTGTTATTATGTTTAATAGCTCCTCTTGTTCTTTTCTCCTCAAAAGAATACTTAGCACTTTTGCTCATCCTAAAATCAGCACCTAATAAGTATATATTATCAAA
>Ga0210003_1003381_pt1 | contig 12995 bp, 13 predicted proteins | sample LantaG_FD_182804 | JGI IMG/M metagenome (GOLD analysis project Ga0210003, IMG submission 182804) | Deep subsurface microbial communities from Baltic Sea to uncover new lineages of life (NeLLi) - Landsort_02402 metaG (SPAdes) (version 2) | ecosystem: Environmental > Aquatic > Marine > Oceanic >... | reverse complement strand
CGCTCGTAGAGAGGGACTAAATTCGGTTTCCCCTCGCCCGAGGTGGTCGTCGCCGTGCTAACGAGCTTCCTGAAGGCCTCGAAGCCCGGGTCGTTGGGGGCCGGGAGAGGGGGCAGGGTCCGTGGAGGGGCTGTTTGGTGTTTTTTTGGTTGTTTTGGAAGAGGAAGAGGAAGAGGTTGAGAGAGGGAAAAAAGAAGGCAAGGGCGACGGCGACGATTTCAATCGGTTTCTCTTTCTTCTTTTACCTCCCTCTCATCTCATCCATCCCTTACCTGGCGCTGTCGGCTGTGGGACAGCGGTCGTGCCGCTCTCCTTGAGCGTCGTGAACGGCAGGGCGCGCGTGGAGATGGAGGGGCGTCGAGGTGGGAGGCGAGGAGGATGCGTCGGCGGCGTCCGAGCGGCGACAGCGACGGCGGCGGCCAATTTCGACGACGACGACGACGCTGGCGTCGCATTCGTCGCGGCTGAAGGCGACGCCGTGGCCTGCGATAAGGCTCTCATCGCGGCAGGCAAGCTCTCGAGGGCTCGCGATTAACGGAAGCGGAAAAGCCAAGCAACGAGCGAGCGAGCTCCTTGTTACTTGAAATAGAGGAGAATGAGAGAGTGAGGAGGTTGGGCTTTTGGCTAGCTTTTTTTTTCCCTTCTTCGTTGCTCTCTCACTCTCGCTTTTTTTTCCTTCGACGCTCTCCTCCCTTGCTCTTTCAAGCGCGCTCGCACTTCCCACTTGCTTTCCCGCTCGCACACTCAGAATGACCAGCGACCCCTCTGCGACGGAGCCCAAGCTCGACGAGTTTGTCGCCGACGCCGCGAAGGACGAAGAGGACGACGACGACGACCTGGACTCGCTCGGTGAGGAGAGGAGGAGAAGAAGCATCAGAACTTCTTTCCATCAAAAAGTTCAAATCATGCTCTCTCTCTCTTTTGCTAGCTCCTCCCCCCGCTCACTCACTTTCCCCCTCCCTTTTCCTCAATCCAATTCCGATAAACGCACATTTAGACGAAGACATGGGCGAGTTTGAGGCGATCGGCAAGGAGAAGAACCTGACGGTAAGGCAGTCGAAAGTGAAAAACGAAGATTAAAGATCGAAAGAAAAGAAACAACGAAAAGATTTCTCCGGAATCTCTCCTCGACATTCTCTCAAACCTTCTCTCACCCTTTTTCTCTCTCTCCTCAACCTTCTCACCTCCCCACCTCCTCACCCCAACCCCAACTCAACCAACCAACCAACTAATCAACAGGCCGACGGCGGCGTCACCAAGAAGATCACCACCCTGGGCAAGGGCTTCGAGAGGCCCGAGCCGGGAGACGAGGTGACCGTCCACTACACGGGCACGCTCGCCGACCCAAGCGGCGAGGAGTTCGACTCGTCGCGGTCGCGCGACCAGCCGTTCGTGTTCAAGCTCGGCCAGGGCCAGGTCATCAAGGGGTGGGACGTCGGCGTCGCCACCATGAGGAAGGGCGAGCGTTCGACGCTGACTATCAAGGCCGAGTACGGCTACGGGGAACAAGGCTCCCCGCCCAAGATCCCGGGCGGCGCGACGCTCTGCTTCGACGTCGAGCTTCTGTCGTGGCGTTCCTTCAAAGACATCACGGGAGACGGCGGCGTGATCAAGACGACGGTCGCCGGCACGGGCGAAGGGTGGAAGGCCCCCTCGGAGAGGGACATTGTGAAGGTGAACTACAAGCTCTTCGAGCCCGCGAAGGAGAAGAAGAAGGAAGAAGAGGAAGCAGGAAAAGGAAAAGAAGAAAAAGAAGAAAAAAGGAAAGTCCTCGCCGACGAACAAGGCACCTGCTTCGTTCTGGGCGACCCGGAAGCAGAGAGGCGCGTTCCAAGGGGCGTGATCGAGGCCGTGCGCACGATGAAGAAGGGAGAGAAGGCCACGCTCAAGCTCTCCGCCGCCTACGGTCCCCCCCAGGCGGCGAAGGCGGAAGCGAAAGGGAGCGAAGAAACCCAGACCACGACGGTCGCGGCCGACGGCGAGGTCGAGCTCGTGTCGTGGGAGGCAGTCGAGGAGATCTCGCCTGGGCTCGTCAAGCGCACAGTCGTCGAGTCCGAGTCCTGGACCAAGCCCAGCCCCGGGTCCACCGTCAACGTGATCCTGCAAGGGAGCTACTCCAACAAGGGCGAAGGCGGAGAAGGCGCGGCCAAGAAGACAGTTTTCTTCCCGAAGCGAGAGGTCGAGTTTGTCGTCGACGACGGAGAAGGGATGGGGAAAATCCTCCTCACCACCACCGAAGGAGAGGAAAACCAGCCCCTCCTTCTGCCGATCCCCGAGGGCCTCGACGACGCGATCCGCCACGTGGCAGAACGGGAGCGCTGCGTCATCACCTGCTCCGCCGAGCAGGGCTACGGCTCGAAAGGCCTCCCGGCGCTCGACGAAGGCGGCGGCGTCTCGGGGTCCGTGGCCGTTCCCCCCAACACCGAGCTCGAGTGGGACGTGGAGCTGGTCAAGCTCCAGAAGGCCAAGGAGTCCTGGGAGATGGACGAGCCCGAGAAGATCGCGGCGGCGGAGACGGCAAAACTCGCCGGCAACGCCAAGTTCAAAGTCGGCCATTTCACGGCGGCGATCAAAAAGTACAGCCGCGCTCTCAACTTTGTCGAGTACGACTCGGGCTTCGGCGCAGAGGCCAAGGCCCAGGCCGCCGAACTCAAGAAGGCGTGCAACCTCAACCTGGCCGCGGCGAGGCTCCGCACGGGCGACTGGAGGGGGGTGGTGACGGCTGCGGACAAGGTCCTGGAGAGGGACGGGCTCAACGTCAAGGCGCTCTTCCGGCGCGCGCAGGCGAGGCTGGCGCTGCAGGAGTTTGTCGAGGCCGAGCGCGACGCCCGCGTGGCGCTGGCCGAGGACCCGACCGCCGCCGACCTGAAAGCTCTTTTGGCCAAAATCAAAAAAGAGGCGCAGGCCTACGACAGGAAGCAGGCGAAGCAGTTCAGCAACCTCTTCGGGAGGATGGCGGCGATGGAGGCCGCGGAGGAGAAGAAGAAGAAGTTGAAGGAAGAGAAGGAAGGGAAGGAAGAGAAGGGAGAAGAGATGGCGGTGGAGGCGGGTGCGGCTTGAGAGAGAAAAAGAAAGAGATTGGACTTTTTTTCTTTTTTTTAGATTTTAGATTCGCGCGCTCTGATTTAGAAAAAAAACTAGATAGGTAGAGAAAGAGAGTTAGAAAGAGCAAGAGCAGAGCATTCGCCGTGTGTTTGTAACTCGGCGGGTGGCTGAACAACTTTTCCAAAAGAAAAAAACATTACAAACTTTTTCATTCAGAGCAGGTCGAAAAACGCGGGCGCCCCTTGCCCGATCTCCCAGAGCGCGAGCCCGGTCCCGACCTCCGCCGCCGCGCGCAGCCTGGCCTCCAGGCTCGGCAGCGTCGGCATCCAGACCCGCGAGAACGAGTCGGCGTCGGGCGAGCTCGAGGAGGAAGGGACGTCGAAGGAGGCCTCTGCCGCGAGCTCGTCCCAGCGGCCGTTGCCGGCAAAGTTCGACGACGAAGAAGAAGAAGCGTTGCGGATCCTCTCGAGCGCGTCGAGCGTTGTCACCGTGTCCCTCGCCGCGATCCTCCTCCTGGCCCCTCCCTCTGCTCCTCCTTCGATCTCCCACGAGACCGCGTAGAAGGGGACGCCCGTCAGGACCTTCCTTCTGTCCCCGACGGCGCGGGCCAGCGCCAGCGCGGACGACCTCACCCAAGGCAGCGGCGCGTTGGGCGGCGGGTTGCCGGTCCCGCTTCCGCTCCTCTCTCCTCCGTCCTCTTCCGTCTTCGTCTTTGAGTGGACCTTCCCTTCCCCGTCGGCCTCGTTGTAGTCGTAGCTCATCAGCGACCACAGGTCGACGTGCCTGTGCAGCCGGTCCGCGGCGGCCAGGTAGGCCTCGTGCGCCTCGGGCTGCGTCTCCTCGGGCGGCGGCGGCGGAACAGCTAAAACGAGCAGGTGCGGCGGGTCGTCGGCGGCTCTGGGTCCGACCGGGTTCTTCCGCTTCCTCCTCGCGGCCCTCTCGGCGAGCTCCTTGGCGTCGAGTCCGTGGTGCTCCGCGTGCCCGTCCCGCATCGGGTGGTCGTGGTCGTGGTCGTGCAGCGCGCCGGCGACGCGCTTCACGAACAGCGACGCGCCGTTGGCGGCGCCCTGCAGCATCTTGACCCTGGCCTCGGCCTCGGCCGGGTCGAGCGTAGAAAGCTGGTCGGCCGGGAGGGGCGAGGAGATCGCGGACCAGGCGGGCCAGGCCTCGAGGACCCAGCCATCGTAGCCGCGCTTGGTGGCCTCCTCGTCGAGTTGGCGGCTGTTGTTTGGGTGTGTGTGTGGGTGGTTGGGGGAGAGAGAAAGAGAAAGAGGAAGAATGAGTTTTTGTTCGCGCTGTCTTCAGAGAGGAAGAAAAAAACCCGAAAAGAAAAACTTGAAAAACTTCTTCTAAGCTCTTCTCACCCAATAGACAGCGCGTGCGACGCGGCCCCACCAAACAGCAGCGCCAGCGCGAACCTGTCCAGCTCCAGGGACACTCGGGGCAGGATCTTGGTGTTGGGCGCCCTCGTCCTCATCTCCTGGAGCCACTTTTCGTCGACGCCCTCGCCGCCCTTCAGAATCGGACCGACGACGTTTTTGTTCTTGCGCTTCTTCTTGTCTTCGGGGCTCGGAGCGACGATCTGGTACCACACGGGGCTCACGTGCGTGATCTTCTCGTGGAATTTGAGGGCCGCTTCGAAGCCTCGCGGGTTCCACGGTGTGACGTAGGCCAGCGTCGGCGGCGGAGGGAGCTGCGTTTTAGGAGGCTTTTCTTCGTCTTCCGCCGTCGCCGTCGTCGTCTTTTTCTTGCCCTTGTTCTTCTCGGCCTTCTTCTGGAGCTTCACCTTGGTCGCGTGGGCGCGTGCCTCGTTCCACAGGGACGTGTACCGCCTCTCCTGTTGCGTTCCCGGGTGGAACGAGCCGTAGCTGGAGAGGATCGTGGCCGCGGAGAGGGACGCAGGCGCCGTGGCGTCGGCGAGGCCTCGGGCGACGGACGAGGAGTTGGAGGTCGAAGAGAGAAAAGCTTGACGATGGTATTGGCGATTGGTTTTCAGAGAGAGAGAGAAAGAGAGAGGGATTCGTTCGAATTCGGCGACTCGTCAGCGGATGATTTCCCTCCAAACGAGCATGAAGGCGTACTTCTCGATCGTCACAAGGCGCCTGCATGCGGCAAAAACTCACCTGGAGAGCTTAAGGAGGTCCAATGGTGGCGCGCGAGGCTCAAGACAATCGACCCTGCGATTGCCGCCGCGAGCATAATCGTCCGTTCGGAGACCGACCTCCGCTGTTGCTGCTTCTGTTGCGCGCGCGGCTTCGTGGATGCGTCGCTCTCATGCTTCTGGTCATTGCTGCAGTCCGGATCGCTCGACGCGGGATCGGAGGCCGCGGCGGCGGCGGCAGAGGCGGCGGCCGTGCGGCGGAGCATCTTGATTGAGTAGGAAGGAGAAGGGAAGAAGGAAGTGAACAAAGTTTTTTCTCCTTCTGTTTTTCTCTCTTCTTTCTTCTTCTCTCCTCCTCCTCCGATCACGCCCCTCTCTCCAATTCCGTTTTCGCAACTGGGTTTCTTTGCGTAGGGTCAATTCTTTTATTGTTCACAATGAAAACGAAAAAAAAAAAAAAAACAGTTGTTCTCTCTCTTTCTCTTTTTTCAAACAGGCGAAAAAAATCACTCACTCACTTTCACTCCCGGAACGCCAGCGGCGGCTCTGCGAGCACCGAGTCCCTCGCTGTCGACGCCGCCGCGGCGACCCTCGCCACGGCCTCGCCCACCGCGCCCTTGTGGGCGATCGCGGCGTCCAGGGCGGCGCTAACTGCGTCGGAGAGCGCGGCGACGTCCGCCTCGAGGGCGGAGAGCTCGGCCTCGGCAGCCTCCTGCGTGGCGGCGGCCTCTTGCTCCGCGGCGTCGGCGTCGGCTTCTGCCGCCGCCGCTGCTGCTGCGGCCGAGGAGGAAGTCGAAGAAGCAGTTTCCCTCTCAGTTCCTCCGCTAAACCTCAGCGCGGCAGCCTCGGCCTCCACGGCAGCCACGCTCTCGTCCGCCGCCGCCTTGGCCGAGGCGAACCTGGCCTCTGCGGCCTCGAGCTCCTGCCTCAGCGCGGCGGCGCCGTCGGCCCTCGCCGCGGCGGCCTGCGTCGCCGATTCGAGCTCCGACCTCAGAGACCGCGCCTCGGCCGCCAGCTCCCTGGCGCGCTCCTTCGCTCCTTCCCTGACGCGCTCGACGGCGGGGCGGGCCGCGGCGCGGAGGTCGATCCCGCCGAGGATCGCGACCTCGTCGGCGGGCGCGGACCTGTCGAGCCGCGCGACGTCGAGGTGCGCCCCTCCGGCGCGCTTGGCCGACGCCGGCGCGAGCTCGAGGGCTCGGGCCTTTCTCGAGTACTCGGCGACGCCGCCGCGCTCCAGCTCGTCCGTCTCCGATCCCAGGGCCCGCTCGGCCTCGTCGGCCCTCGCGTCCGCGTCGCGGGCTGCAGCCAAAGAAGTTTGGGCCGACTCGCGGGCGCGGGAGGCCTCGCGGAGCATGCGCGCGACGTCGTCGGTCGAGACCGTCTGCGCCGCGAGCTTGCCCTTGAGCACCGCCACGTCCTCTTTCAGGGAGGCTTCCCTGGCCCGCGCCGAGGCGGCCCGGCGGTGCGCCGCGTCGATCGACGAGCGCAGCGCGCGGGCGTGCTCCTCGAGCTTGGCCGAGACTGCGGCCAGCGCCCGCCTGTCCTCTGCCGCCGCGGCCTCGGCCCGCCGCGCCGCGTCGAGCGGCGACGGCTCCGAGAGCAGCAGCTCGGCCTCGGCCCGCAGCGAGCCCACCTCGCTCCGCAGGGCCGCGACCCTCCGCGCCACCTCGGCGTCGCGCTCGGCGAAGCGGGCGGCGCAGGCCGCCGACTCTCTCGAGGCCGCGGCGTCGTCGCCCTGCATGTAAGCTGCATAAGCCCTCCTGGTGTACTCTGTGAAAAGCTTGTTGTTCGCCGCCTGCGAGCTCGCGTCGCCTTCCTCCTCCTCTCCTTCGCTGCTGCCTGCCGTCTCTGCCTCTCGGGCCTCTCGCTGCGGTTGGGTTTGAGTTTCGTTAGAGAAAAAAGAGGGTTCAAAAAGGATGAGTTTTTTCTTTCTTTTTTTCGAGTCGGGTTTTTTCTCTTTCTCTCTTCTCTTCTCTCCGCTCTTCTCCAAAACCTCTGCTCCTACTCCTTACCGCCCTGTCGATGTACTCCACCAGGTCCGCCAGCCACGCCAGCGCCCCGAGCAGCCCCGGCCACGTCGAAGACGACCCCACCGAGAACAGCGCGCACTTGGAGAACGCCACCGGATATTTCAATCGCCTAAAGCCCAGAGCGACGTCGTCCTCGAGCTTGCGGAAGGCCGCCGTGGTCGGGTCGACGAGCCGGAACAGGAACAGCGCGATGGCAGAGAACTCCTTCGTGGTCGGCGACGCCAGCGTCTTGGGCCCGAGCGGCGTCGCCGTGTAGCCGTGCCGGAGCAGGCACGAGCGGACCGTCGCGGCGAGCTGCTGCTGGAAGGCCTTGTCCGAGAGCGGGCGCGGGTCCTTCCTTAGGAGGGAGGAGGAGGAGGAGGAGGAAGAGGAGGAGGCGGCGGTGGTCGAGGTTTCGGCGGCGGTGGGGGCGCTGTTGGAGTGAGAGGTTGAGGAGAGGAGGAGAAGCGGGAGAAGGAGGAGGAGAAGCGGGAGGTGAGAGGCAAAGAACGACGAACGTCGAACGACGAACGACGACGCGCGCTCTTTGTAACTCTCTCGGCGTTTTTTTTCTCGAGGCCAAATGGACGCCTCGTTCTCTTTTTCCGTTTCATTTCTTCGCGTTCTCTCGTAGAGCACACATGCCTCTCGTTCTCGTCGAGAGGAAAGGAGAGAAGAACAGAAGAAAGAGTGCGAACGAGGGGCATTTCGCTCAAGTCGATTTCTTTTTTTTCAACTGTCGCCTTTGGTCGTTGTCGTCGTCGTTGTCGACGGAGAAAGCAAGAGAGCATTGCTCCCGCGTTCTCTCTCTCTCTCTTCCACTTCCAGTTTCCACTCACCGCCTGTCTCTCGCGGTCGCGGTCAAGGACGACGACGCGGGACCGCCTGCGACGGGCCTCCCCGAGGAAGACGCCGCCGTGGGGGCTCCGGGGCGACGAGGGGCATTGGTCGTCGCCGCCGCCGTCGTCGCATGCCCCTTTGTTGGCCTCCCCGCCGTCGCTCCTCCTTGCCTCCCGACAGAGACCGCGTCACTGAAGCGCGCGTTGAGGTCGGCCGGGGACAGCGCCGAGAGGGCGCGGGCCTGGTTGTCCATGGCTGCTGGGGGGGGGGGGGGGGGAGGAAAGAAGAAGAGAACGAAAGAAGAAGATAAAGAAAGAGAGGGAGGGAAGAGGGAAGAGGGAAGAGTGAAGAGAGAGCGAGAAAGAAGGAAAGAAGATGTTCGACCTCCGCTTTCACAACTCACAAAACTTTTTCCTCCCCTTCTACCCCTTCTTCGCCACTCCGCCACTTCGCCAACTCCTCCCGCCCTCCACCAACGAGACCATGTCCTCCGCCCTCCTCTGCAAGCCCCTGCGCCAGGCGCCCCTCGCCCGCGCGAACAACAACAAGGCCGCCGCCGTCGCTGCTCGCGCCGCTGCTCCTCGTTCTTCCTCGGCGCTCCGCGCCGTCGACGTCGGCTCCGTCGGGTCCGACTGGCCCGCCAACTGGGCGCTGGCGTCGTTCGAGGACGTGGGCGAGTACTTCAACACGAAGCTGCTCAAGGTGAGGGAAGGGGAGGGGGAGGAGGTTTGGAGGGGAGCAGCAGCGCGGGAAGGGGGGGAGGGAGAGAGAGGGAGGAAAACAACGAGGGCGGCCGGCCGACTGCGGCGCGCTCGCATCGCAAGCGTCCTTCTCTCTCCTCTCCCTTTCGCGCGCGATCAAACGCCTCTCGTGGTCTCTTTTTGCTCTCGATTCTACTCTCAATGGCGCATCGATGATGTCGACTGCGCTCTCGAACAGGGTGGATGCAGAGATATGGGCTGGAGGACGCGGGAGCGGAGCAGCGATTGATTGAGGCGGGAAAAGAAAAAAGCGACGACGATGCGATCAATTCTCGACGCTCAAATATCTTCTTCTCGAAATCCCCCCGACACACTCGCAACAGGCCGCCACGCGCCCGGACATGCCCCTGTCCGACATCATGGTGAGGGAATACGATGTTACAAGTTGGGAAATTAGCAAGAAGAGAGAAGCGTGGAAAGTGAGAGAGAGAGAGCGCGCGCCCGAGAGAGAGAGACGAGAGCATCGGCCGCGCTTCGTCGCTCGACCCATTCGAAAGCTCATTCCTCTCCGCTTTCTCTTTCCTTTTTCACAATCCAGGCCACCACGCTGAAAGTCACCACCCCCGACACGACACTGGAAGAGGCCGCCAAGCTGTTCGACACGGTGAGAGAGTTCACGGAGAGAGAAAAAGAGAGACGAGAGGAGAAAGAGGCGTTTGAAGCGAAAAGGTCTTTTTCGTTTTTTCTTCTTCGCCGCCGCCCTCGACGAGGATGCTTCGAGCTCTCTCTCTCCTCTCTTCCCTCTTTTTTTCAACCCCGGGACCACCAAAGTATCTTCAAGAGCTCAAAACCAACCCTCACCTCATCCCACCTCCCCAACACCAGGTCACGGGCGTCCCCGTCGTCGCCTCCAAGGGGTCCAAGACCCTCGTCGGCGTGCTCAGCCGCAAGGACGTTGTCGGCAAGGACCGCGCCTCGGGCGCGACGGTACGCGACGCGATGAGCTCGCCGCCGATCGCCGCGCGCGCGAGCTCGCGCGTGGCCGACGCCGCGGGCCTGATGCTGAAGCACAAGGTGCACCGGATCCCGGTGGTCAACAGCCGCGCGGAGCTGATCGGGATCGTGACGAGGACCGACATCTTCACGGTGGGTTTTTTTTTCTTCGTTTAAAAAGGTCGAGAGGTCGAAAAAGGAACAAAAACTAACTAACTCTCCTCCTCTCTTTCTTTCTCTCTGTCCCAACCAAATCCAAAAAACAACAACAGGCCATGCTCGCCGCTGCGCCCGGAGGAGGCAACTAGAAGAGAGAAAAACAAAGGCCACCTTTTGTTTTGTTTTTTTGCAGATTGAGAGATGATGGTTTTAGAGAGAAAGAGGGAGAGAGAGCCGCGCGGGGGTTGACAAAAAGAGAAGAACAACAACAACAAAAAACATTTGTCAAAAACTCGAGCTCTTCTTTTTCTCTTTCTTTTTCTTTCTCGTTTGCTTTGTCTCTTTTCAGTCTCACGTTGTGTCGCTCTCTGTTACAGCAGCTACATCAGCAGCAATTCCAGCAGCAGCAAGAATAGCAGCTTTGTCCCTAGCATCATAATCCCGAGCAGCAGCGTCTCCACAAGCGGCAGCGGCACTGCTGAAGGCCCTCTGCACGGCTTTCGGGAGGGTCTCGCTGATGATCACGTTCCGGTGGCTCACATTGCCGAGCCTCTCCGCCTCCTCCCCCGTCAGGTTCCACAGCGCGTCGACGAAGGCCACGCGGAAGCTCCCGGGCCCCTTCGAAGAGGCCGCCCTCTCGGCGAGGGAGGCCGCTGCATTGTAACCCCCGATCACCGCGGCGATCGCGTGCGCGTAGTAGCTCTGGAGGTGCCGCGGGCCCTTCGCCTTGGCGTCCCGGGCGCCGAGCGTGGTCGCGAGGTCCCCGAGGGTCGCCGCGATCAGCGCGCCCAGGGCGCAGCCCGTGGCGGTCACGGTGGGCTGGAAGCGCGCAGAGCCGGACTCGACAGCGAAGCAGGCGCTCTCGTGCTGGATGAACTCTGCCGCCTCTGCTTCGTCTCCTTCTGCTTCTCCTTCTCCTTCTGCTTCTCCTTCTCCCCCTTCTGCTTTTGCTTTTTTGAGAAAGTGCTTGACAAAGAGCTTGCCTTCGACTTGCTTCCCGTCGGCCGTCCTCCGCATCGGCCTCGAGGCCGGGGGGATGAAGACGAAGTCCGTCTCTCCCGTGACGATGGTGATGCAGTCGCAGAGGCGCGCGACGGTGGACGCGGCATGGGCCTTGGCCGTGGAGGAGAGCCCCGGGGCGCTGTCGACGCCCGTCGAGGTGGTGGCGGCAGTGTCTGTTGCTGTGTTGCTGTTCTTTTCGTCGTCGTCGCCGTCGCCGCCGCCGCCACCGCCGCCGCCGCCGCCGCCGTCGCCGGCGCTCGGAGCCCGCAGCGCCTTGGCCAGCGCGACCATCTCCGAACCGTTGCCCTTGATGCATACGGGCTTCAAGTCGCGGACCAGCGCGACGATCGCCGCGGTGCGCGCCTGCGTGCAGCCGCACGCCACCGGGTCGAGCACCCACGGCTTGCCCGCGTCGTGCGCGGCCCTGGCAGCCGCCCTCGCGCCCGCGAGCGCCGCGGCGCTGAGCGTCCCGACGTTTACTAGCACCGCGTCGGCGTGCCTCGTCGCGAACTCGCCCGACTCGGACGCGTCCGAGACCATCGCCGGGGAGCACCGCATCGCCAGGAGCACGTTGGCGGTCAGGTCCATCGCCACGGCGTTGGTGATGCACTGGACGAGTGCCGGGCGGCCCGGCCCGCCCGGGCGCGAGGTGCGCCGGCGGAGCTCGTCCCATTGGATGGCCATCCCGCGGTTACACGCGTTGACCCTCGTCATCCAGATGCCGCCGTGGGGTTTGTGGTACGACGGCTGGGGGTCGTGCGGGTCGAGAGAGAGCTCGGAGAGGATACCCGCGGCAATCTGCGGATGCGGGTGCTGCAGGATCAGGTGCCGGTTGGGCTGCATTTTCTTTTCTTTTTTCTTTTCTTTTGCTTTTGCGGCAGGTAGCACTAGCAAGAGAGTACTCTTCTTTTTGTCGATCAAAGGTTTTTGCTCAAATAGAACGCGAATGAGCGAGACGAGAGACAGAAGAAGAAAGGAAATGAAGAAGAAAAAAAGTGAATTGAGGAGATCTAGCCATACAAAAAAACTGAGTTCCTCAAAAAAAAAAGCAGATCGACTTTGAGCTCTCGCGCTCTCTCCCTGATGCGCTCTGCTCTACCCCAAGCGGACCCTCGAGATCCTTCAGGGATCTCAAGCGAGCTCTGGATCGCACACCTTGGCGGAAGCTCGGTGGGCAAAGGCGATGGCAATTTCGATCGAAACAGCATCGTCGACGACGATGCCCGTCATCGACTTCAAACCTCGACCTCGACCTCCTCTGCGACCTCTTCCTCTGCCTTTTCCGCCCTCGCCTGCCTGCGCCACCCGTTCGTGCGCGCCCTCGCAGACGGCTCTCTGCCCGTGGAGTCGTTCCGGTTCTACGTAGCGCAAGGTGAGAGAAAGAGAGAGAGAGAGAGTTGGGGTATGTTTCGGTTTCGGTTCTCTCTTTTCTTTCTAGCGGAGCCTCCTCTCTCACTCCCGACTTTCTTTCTCTCTCTCTTTTCTCTCTCTTTCAGACTTCCACTTCCTCACCGCCTTCTCGCGGGCCTACGCCCTCGCAGCCGATGCTGCCGCTTCATCAGGCGACACAGAGGCCTCCGCGACCCTCACCGAGCTCCAGCAGAGCATCGACGAGGAGCTCGAGCTCCACCGCGGCTTCGCGGCCTCGTGGGGCGTTGTCCTGGAAGCAAACGAAGACGATAAGGGAAACGGAGGCGCTGCTTCTAGTTCACCTTCGTCGCCGCTGCTTCTGCCTCGGCCCTCGGCCGCGACGACGGATTACACGACTTTTCTCATAGAGACCGCATCGAAGGCCAAGAAGCATTCTTCTTCCTTGGTGGGCGTCGCTCGGGCGCTGGCTGCCATGGTGCCCTGCTGCAGGCTCTACGGCTGGCTCGGCGTCAAGCTCGCTCAAGAGAAAAGAGAGGAAGAACTAGAACGAGAAGAAGGAGAAAGAGACGCGAGGTCGAAAGAAAGCACCAAAGTCCAAAAACCAAACCCTTTCTCGGCCTGGATCGAGACCTACTCTTCGCTCGAGTACCACGCCGCGACGTGCAAGCTCGAGGCGCTGCTGGATAGGCTGGCAGAAGGCCTATCGGCTGAGGAGCGCGGTGAGTTTTTTTTTTTTTTTTTTTTTTTTTTTTTTTTATTTTTTTTTTTTTTTTT
>Ga0210003_1003379_pt1 | contig 12998 bp, 11 predicted proteins | sample LantaG_FD_182804 | JGI IMG/M metagenome (GOLD analysis project Ga0210003, IMG submission 182804) | Deep subsurface microbial communities from Baltic Sea to uncover new lineages of life (NeLLi) - Landsort_02402 metaG (SPAdes) (version 2) | ecosystem: Environmental > Aquatic > Marine > Oceanic >... | reverse complement strand
ACGCCCAGGGCAAACGTCATTCCGCACAACACAGCCACTTTCATACCAGGCTCCTTTCTGAGAACACCTCCGAAGAAACACAGCTCTTGCCGAAAATTGGATTACCCTACACAATAGCACAATAGCGGTTAGCTGTCAAGCATGAATTGAAGGCGGAAGTGGGCATCCGGGCAGGCGTCGCCCGCCTGCATCCACATTTGCGATCGCGGGCGTCTCGCCTGCATCAGCAAGGCATGACGCCTGAGGCGTGCGGCGTGCGGCGTGCGGCACGAACCCTATGGGACATATGAGTCCTATAGGTCCTATTCTGCGTAGCTTGCCTGACGCCTGATGCCTCGCTGCCCTCGCACGCAGGCGTCGCCCGCTCTCACACTTCACACTTCACACTTCGCATGCGCACCTCTTCATCCTGTTCCCACGGTTGAAACCGTGGGCTACAAATATTTCGCCCTTTGGGGCTGATAAGGAGACGAAGGGTTAAGATGCGGGCGAGACGCCCGCGATCCCAGGCGGCGCCGTTCACACTTCAGACTCCTCGTTCTCTTCCTTCCCTCTCCGCGGCTCCGCCCCGCCTTACCAGGCGGACGCTCCGCGTGAACTCCTTGGGCGTCTGGCATTAGGCCTCAGATCCTATGGGGCATATGAGTCGTATAAGTCGATTCCGCGTAGCTTGGCTGACGCCCGGGAAGCCGGCCGCTGGGATCGCGGGCGTCCCGCCCGCATCCTCAAAATTCCATCTCCTTACAAGAGGCCGGCAGACTTTAGCCCACCACGTGAGCCGTAGGAACATGTCACCCCATCATAATTAGCCTCCGCAGGAAGGCGACAGAAAACATGCCCGATTGCCGATCCAGCAGCAGCCCGCAAGAGCCGCCCCTGACAGGGCTTGCGCGGGTCTTGCGACGGTTACCCAAGGCTCCCTCGGTCGCCCTGGGCTAGAAATTGATCCGCCACGTTGGGGCTTTGAACTGAAGGTGAATATGAATGATGCCGGCGAGGACGCCGGCGTGGGCGGGCACAGAGACCCGCCCCTACATCAGCTCACATCATTCTTCGTTGAAAGTGCCCTCTATATCCATTATACCACATAAATGGGCACTTGTCAAGTCGATCGGGCGGATTTTTTTTGGAAAAATCGGCGCGAGTTCGAGATTTGCACGCTGGTGAAGGAATTCCGAGCTTGAGTTTGCGGAATTTTTTTTCAGAATTCTCAGACAGGACTGCCTGCGCTGCGGAGGGAGCGGGGTACGCCGACCGGCTGAATGAACAGCATGGCCGGCGCCTGGCATCCGCCCAAATCACCCCTTGATCACCGCTACCGGCCGCAGGCGGGCCACTTTCAGCGCGATGCCGGCCGTGGCGACGACATTCACCACCTCCTCGACGTCCTTGTATGCGAGCGACGCTTCCTCTCCGAGCGTTTTGCGGCCCTTCGCCCTGATCACCACGCCCCGGCTCTCGAGTTCGCGGGCAATATCGTGGCCGCGAGTCTGCTTCAGCGCCGCCGTGCGGCTGAGCAACCGCCCCGCGCCGTGGCAGGTGCTGCCGAAGGTTTTCTCCATGGCCGCAGCCGTGCCCACCAGCACGAACGACTGCCTGCCCATGTCGCCCGGGATCAGCACCGGCTGGCCCACCGCCCGATACGGCTCCGGCGTCTCGGGATGGCCGGGCGGGAATGCGCGCGTTGCACCTTTGCGGTGCACGCACACCCGCCGCTCGGCTCCGTCGATCTTGTGGTTCTCGAATTTTGCGATGTTGTGCGCGACGTCGTAAACCAGCCGCAGGCCCATGTCGCGCCGCTTGCGGCCGAGAATGCGCTCGAACGCCTTGATCGCCAGATGCATGATCGTCTGCCGGTTAGCCCACGCGAAATTCGCGGCGCAGGCCATCGCCGCCAGGTAGTCCATCCCCTCCGGCGAATCCAGCGGCGCGCACGCAAGCTGGCGGTCGGGCAGGTCGATATGATATTTCTCCACCGCTCGCTGCATCACTTTCAGGTAGTCGGAGCAAATCTGGTGGCCGAACCCGCGCGACCCGCAGTGAATCTGCATCGCGATCTTGCCCTCTTCCAGTCCGAATGCTGCCGCCGCCTCGGGATGGAAAATTTCGTCGACCACGTCAAGCTCGAGGAAATGGTTGCCCGAGCCGAGCGTGCCCATCTGCTCGGCCCCGCGCTTCGCGGCGTGATCGCTGACTTTCGAGAAATCGGCGTTTTCGATCCGGCCGAGGTTCTCGGTGCGCTCGAGGTCGTCCTGAATGCCGAAGCCGCGCTCGACGGCCCATTCGGATCCGCGCAGCGTGACCTGCTCGAGCGCCGACCGCCCGAGCTTTTCGATCGCCTTCGACGCGCCCACGCCCGTCGGCACGTCGCGGAACAGTTGGTTGTTGAGCGCTGTCAGATTGTCGCCGATCTCCGCGCGAGTCAGGTCCGTTCTCACCAGCCGGACGCCGCAGTTGATGTCGTAGCCGATTCCGCCGGGCGAGATGACGCCATCTTGGGCGGGATCGGTGGCCGCCACGCCGCCGATGGGGAAGCCGTAGCCCAGGTGGATGTCGGGCATGGCCAGCGAATACTTCTGGATGCCCGGCAGGTGGGCCACGTTCACCGCCTGCTGCAGACTGTCGTCCTGCATCACGGCCTCGAGCAGTTTTTCGGACGTATAGATGCGTGCGGGCACGCGCATTCCGCCGGTTGCCGGAACTTCCCACACGCATTCTTCCACGCGATTGATCGGAATGGTCCTCGGCATGATGGCTGTCCTTATATGTCGAATGTTATGGTGGCGGTCCATTGCTCGTCGGAATGTTCGACGTGCAGGCCGGAATAGGTGACCGCCTTTATATCAGTCTGAAGCTCGTGTCGGGCGGCGTCATATTCTTCGCCGCCGACGGTTGCGCGCAGGTGGCGGGAATCGATCTCCTCGATGTCGAACTCGCACAGCAGCAGGTGCTCGGTTTCGAAGCGAAACAGCAGTTCGGTCAGCCAGTTGACCATCAGCTCCTCGTAGTCGTCCGCGTCGATCTCCACACTGCGCCGGACGCGCGGGCGGATCGACTCGATGTCACCGATCAGGTCGAACATACCGCCGGCCGCATTGGCAAGCAGCTCGGCGGCAGTGTCGGCTGTCACCTTCACGGCCACGTCGGCGGTATGTTCCACGACCTCATATTTCGGTTTCATTTTTGCCCCGGTAACATTCGGCTGCGCCGTCAACGGTATTTTCGGCGCCGTCAGGCACTGAATTACTCCATGCCGTATTCTTTCAGCTTGCGATACAGCGTCCGTTCGCCGATATCCAGCATCCTGGCCGCCTCGGCGCGGTTGCCGCCGGTGGCTTCAAGCGTTTCGGCCACAAGCTGCTGCTCGGCGTCGCGGATGGTCATGCCCGGTGCAAGCCGCACAGTCGCAGCCCTCGGTGCGACCGGTGCGAGGTCGGAAGGCAGGTCGTCAGTATCCAGAACAGGATCGCGGCTCACCACGACCATGCTCTCGATGCAGTTTCTAAGCTCCCTGACGTTTCCCGGCCACTCCTGGTGCACCAGAATTTCGCGTGCACCGGGGGTCATCTCCTTGATCTCGCGTCCGTGTTGCCTGGCGAATTCCTGGACGAATGCGTCGATCAGCAGCGGGATATCCTCCCGTCGCTCGCGCAGCGGAGGCAGCGACACGGTCACCACCTTCAGCCGGAAGTACAGGTCTTCGCGAAACCTGCCTTCCTCCACCAGCTTCTCGAGCGGCTTGTTGGTGGCCGCCACCAGGCGGACGTCAACGTTTATCGGTGTATTGCTGCCGACGCGCATTATCTCGCGCTGCTCGATCACCCGCAGCAGCTTGACCTGCGTTGACTCGGGCAGATCGGCCACCTCGTCCAGAAACAGCGTCCCGCGATCGGCATACTCGAACCGCCCCTTGCGTTGTGTGTCGGCGCCGGTGAATGCGCCCTTCTCGTGGCCGAACAGCTCGCTTTCGAGTATTCCCTCAGACAGTGCGGCGCAGTTGAGTGCGACGAACGGCCTGTTCTTGCGCGGGCTGTTGAAATGGATCGCGCGAGCCACCAGCTCTTTGCCCGTGCCGCTTTCGCCGTAGATGAGCACCGTGGCGTTGGTAGGCGCCACGTATTTCAGCGTTTCGACGATCTCGCTCATGCGGCGGTTGTTTCCGATGATTCCCTCATAGCTGAACCGCTCGTCGAGCTGGCGGCGAAGCTCGCGGTTATCCTGCTTGAGCCTCACCTTCTCGAGCGCCTCCTTCGCCACGGCCCGCAGCTCGCCAACGTGCACCGGCTTCAGCAGATAGCTGAACGCCCCCTCCTGCATCGCCTCCACGGCGTTCTTCACGCTGCCGTGCCCGGTGACCATCACCACCTCGGTGTCGGGCGACGCCTGCTTCACCGCGCGCAGAACGTCCATCCCCCCGATAGGATTCATCACCAGGTCGGTGAACACGAGGTCCACCGCGTGCCGGTCCAAGACTGCAAGCCCGGCCTTGCCGTTGGTTGCGGTGATGGTCTCGCAGCCGCTGCGCTCGAGTGCTTCGGCGAACGATTCCGCCAGGTGCTGCTCGTCGTCTATAATCAGAACCGTTCCGCGGCCGTCAGTCATCGATGTTGCCCTCCCCCTCGCGTGCGTCGGCTTTGCCGGGGCATGCCAGCGGCAGCAGCACGGTCACGCTCGTGCCGTGTCCGGGGTCGCTTTGGATGCCGATGCTGCCGCCGTGTTTTTCGATGATCCGCTTCGTTGTGGGCAGCCCCAGCCCTGTGCCCGCTCCCTTTGTCGAATAGTACGGCTGGAAAATTTTCTCGAGCATTTCGGCCGGCATCCCAGGCCCGGTGTCGGTGATCTCGACGCGTGCGAAGCCGCCCTCGCGCGTGCTGCGGATCATGATCTGGCCGTCCTGCTCGATGGCCTGCTGGGCGTTCTTGAGGATGTTCAGGAATGCCTGCTTGATGAACTTGCGGTCCATGCGGCACGGCGGGAGGTTGTAATCGCAGAACCTGATCACCTCGATGTTTTTCAGGCGCGCCTCGCCTGTGATGAAATCCGCAAGCTCGCCCAGAAGCTCGTTCAGGTCGTGCTCGAGCAGCTCAAGCTTTTCTATCCGCACGAACCGGAGGAAATCGTCGAGTATTTCCTGCAGCCGCTGCGTTTCGTTTTGAATGCGGTCGAGCTTGCGCAGCGCGCGCCTTTCACGCGGCGTGTTCGCGTCGAGCCAGTCCTCTTTCAGCAGTTGCAGATTCACGTTGATGGTCGACAGCGGGTTGCGGATTTCGTGTGCAAGGCCGCCTACGAGCGTGGTGAGCGAGGCACAATCTTCTGTTGAGTCTGTCTGTCTCATCGTTTGCAAGATTCCCTTCAAGCTGCCCACGACAACGCCCCGGGGCAGCCCGGGGCGTTCGTTTCTGATGATGATGGCGGGTGCCGCAGCTCAGGCGATGCTCCCGGTGTCAGCCGAACCCGCTGGGCGGCTATTGGTCGTTATCGTCGTCTTCTTCTCTTTTCTTGTTCTTCTTCTGTTCTTTCAGCAGTGCCTTGCGGCTGAGCTTGATCCGCCCCTGGTCGTCGATGTTGATGATCTTGACCGTGAGCGTGTCGCCGAGTTTGACCACGTCTTCGGTCTTCTCGACGTAGCCTTCGGACAATTCCGAGATGTGCACGAGGCCGTCGGTTCCCGGCAGGATTTCGACAAACGCGCCGAAATCGCGGACGCCCGTCACGCGGCCGGTGTAGACCTGCCCGATCTCCGGCTCGGTCGTCATCAGCTCGATGTCGTGCTTCGCCTTCTCGGCAGCTTTCATATCCACCGACGATATCGTGATTGTTCCGTCGTCTTCGATCTCGATCTTCGCGCCGCTTTCTTCCTCGAGCTTGCGGATCATCTTGCCGCCGGGGCCGATCACCATTCCGATTTTCTCGGGGTTGATCTTGATCAGCAGCAGGCGCGGAGCGTAGTCGGAAATCGTCTCGCGCGGCTTGCTGATAACCTTCAGCATCTCCTTCAGGATGTGGATGCGCCCGTCGCGAGCCTGCCGCAGCGCCCGCAACAGCACCTCCTTGGGCAGGCCGGAAATTTTTACGTCCATCTGCAACGCAGTGATTCCGCGCTGCGTGCCGGTTACCTTGAAGTCCATGTCGCCGTGATGGTCTTCATCGCCCAGGATATCCGACAGGACGAAATACTCGTCGTCTTCCTTCACAAGGCCCATCGCAATTCCCGCGACCGGATCGCTCACCGGCACGCCGGCATCCATCAGGCTCAGCGTGGCGCCGCAGACGGTTGCCATAGACGACGATCCGTTCGACTCGAGCACCTCCGACACCACTCGCAGCGTGTAAGGGAAGCTCTCGTAGTCGGGCAGCACCGGAATGAATGAACGCTCCGCAAGTGCGCCGTGGCCGATCTCGCGGCGGCCTGGGCCGCGGTCGGGCTTGACCTCGCCCACGGAAAACGCCGGGAAGAAATACTGCAGCATGAATCGCCGCGTATATTCCTCGATAAGCCCGCTGACGTGTTCCTCGTCGGTTGCAGTGCCGAGTGTGCACGTCACCAGCGCCTGCGTCTCGCCGCGGGTGAAAATGGCGGAACCGTGCGTGCGCGGCAACGCGCTCACTTCACACGTGATCGGCCGGACGGTCTCCCACGAACGGCCGTCGCAGCGGGTGCCCGATTTGATGATCGAGCGCATCGCCCGGTGGAAAACCTTCTCGAATGCCTCCTTGATCGACTTCACGTCGACTTCGGGGTCCTTCTCGACATATCCCGCCACGATCTCGTCGCGCAGGCTTCTGACCGCCGCGGCACGCTCCTGCTTTGCAGGGACGCGGATTCGGTTGACGAGTTCGTCGAGCCAGCGCCCGCGTATCTCCTCGATCAGCTCGGCCGGCGCGACCGGCGCCTCGAACTCGATCTTCGGCTTGCCGCACATCTCGATCAGTTCGTCCTGGAGGTCGATCAGCTCGCGGCAGGCCTGGTGGCCGCAGTCGATTGCATCTATGACCTCCTCCTCGCTGAGTTCATCAGCACCGGCTTCAACCATCAGCACCGCGTCGCGGCTGGCGGAAACCACCAGGTTCAGCGTCGAATTCTCAAGCTCCTCGCGCGTCGGATTGATGATCAGGTTGCCGTCCACCTTGCCGACCCGCACCGAGCCGATCGGAAACGGGAATGGAATGTCTGAGATAGCCAGCGACGCAGATGCGCCGAGCATCGCGAAAACGTCGGGGTCGTGAATATTATCGGCCGACAGCACGCCGGCCGTTATCTGCACTTCATCGCGGAAACCATCGGGGAACAACGGCCGCAGGGGGCGGTCGATGCACCTCGACGTGATGATCTCCTTGGTGCCCGGCCGCGTCTCGCGCTTCAGGTAGCGGCCGCCGGGGATCTTCCCGGCTGCAAACAGCTTCTCCCGATAGTCGACCGTGAGGGGGAAGAAATTCTGATCCCGCTCCATCTTTGCCATCACAGCCGTCACAAGCACCACGGTGCCGCCGCATCTGACCATCACAGAACCGTTGGCCTGCCTGGCCACCTTCCCGCTCTCAAGGACTATCTTCTTTCCTTGGATTTCCTTCTCTACTCTGAATAACACCTGCATTTCTCCTGGCAATTATCGTTCCACAACTAGCCTCATCCCGCCACAACAGCTTCATCGCGCCGACACTTGCGCGGCACGCAAACCGGCTGATTATTTCCGAATGCCCAACCGGGCGATGAGATCCAAGTAACGCTGCCGGTCCTTCTTAGTCAGGTACTTCAGCAGCGTTGAACGCGCTCCTACCATGCGCAACAGCCCCCGCCGAGACGAATGGTCCTTCTTGTGCGTCTTGAGATGCTCGGCGAGGTGATTGATTCGTTCCGTCAGCAGGGCAATCTGAACTTCAGGCGATCCCGTGTCGCTCTCGTGCGTCTGGAAATCGCCCAGCAGTTTGCTCTTCTTTTCCTTCTCGATTGTCATTCACGAAGCTCCTTAGCGGCGATTAATACTGCCTCGGGGATATCAGCCGATGGGCCTTCAATCGGACCTTGCTGTCTTGCGAGGTGTTCTGATGAAAAACATACCCGCTAAGTCAATATTATATCACCTGACCCGCTGACTTTCAACATAAATCAGCAGCCGGCAACATTCTCGGGCGTGCAGGCTTGCGGTGAAAGTGAAACCCGCGTGGGCGTACACCGCCCACTTCCCCCTTCACACTTCACACTTCCCCCTTCACACTTCACACTTCACACTCGCCCTATTCAATCGCCGCAGTGCCCCATTCCGCCGGTTCCAACCGGCTTTCATTGGGGATGTCGTAGGTTACATTCGCCGAGAAGCTGTTGTTTATCCAATACGACCTCAACGCGGCCTGGTTGCCCGGCTGGTTTCCGAAAATGCAGCCTACGTCCATCTTCACCATCGTGTTCGGCCTGGGCTGCCAGCCGAGCACGCTCAGCGGCACGGTGGCGACCGCCGTGAATCCCGTCGGCGTCTTCTTGTACAAGACGTCCACGTTTTCAATCGTCTCGATCGAATCGAACGATTCCTTGCCGGTGGGCGAGCTGAGGACGATCGGCTCGCCCTTGAGATCCGCCACCTTCGGCCGGTATATCGCAAAGCATCGGCCACATACCTGCCTGCCGCAATGCTCCTTTAATTCTTGAATACGCAAGCCGTTGCTGTTAGATTGTAGGTGTTGCAGCTTATCATTCACGGCAGACGACCGACGGCCGCTGCGGCTTTGCTGTGTGCCTGTGCAACAGGCCGCCTGCCTGTGAGTCTCTGCGCGCAGACAGGCCCGCAAACAGACCCGCCGCGCGCCGGCGTAATCCAGCCGCAAGTCCGGCCCTCGATGGAAACCGCCTGTGCCAGAAGACGCGTTCGACACAGCATTCATGCGCAAGCTCGAGCTGCTCGAGCTCGTATACCGCCGGCTCAACGGCGGCGGCAACGCAGGCGAAGGCCCCGGCAGGAGCCTCGGCGGACGGGCCGAATTCCGGGGACACCGGCCGTATGCAGCCGGCGACGATTTCCGCACCATCGACTGGAACGTCTTCGGCCGCACCGAATCGTTGTTTGTCAAGGAGCACCTGCGGGAGGAGCGCCGGACGGTTACCGTGCTGCTCGATTGCAGCGCCTCGATGGCATTCGGAACGCCGGCCAAGCTCACGCGCGGCAAGCAGGTGGCCGCTGCATTCGCGTACCTCGCACTGGTCGCCGGCGACGAGGCGGTCGTGGCGCCCTTCAACGACAGGCTGCTGCGCACCGTGTCGGTATCCGGCGTCAAGGGCCGCATCAACGAGGTGCTCGCCTTGCTGCGCGAAATTCAGGCCGCAGGCGGCACGCGGCCCGCCGACGCCCTCGCCGCACGCCCGGCAGCCGGCCGCCGCAGCCTCGTGGTGCTGGTCAGCGATCTGCTCGACGCCGACGACTGCCGCCGCAGCATTCCGGCGCTCGTCGCGAAGGGCTGCGAACCGTGCGTCATACAGCTCCTCAGCCGCGACGAGATGCACCCGCGCATCACGGGGCGGCTGCGGCTGACAGACGCCGAGACCGGACGAACACGCAGCGTGTGGGTCGAAGACGCGGAACTGAAAAAATACAGGACGCTGCTGAACGAATTCATCGAAGACTGGCGCAGCTTCTGCGCGCGTCACAACACGTCATTCGTGACGGCGCCCACCGACCTGTCGTTCGACGAACTGGTCGCGGCCTACCTGCGTAAGGGAGGGCTGGTGCGGTGATCTTCATGTGGCCGATAGGCCTGCTGGCGCTTGCGGCCGTGCCCGCCGCGGTGCTGATAGCGATGTGGCGCGCACGCCGGCGCGAACTGCCCGTTTCCAGCATCACGCTGTGGGACCGTCTCGCCGAGCAGGTCTCGCAGACGGGCGCCCCTCACCGACGGCTGATCGACGTTTCGCTGCTGCTCGCGGGCCTGTTCGCGCTTCTCGCGGGGCTGGCGGTGGCCGGCCCGATGATGATGGTCACGTCCGGCGGCACGTCGCGAACGCTGGTGCTGATAGTCGACCGCTCGGCGAGCATGCAGATGGCTGAATCCGGCACAACACGCTGGAAGCTCGCCCAGACCGAGATGGCCAGACTGACGGCCGCGCTCGATCCCGCCGACCGCGTGTATCTGTTTGCAAGCCCGGCAGACGACCGCCTGCGGCTCGAGCCGCTGACGCCTGCCGCAGCCATCGACGTCCTGCGGGCGCTCGAGCCGACCGATCTCGAGGGCGATATCCTCAGCGACACCGCAGCGGCGTTGGCCGCAGCACACTCGCTCAGGCCCTTTCAGGCAGTAGTATGCACCGACACGCCGGAGCTGATCCCCAGCGGCATCGCGGCCGTCGGAGTGGGCGGCCCGGCCGGGAACCTGTATTTCACGAGGTTCACCGCAACCGGCAACGCCGTCGCACTGGGAATCGGCAACGTCGGCGACGCCCGGGAAGCAACGGTCCGCCTGGCCCTCGATGACGCGCCGCCCGTCGAGAAAACCGCCGCACTGCCGGCCGGCGGCGAGGCGACCGTCCTGTTCGAGCAGATCGCGGTCGGGCAGGTGCAGCAACTGCGTGCAGAAATTGCGGCGGACGACGCCCTCGCGGCGGACAATGTATTCCACGCCGCGCGGCAGCCACTCCGCCGCATACGCGTGCTGCTGACGGGCCGCGACGACCGGTTCATCGAACGCGCGCTCGCCGTGCATCCGGCGGTGGAAATCTCCCACGGACCGGAACCCGATGGTGCGGAGGCGCTCGAGGCTTTCGACCTGCTCATCTGCAACGGCATAGTGCCGAAACAACCGGTGAGCCGGCCGACTGTGGTGATCGATCCGCCCGAGTCATTCGATTCGATCCGCGTGGGCGGAACGGTGAAGGCCCCGCAGGTGACGTCGCTCGCGCCCGATGCACTGCTCGCCGATTGCGGCCTGGCGGGCATAGGCATCGAAAATTCGCGGCGGCTGCAGACGGACGCGGAGGAACTCGCGGCATCGGACGAAACGCCCCTGATAGTGCGAAGCGGGCCGCTGCTGTGCGTGGCTTTCAGCCTGTCGCGCGAAAACACGGACTGGCCGATCAAGCCCGGGTTCCCGATCTTCTGGGCGAAGGTGATCGAACAGGTCGCCCCGCCCGCGGCCGGGCTGGCTTACCGCCGCATCGGCGATACGGTTCAACTGCACGCAACGCATTCGGCATCTGTGCTGCGGATGCTGTCGCCCCGCGTGCGCGAGATCGGCCGCTACAACGCCGGCAGCCACGCTTTCAGGCCGCAGCACGCGGGCTTGTACGAGCTTTCCGGCGGGAATGACTCAACGCCCGCAGCATTCAACATCCTGGATTCTGCGGAGTCGGCCACGCAGGGATCGAAGCGGCCTTTCGAACCAGGCATGATCGAAGCAAGCGGCCGCACCAACGCCGCGAGGCGGTTTTCACTGGCGGGCATTCTGCTGACGACCGCATTGGCATCGGCTATGGCACATTGGTTTGTGAAACGATAATGGAAAAACAACTGGACTTCGATCAGATCGAAATACTTGTCCGCCTGGCAATCCAGGAGGATATCGGAAGCGGCGACCTCACCAGCGAACTGGTGGTGCCGCCCGAGGCCCGCGCGCACGGCGTGTTTGTGGCGAAACAGGAAGGGGTGATCGCGGGGCTGCCCGTGCTGCCCATCGTATTCTCCGCTATCGACTGCTCGCTCGTGTTCAACCCGCTGGTGCCGGACGGAGCCGAGGTGACGGTGGGGACGCGGCTGGCCGAGGTAACCGGTTCGGCGGTCTCGATACTGTCGTCGGAGCGCGTATCGCTCAACTTCCTGCAGCGGCTGTCGGGAATAGCCACGCTCACCGCCCGCTATGTCAAGAAGATCAGGGGCACGGGCGCGAAAGTCTACGACACGCGCAAGACGACGCCCGGCTGGCGGCAGATCGAAAAATACTCAGTACGCGTGGGCGGCGGCACCAACCACCGGATGGGGCTGTACGACCAGGTGCTCATCAAGGATAACCACCTCGAGCTTTCCGGGCATCAGCCGATCACCGAGGCCGTGCGGCGTGCGCAGGCCGGGCGGCCTGCCGGGGTGCTGATCGAGGTCGAGGCCGAGACAATCGCACACGTCGAGGAAGCCATTGCCGCCGGCGCGGATATCATCATGCTCGACAACATGCCCGTCGAGATGATGCGCAACGCGGTGGAAATGATACGTGCGAGCGACAAGCCGGCGAGCATCGAGGCATCCGGCAACGTTTCGCTGGGCACCGTCGAGGCGATCGCACAAACCGGCGTCGACTATATCTCCGTAGGCGAGCTGACGCATTCGGCGGACTCGCTCGACATTGCACTGGACCTGTACCCGGCCTGACGGAGTTGGAATGGACGTGACGCAGCATCATGCACCATCGGCCGAAGCTGAAGGGCGGCTGCTGGCGCTGATGAAATCGGCCGCCGGCCAGTGGGTGGCCCTCAGCCATGTGATCCGGACGCTTCGCATCTCGCCGGCCGCGCTCGATGCAGCGTTTGAACGGCTCGCATACGTCGGTTTCAGCTTTGCGCGGGAAGACAGGCGCGTGCGGCTGGCCGACCTGCCGGACGTGCTCAGCGGCATCGAACTCCGCGAACAGCTTGGCACGCGGATCGTGGGCCGCAACATCATGCTGTTCGACACCATCGGCTCGACAAACGACGCCGCGTGGGAAGCCGCAGCAAGCGGCGCGATAGACGGCACGGCCATCATAGCGGAGCGCCAGACGGCCGGCCGCGGCCGCATGGGGCGAAGCTGGGCATCGCCGATCGGCGGCCTGTGGATGTCGGTGTTGCTCAGGCCGAACCTGCCCGCCGAGCGCGTTACCGTTCTCACTATGGCGGCGTCGGTTGCGGCCGCGCGGGCGATTCGCGTTTATCCCGGCTGCAATGCATTCATCCACTGGCCCAACGACATATACCTGGCGGGCAGGAAGGCTGCCGGCATACTCGTTGAAGCGCGAAGCGAACGCCAGCTCGGCGGCACATTCATCGTCGG
>Ga0210003_1003378_pt1 | contig 13000 bp, 21 predicted proteins | sample LantaG_FD_182804 | JGI IMG/M metagenome (GOLD analysis project Ga0210003, IMG submission 182804) | Deep subsurface microbial communities from Baltic Sea to uncover new lineages of life (NeLLi) - Landsort_02402 metaG (SPAdes) (version 2) | ecosystem: Environmental > Aquatic > Marine > Oceanic >... | reverse complement strand
ATAAAGTTATCAAAATAAACGGTTGATACTGCTGCGGTTGCAGCGGTATTATTAATATAAACTTCGACGTGCTTTTTAAGTACACTGGCGAATGATAACATTGGAATACCGGAGAGATCGTATTCTGTCCCGCAGAAAATTAAACGCAGGTAATTTGGAGCATCCCAATCGATGACGAGCTTTACGTAAAACCAGGGTTCTTTCGTCGTAACAACGCTATCATAACGAGTGAGTTCGACCCATGCGCCTGCTGAGTTCATGTAATAAAGCTTTTCTGTGTTATGATCGTATTTGAACTCTGGTTGATAGAAACGTGTTCCCATACATGCTGCAAGAATTAATGTTATAATTGGTTTCCCTGACGTTATGCAGAACATGAACTCCACGCCCATGTGTCGTTCCATTGGAAGGCAAAAGGATTTCTTTAACAAAGCCACGTTTCCGATATCTGCCGCGGTGGTCGTTTTCATCGATTGATTCCCAAGATACGCCCTATCAGTCGATAATGCCGCTGCTGCACCGACTCCCAGGTCATACTCCCATTTTACCGCTGCTGCAGCCTCGAAATCATCATACCATACTGTGTTACCGCGACGATCCAAAAGACTCAGAGCTCCGTTTCTTGCTGCGAGTTCTCCGCTGTCTATCTGCCCGAATACCTTTACGAGCTTGTATTTCGTCGTATAATCCGGTAGTGTATGACCCATTTCTTACTCACCTCCAAGCATTGATCTGAAACGATCCAGGATCGACTGAGAAGGTGTAGGAATAACGACCGGTGAGCTCGGTTCCACGTTGACATACACATGGTATTCATGTTCAAAAGAGTCGTCCTCGTTGATCGCAAAGAAATCCAATACATACGGGGGGACGTTAAAGTCTATTTTATCCGGTATTGGAATCGGGATAAAAAAACCATACGCCCACTCGTCACGGTTCCAGGGGAAGATCTGCATACCGTGATACTCGACCCAGAACTTCACCTGGTCCGCGCACTCGTCCGGCTGATACGGGATCCATTGAATTATCGTCCCGCGCTGCATCTTCACTCGCTCATGGAACGGCTCGAGCTCTGTCGTGTTCGCGGGGACGTGGCCGGTGTAATGAAACAGGACCATTAGTCTGTCTCCTTCATGGTTTCCCCATCATGTAGAGCGCTCGTGCTTCTTCAGCGGTGAATAATTTATGAAACATGAATACCTCGTCGATTAAACCCTTCGTCCACGCTCCGGTTGTTCGTGCGCCTATACTGACGATGGTTCCTGCTGCATTAAAAGCACTCGCTGCGACGATTAATGTTTGCTCCTCTCCGTTCAAGTAAAAACGGATAGTGTTGTTTGTCATGTCGTACACATGGACCCAATGATACCACGTGTTCGTCGTAACGTATTTGCTTACATCGGCTAAACCCACATTACATGTACCGGTTCCAAGAAACAACTGATCGCTTATCGTACTGAATCCTATCGCCATATCGGAAACTAGACCCGTGGTGTCATTGTTGAATAGAACTGTGCTTGCTGCTATTGAATCGACATTAAACCAGAACGCCACCGTTTGTTCGTCTGCGATCTTCAAGGAATCTCCTGCCCCGCAATTTACTAGAGCGTTTGCTCCGTTGAAATACGCGGAGTCACCACGTCGGCCTAGACTTTTCCAGGTCGCGTTAGTCATTGTTCCATGATTTCCATGTCCCGAGTAATCAACCCATTTCGTGCCCTGTTCTGATCTGAGAGCGAGCACACAAGAAGGGTCCAGGTTCCAGGGTCGGTGCATTTGATATAAAGGCGGGGATCTCGGCGGTATTCTCAAAGGAGGGAAATTCTGGGCTCGTTTCATTCTACGTCCTCAATGTTTCTCTCGTTTTATGTCTCCGATTCCCTGGTCGTGATGTCTCCGCGTCGTTGAACTTCCGGGGTTGGCGTGTCCCATGATTGGATGCTAAACCATCCTTTAATGTTCGTGAGGACGTCCGCGCTTGATCCGTTCGTGATCTTCACTACAAGATACCCATGCTCCGGTGGATCAATTAAAACGGTTCTCTGAATCGTCTCGGACGCGGTAAAAGTTATCGCCCATGAAGTGTAAACTATTGAATCCCATTTATTGCCGTCAGGAGAGTAATAGATCCCGACGGTTGTGTCAGCGTCAATACTCGCCCCGCATGTTTCACGTATCGTAAGAGAAAGAGTCCTGGCTCTTACAAGAGGGATTGATCCTCCTAAAACTTGAGATCCGCTTGCTGCGAGACTACTTATATGTCCAAAGGGTGCTTCCATTTAAACCACTATTCCTAAACCTTTTTTGTGTTGATATTAAAGAAAGAGAGAGGCGGGTTTTTACTCCGCGTCTGTTGGTTTCCACTGTGTTTTCACTTGCTTCTCGACAGGCTTCTTTTTGATGCCTTTTTTCATGTCTGCGTCCCTTAGAATGGCACGAGCTGTTCGAGGTGAACTCGACCGACCGGGCTTGTCCCGACTGTGCCCGCGAGTGTTTGAAGCTCGAGGTTCTTTATGTTGCTTGTGTCGTACCAATCTTCGAGGTTGTCTTTGTCGCCAAAGTAGGCCGGTAATGTGTGGAAGGGGATGTGTCCGCGTGCGAATCCTTCGGCTCGGTTCCCGGTTGCTGTTGCGTCCATCGTGAGCGTGTCTGCGGTGTAGCTTGTCAGCCAGTTATCAGGTGCAAGAGTTCCTATTACGGAAAACTGACACTCGTAAGATGGCATCGTGTAAACGACTTCTGTCGCTGCTGCTGCAATGAAGATCACTGGCTCGATGATCGGGTTGTAGTCGCTCATTACCTGGGCGACTGTGTGTCTTGTCGGGGAGTCAAAAGGAACTTTCTTCCCTGCGTCCTCGGTGAGCTTCCAGTCGTGGATCTGTGACCTGACATCTGCTGTCGTTGAATACCCGGCTGCGAAAAGAGCACGGATCGGAAAATCTGTTGGGAGGTCGATATATTCCCTGGTGCTTGTCGCGGGGGTCCAAGACGTGATTTCATGTCGTTTGATAAATCCACGTGGCGAGACTGCTTTCTCGTCGAATGTGTCAGCGGTGACGGTCATATACATTGCTGTGGCTGAGCTTTCATACAACGCTTTGTTGTAAGTCACTCGAAGCTGCGGGTTCATGTATTTCTTTGGATCAAATGCGAGCTGTGGATCCCAAAGCCATCTCCCGAAATCCAGGTTGATGTTGAAATACGATTGTGTCCCGGTTACTCCGTTGATATATGTCCAAGGACTGCGGTTGTGGTCGTAGTAGTTCTGAGCGAGGAGCTCCTCACCTGAACAGGATGCGATAGTGTGAGATCCGTCAATGACCTCGATCTTCGTGACTGCCCTGGCGGGATGCGCTATGATCACCGGTGTCGTACCATGGTTCGCGATGTTGAACTTGAATTGAAGCCGGCTTATCACATCAGCGAGGTTGATGTCATACGTTGACGTCCCCGCAGTTGTGATCGTCAGGTTGTCTTGAAGGACTACATTTCTGTAATTCATGTAGTCGCCTCCTTACTGGCCTTTCGTGGCGTTGTGAACTGCTCGTCCGACGGCCTTTACACGTTCGTAGTTTCTCTCATCGCCTGCGGGTCCACGTGGAGGTAATGTCACGCTGCCGATGGCTGCGAGGACTTTTCCCATCCCGGTTTCATACTCAGGTTGAGCTTGTGCAACCCCGGAGCTCCATCTAGCGGGTCCTTTCGCTGCGGTGTTCTTTTTCCATTTCTCGTTACCGGCTTTAGCAACGCCTTTTCCGAATCTTCCTTCTGACGCTGCTTTGGTTACTGCCTCTTTATAGGTAGCTTCTGCCATTTTTGTTGGCCCGGCCCAATCGACGCTAGGGTCTGTCACACCTGCTTCATAATCGCCTGTAGCACCATCTACCCGGCGTTTCCATTTTGCGCCAACTTCTGACGCGCTTGGTACTTTTATTCCCATTATTTCATGCCTCTTGTTTACTGTGTAAAGATGCAACCTTAACTTAAATATTTTTTGTTAAGGTGTGCCCCTAGGGCTCCCCTGGTATGGTCCCTATGTATATTTTAAATAACTCTTGTGTGATACGTTCTCATGGCTGAAATGGAGAATGAGCTCAAAACTCTCGCGCAGCGAATGATGACGGAGAAATGGGAGTATAAGGCACAAACAAAGAAATACGTTCGGCAGGTCATGGGATATTATGATCAGGAGCGTCTAATGAAGGCTCTGGATGATTTGAATTACAAGGAGCTAAAGATGATCGCCGGCTGTGGCGTGCCCGGTGACGCCTGGCGTTATGCCGTAGATCTGCTCTCTAAAAAACGGAAAGAGATAGATCTGTTCATCGCCCAGGATGGACAAAAAGCGAGCGCAACCGTAGAACACGATGGAGAAAATATAGAGGTGTAATAATGGTTTACTGTCCACATCAACATTATTATATTAATGGGAGAAGGGCTAAGAGAAAACATATTGAGAATGGTTGCTACTGTTTTTTTATTGCAGAGGTGAAAAAGCTACATGGTAAGACAAGAGTATAAACACCTTAAAGCTGATGAAAAAGCCATCGCGAAACGATTTTACGAGTCGGGACTTCTCCCCGGGCGATACGAATACGACGTGCATCTGAGCTCCCCGGAGATCCAGTTTCCCGCGCATTGGACTAAAAAAGACTTCGAGCATTGGAGCGCGCTTCGTGATAAACGAATTGATATCGTCGTCCATGCCGACAATGCTGATTGGGTGCTCGAGGTCACGCCCAAGCTGTCAAAAGCTGCGGTTGGTGGCTGCACCGTATATCGTCAATTATACATGGAGCAATTCAAACCAGGGGTTCCGACCAACGTCGGGATCGTTGTCGAGGTTGACGATAAAGCATACCATACGACCTGTGATCGCTACGGCATCAAGGTTTGGGTCGTATAAACTTCTTCTCAAAAACCCAGAGGAAACACAACAAACCTGTAATAAGGATACAGAGCTCTGGGTAAATTTCTCCACATGAGTTTAGATCCAGTGTTATTTTACCGTAGAATCTCGCTCCCCATAAAAAAATAATTATCCACATGATAGTGCTCGCAACGACAACACTTGTCCCCCAGACAAAAATGATCAGTTTTCGTGTATACTCTTTCATAATAAAGAGGAGGGAGACCAGGGCGTAGTATCACATACAAAAAAGGAGTTTGGATGAGTTAACAATTTGACGAAAACTATTGAAGCCCTGGTCGCCATGCTTTCACTTATCTACTTTCTGTTTAATAAGGTCACTGAGCTTTTTCTTCGTGATGTTGTCCGGGTAGTCGATGCCGAGATCCTGCGCGTAATTCTTTTGCGCCACTGACGCCGGCTCATCTGCTTGTTGCTGTCTGTTCGCGTAACGCTCGTTCTGCTGCGTGTTAATCGTGGCGTTCATCATCCAGTTGTTCACCATCGTATAGACTGAAACGACGATCTCCGTTGCGATAGGTGCTTTCATCTTCGAGGAGAGCTTCTCTTTCACCTGGCAAAGAAGCTCGACCTGATCCTCAACAACTGCGAGGCGATTCACTTTCTCACCTTCTGCGGTCCTTTAAGCTCCACAAAACCGACCTTCAGATCCGTGTGCTGCGGTTCCTCTGAATCAGCCCGGTTGTGCTGAAACAAGATCTTCTCAATAAGGCCCATTGTCGTTTGCAGTTCGATCTCGATCCTCGCCGTGTTCTCCCCGTAAACATCAACACCGGAGCAATACCAAATGCCCCTGGCCGTCTGCTCGACCCGCACGTGTGTCTCGTTCTTAACGCCGTTCATTTCATTCACCAAGGGCGTTAAATAGTGCGTCGTAAAGTTCCACGATGTCCTCTTTCTCCCTCAACACCACTATTTTTATGTCGTTCATTTCTTCACCCGCGGAGGACTGTAAGGATCATCCACTGCTTTCTTTTGCTTCTTCTTCGATGCCTTAAAATCATCTTCAAGAGATCCTAACGTCGTCTGCGTGTCCTTCTCCAAGATCTCGTTAATAAAAGACTCGGCCTTCACTCCCGGCTTCGTTGTCGTGCGTATCAATTTCGCACGGATCAGCTTCGAGCACCAGGGACATTTCGCCTGGGACTCATTAATAATTTTCTCCGTTGGTTTTACCATACTAGGTTACTCCCTAAAGCTCATGCACTTCTGCATGACAATTTTTACATAATAACATGCATTTATTCAATTCATCTACAAGCTCTTGCGTGATACGTTGATTTCCAGTGTGAAGATATCTACTAATGTTAATTTTTTTGTCCCCTGGATTTACGTGATGAAAATCTAATGCAGACATGCATTTGTCGTAACCACAAATAGTGCAACCATGCTCCTTAAAGAGATTAAACTGCCTGGTCCGTTCTGCACGATGACGCCTTGATTTTGCGTTATTCCTATCGGGATGCCTCTGTCTCCATTGCCGTGCGTATTCCTTCCCTTTTTCAGGGTGAGCCTGACGCCATTTCTTAGTATTCTCTCGTAATCGCTGTAGACGGCGTTCTCTATCTGGTCCACCATTATCTCTATACATACGTCTACAGGTGTATACATACTAGAGTATAAATAAGTATCGACCAAGGCAGTGATTATTTCGCGTGAAGTCTCTTACCCATTCCCAGGATCCCAAGACCCACACCAAACGTCGCAATAAAGCCCGTCACGTCGATCGGATTTCCGTAATACCAATCCACGCCGACCTTACAGACTGCGCCCATACACACGCAGAACGCCCCGATATAGGTCTTTTTGCCCTCAAGCCATTCACTCATAGAGTCTTAAAATCTCGTCACTGGTCATAAACCTTTCGCCGTCCAGAGGGATCGCCTCCATCATCCTCGAGACGGCTTTCCAATCCACCAGGGCGTTATAATGACGAATCGGGAATAGATCATCACATCGTCGCAGAATCGTCGTCGTCACACTGTCGTAAATACTCACTGAGGCCTCTTTCGTTTCAACAGCTTCATAACGAGCTTAAAGAAACTGAACAACACCAGTGGCCCGGTGATCAACCCAACCGCGAAACAACAAAAGCCGAAAAGGATCTCAGCATACATCAGATTTCCTCCTCAGACTCCGCAGGATCCACACGCTTCCCAAACTGCCCCGACAACGGCACACCATCACGACGCATCGACGTCAAACAAGGATCACCTGGACAAAAACCATGTAACCATTTCAACTGACGTTTATAAAACACTTCCTCCGTAGCGATCTTCTGGTCCAACGGCAAAGAATCAAAATTAAGAGGCAAACCATCATTTCTTTTCTTCTGCGCCATTATCAACCACCCGATACCAACTCATCCGCTTAATCGTACCACCCTTTAAACCCAGATTCCAGAGCTTAGGCAAACGCGCCTTCAAATCATCAGGACACCACCGCTCAATCTCAACACGTTCAATCAAGCCCTGCGTTTTCAACCAGCCCAAACGCCCGAGAATCGTCTGCAACGAAATCCCCGTATTCGCAACGATCTCACTCGGATAAGAAACTTTCAGTTCCTTCAACACCCGCAATATCTCATCATCCGTTGTTTTCTTCCCTGCCGATTTACCCGGAGGGTTCCACCAATCCTCCGCTTCAACAATTTCTTTTTGCTCATTCACACAAATACCTCACACCCCACAACACACCTTTAGTATATATCACTTTAGTGATGGTGATGGGTTTAATGAACATTGGCACCTGACTAACCCCCGCGGGAAGTGTCTCCCGCCTCACGAAATTCTAGGGAATCATATATATATATATATATAAATAGCTAAAATAGGTACAATATAGATAGATAGTAAGACTCAAGCGAAACTAGGTACGATGGTAGGCAATCACCATTAAACCATATATACTAAACTAAAAAAGCTCTCGTGGGGAGAATCCAGAGCGAAGCGACAAAAACCGAGAAGCGAAAGCTTCTAAAAGTTCAAACTAACAAAGGGGCACAAATTACCCGAAAGGGCCTCCACAACACAAACCAAACCAAAACTTTCCAATATTCCTGGTGGAAATATTTCCAGATTTTGCCAGTGGTTTTCTTTGGTCGCGCCCGAAAGGCGACGTCGCCGCTTCGAGCGCTACCATGCAAAAGTCTAAATATTCTCGTTCGTAGACTTGCCGGCAAGTCAACGTAAGTTTCCGAGGCGTGTGTTGTGCAGTCAGAGAAGCCCGGGGTGTCTATCCGGGCTGTTGCGCTGTGAGCTCCTCAGCGCACGATGACGTGTTCCAATCGACGTTAGGACGCTCAGAGAAAGGCCTCACCAAATCCCGGAAGTCCTAACTAGAATTGGAATACGCAACTGCAAACGACACACGCCGACCTTCTCAGGGCCACCATGACACCTTAAATTCTTAGAAACATTTTTTAAGCGGGGGGGAACTTCGGCAAAAAAAATCGCCCGGTTAACGCCGGGTGTCTGGTTGACTGTATTCTGGGAAGCTGTATTCGCATATTATAGCGAGTTCCAATGCCTCGACTTTCTTTTTTTGCCTGCTTACGCCGTCCATCATTCGTTTCTGTTCTGTTGTTGAGAGTGTTCTAAAGGTTTGTATGATTGCTGCTATGTCGATGTCGTCCATGTTTAACAACTCCCTCTTTTTAGGATCCCTGTTTCTTTTGCGCTCTCGTATCCTTTTTCGCCGACTACGACATGGTCGAGGAGTTCGATTCCTAGAAGTTCCCCTGCTTTTGATAGGAGCTCTGTTACGTGGTTGTCGTCTGCGCTGAATTTTGCTTCTCCGCTTGGGTGGTTGTGTCCTAGTGCGATGCTGTGTGCGTTTATGTGAATTGCTGACCTGAAAACTTCTCTTGGGTGTATTAAACTGGCGTTAATGATTCCGATGCTTACGATTTCGCGCGCTAGGACCTTATGTTTTGTGTCCAGGAAAAATACTACCATGAACTCTTTCGGTTGGTCTTTTATGAATCTTAATTCTAGCGCGATGTCTGCTGCACAATGGAACTGTGGTCTGTTTTCTCTTTCGTATTCGTGTATGAGTTCTCTTAGGACCACTTGCATTTAGAACGCCTCCTTCAAGGCGTTCTTGAGTTTCAGGTTCTCCGCTTCCAGTTGCTTTACTGCGTTCCAAAGTTGTTCTATTTGTCGGTAGAAGAAGCGAGTATAATCTCCTTTTCCCTGGGTCGTGTTTCCGGTTTCCGCCGGTGCGTTTACTATTTGAGCTTCTACTTTGTTCTTGTTTTCTTCTTGCATGGTTTTTACCTCTGTATGTTTTTAGGTAAAAACGCGATGTCGTGCAGGTGAAAACTAAAAGAACGGAGAAAGGAGGCGGTGCGGACTTTCGCCGGTTCTTAATGGTTGCGCTTTTGCAGGGCCGACGTTTGCTCGGCCCTGGTTGCGCTGTCGTGTGCAACCGCAGCCTTTAAGAATCCGGGACTGCGTTTTTTATTCGCAGTCAGAAATGAGCACACGCCGACGTTTCGTTCTGTTATTCTTGTTCCTGTTTTTACCCGGGAACAAGTGTCTTTTCGTGACCAATCGTTATAAACCTTTTTCGTTGTGGTCCATGAATATTGTTGCGCGGACGTAAAATAGGGGGGGGTCTTATTCGTATTTTTATCTAAAAAATGGTGTTCACCGGCGAGATCCTGCTGCAGCTGATCAGCGTTCTTCGAGAAATATTCTGGCCAAAACGGCCAAATGTTATTTATTCCTCGATTAATATATCCTGGGATTCTTCCTCTATTGGTGAATAAAACCATCGAAATCTCATGTATACCATTTTCTCACATCGCTGTGCCTAATGCTGCAACGGGTAATACTGTGTTTATTCCGTTTTTGTCTGTCATAAGTAACCAGGTCGGCATTTACCCGCCTCGCCAGGTGATCGGCGGTGTCGCGGGATCCCAGATACCGACTTTGCGTTCTTTCGCGAGTCGTTCTGCTTCCTGGTATCTTGTCGGATCATACGTTGCGTCGTCGAAGATCAGGGCTTTTGCGAGGCCGTTTGCTATGCTGCTTACTGCCACGTTTTCGTCTCGGTAGGTCACAACTGCTAAGGTCCTCCCGTATGTGTCGATAGGGAGGTGGGTCTGAATCTTGATGTCGACTTTATGGTCCAGGAGTTTTGTTGCCATGAAGTCCGTCGACGTCTGCGCTATCGGTTGGCCTGTTTCTGGCGCGTCCATCCCCAGGATCCTTACTTTCTCCCCGGTATCTGTCTCGAATGTGTCGCCGTCGATCATTTTAACGCATGTGACGGTTGTTTTGATGAAGTCTGGAAGCTGCGGGGTTTCTGTTTCGCCTTCTGCCCCTGGGTTTATGATGTCGTCGCTGACGCCTGGTGGTATGTGCAGGGTTACTTCTTTTTTTCGTCCTGCGAGGATCTCGATTGTCGTCGCGTAGACGTCTGTTGTCTTTGTTTTTGTGTTGTATTTTGATACTGCGATATCGTGGTCGCCTTCTTCGAGGTTTTTGAACGTCTCCGGGGTCTGTAGTCCGAGTGCTTTTCCGTCCATGTAGATATCGGCGTTTGTTGGTAGGCTTTTTAGTGCGAGTGTTCCGTAGGTTTGCGCGTCTATTATTTTTTGTGCTGCTTGGTCGCTCTCCGCTATTTTTATGAGTTCTAATAATTCTGTTGCTGTGAAGTCTTTTACATTTATTATAGCTAGTGTTTTTGCTTGGTTTTGTAACTGTTTTAACATTGCGAAATACATTGCTGCTGCGCTGTGTTTCGCTTGTTCAAGGTAGATAAGAACTGCGCCACCGGCGACTGGGTTCATTGTCGCCATTGTTTTTGCTGCTATATCAAACCCGTTTAAAATCATCATGTAGTTCTCCATGTATGCGTTTAAGTGTTCGTAGTCTTTCGCTGTGTAAAGTAGATATGCTCCCATACCTCCGCTTTGTGCTGCTTCTTCTATTAGGAATGATCCGATTGCTGCGGGGAACGTCGCGGTTGATACAATAAGCTGTCCTATTACTCCAGATGTCCATATTATGCGTCCAATAAGGTCGTCTGGGGGTGGCTGATATGCGAGGTTCATCCATGTTTCGAGTAGGCCTCCTCCATGTTCTACAACGGTGTTACGTCGTTCTACGCCTGCGGGATCTTCGCTTGTAAACCATGTCCAAAAATCATCTTGTATTCCCATGATGTCACCTTATAGCTCCTTTATTAATTCCAGTATTTTCTCTCGCTGCTCTTTGATTGTCTCTCTTGCGTGCTTTATTTCCGGTTCTTCCGGTTTTTGTCCTGTGATGATTCCGGCGATATCGCCGATCCATCCTGCAGCATTAACTATTGGATCTACTATCGGTTTTGCCCATTCAAACATAGCTCCCACCACTTCCGGGACGAAATCTTCGACCCATTCTTTGACACCGTTCACGGCGTCGCCTATTATATCAGGGATCGTCGCGAACGTCGCATCCCATCCTCGTTGAAGTATCGTTACCTGGTCGTCAAACCATGTTTCCATGCCACTGACGACGTTATCCCATCCGTTCTGTAGTATTTCAACCTGGTCGTCCCACCAAGCGCCCAGGTCGTCTACTACAACGTCCCATCCTCGTTTCAAAATATCTATTTGTTCGTTAAACCAGGTTGTGATCCCTGTTATCGCGTCGTCCCACCATGCGCCGATTGTTGCGGGGAAGTCAGCGATCCATTCATTGATCCCCGATACCGCGTCGTCGATCCAACTGCCGATGTCTACACGTATGTCTTGCCACCAAGAGGCTAAACTGTCATACCCGCTGCCGACCCAATCTCTTAGATCGTCGATTTTCTCGCCCATCGTGTCGATTGCCGGCCCGATGTTCGTATCATACCATTCTCCGATGCCGTCGACGATTCCGTCCCACCAATCGCCTAGAGTTGGAATGATATCTTCGACCCAATCCCGGACGTGACCGATAGGGTCGTTTATGAACTCCGCGAGCTGCTCTGAGAAATTCTCCTGGAAGTTCTTTACGTTCGCGAGAAAAACATTAAATTGTCCTGAAACAAACCCGAGCATACTTTCCCATGCTGCGGTGATCGTGCCAATGACCCAACCCACCGGATCATTCCAGAAGTCCGGTATTTGTCCTCCTGCCTGGCATGTTGGACTGTTCGCCTGTTTCAACGTCCATGCGGTCCCTGCCTGGTTGCAGACGTAGAGATCTGTTCCATGACATTCTAACGCGCCAGGTGTGCAGATAACCGGCTGTGGTGTTGTATCAGTGATCACAAAAAACATGGTGTAATTAAACAAGGCTCCGCAGGATACATCGACTTTGTATGTTCCAGCTTTGCTGATCTCCTCATCGGCTCGATGGCCGATCCATGACATACCCCAAAAGTACGTCCAACCTGGCGTTAAAGAATAAGAATAGGTATATAATAAAACCCCGGTGTCTGCGTTATACCACCTGAAAATCAAGTGAGTGTTCGAGGGAACTGCTGATCCTGAATAATCAACACGAGTTCTAACTATCTCATGTTCTATCGTGTCGGGAGATATTGTTCCTGTTGAGTCAATTCTTAACGGTGCTGTTTCTTTTTCTGATTGTGACGCCGACATCGGCAATGGAGGATTATAAAACCCGAATGTCTTAGTTACTGGCGTTAAAACCCACCTTTACCCGTGCCATGAGACTGTTTTAATCGCTCATCCGGTGTCATTTCCTGGAGCTTTTTTTTGTTCGTATCGTCCTTAATTGTATAAGTTGTCATAGACGCCTGTTCAAAGAAAATAGTTATTTCTTCGCTGACGTTACCGCGTCGATCTTTCTTGCTTCTGCCTCGATGATCGCATGTCCTCTGCCCGCGTCGAAATCCGGCATACTGATCTTGATTGTATGCGGAGCTCCGTTTACGTTAAACTTCGCCTTCTTTATCCTATGAAGTTTACCAAAAGTATCTATTTCGGGTACTTCATAAAAAATTATGTCTGTTAGTTCCATATCCATTCCATTCCTTTCAAGGTTCTTGTTTCTTGAATGTGATCTTGATATCGCAGTTCTGATATAAAAACTCGAGTTTCTGCTCCACACGTCCGAGTTTGTAATA
>Ga0210003_1003377_pt1 | contig 13002 bp, 23 predicted proteins | sample LantaG_FD_182804 | JGI IMG/M metagenome (GOLD analysis project Ga0210003, IMG submission 182804) | Deep subsurface microbial communities from Baltic Sea to uncover new lineages of life (NeLLi) - Landsort_02402 metaG (SPAdes) (version 2) | ecosystem: Environmental > Aquatic > Marine > Oceanic >... | reverse complement strand
ACTATATCAAGTCTTTACTTATGCCTAACCCCCAAAAAGCAACCGCTAGACGGGTGTGGGGGATAGAGCTAGAGACTGTCTGGCTTCCGTTTTTTACCGCCACCAATGCTCAGGGTGGTTCTGCTATCCCGTCTGATGCACTTGGCGCACCTTTGCGACTTGGCTATATGCCTGATGGCTCGGTTAAATTCACCAAAACAGGCAGACCCGTTACCAAAGTGGTAAAGGAACTGGCGGAAAGTGTCCGTATGGTAAAGGATAACTTTACAGCGGGGCTTCTGGCTTATGCTGGCAAAGTCTTTGAGGATAACCCCACAGGCTATAAGCTACAAATTGAACAGGCTAGGATAGCTGGAGAGCCTATCACCCTCAGAGATAACGCTAACTTGTCTAAAGCCATAGCAGACGCTAGAGAGCAAGCCATAGCGGAAGTTATGGCGGAAGCGGAAGCCAAAGCGGAAGCGGAAGCGGAAGTGCCAGCAAAGGAACTGGCAAAGAGCAAAGAGCCAGCAAGGGAAACTGTGGGAGTTACAAGCTAACTCCTAATTACTAGCGTCTGGCATACCTAACCGCTCATAAGGCGGAAAGTAGGAGAGATGGTAAAGCCAAAATGGGTAACGCCTAACCGTCAAGCCTACTTGGTTAAGCTCTGGGCAGAATACGGCAATAAGTGCCTCTATGGGCATAACGCTTGCCCGATAGCTAGTCATTATGTCTATTTTGAGCCTAAAGCGGAAACTATAGCTGTGCCTATCAAGCTACCTTGCCACGATGCGGATAATAACCCCATTAAAGTAGACGGCAAGCAATTATATTTAACCGTCTACGGCACAAAAACGGTAGCGACTCAAGTCAAAAAAATAGCTAGGCTTTACGAGTTAAAATCAGAGCTAGTTATAAAAGACTGGCAAGCTAGCGATAGGGAACAAGATACAGCCGACTGGCTAGAGGAACAGAAACGCTTACACAGTCTAGCCGAAAGACGCCAGCCGATTAGAGGGCAATTCAGCAATATAGCTAAAGATGTATATTTTAGCCAACAGCCATCTTATTACTTGTTAGGGCTAGGCATAAGCGGGCTAACCTTTAAGCCATTTGCCAGAATAAGGCTAGCCAGTAGTTATCTTAACCTCTTTATAGACATAGGTGACACGCTAAAGGGTGTTAGTAAAAACAAAAAACGCAAAGCTATGCGATACGGAAAACATCTACCCTTAGAAACACAGCGAGAGCTTAACCAAGTTTGTGAGTTAGCGGTAACGCATTATCTAGAGAATTAAACAAAGCGGAAAGACACCCCGTTTACTAAGGGTGTCTTTTTGTTTTCAGCCGATATTAAAACAAAGCGGAAGGACACCCCGTTTACTAGGGGTGTCTTTTTGTTTTCAGCCGATATTAAAACAAAGCGGAAGGACACCCCGTTTACTAGGGGTGTCTTTTTGCTTTCAGCCCCCCATTATAGGGGGGCTTTTTATTAAAGAGGGGGCGAAGCCCCTCTTTGAAAGGAGTCGACATGGTTACAGCTTTTACTACAGGTCGATTGCTGATGACCTGCGGAGTCAAGGAAGAGGTTATCGCAGACCAACAGTTTTCCCAGTTTGTGGCCAAAAGCCTTGCCCGCCACAAGCTGGGGGACTGGGGAGACCTCAGCATCGAGGACCAGGTGGAGAATGAGCTAAGCCTCAAAGCTGGCTACCGGCTACTCTCTGCCTATGAGGCCAAGGGGTTACCCAAAATCTGGATAATTACCGAGGCGGACAGGTCGGTGACCACTATCCTCTTCCCCAGCGAGTATTAGTCCCCTGACTCGGGCACTTAGCTCAAAGTTAAGTGCCCGAGATGAGCGGATTAACGCTCAAGTAAAGGAGGTGAAACCGTGGCGAGAATCTTTGTTTACGACACAAGGGAGTTTCCGGATCCAGACCCGACTATGTCACCGGACGAAGTCAGGCAATCAATGACCAACTTCTTCCCCGAGCTGGCCAACGCTGAAATTAAGCAAGGCAAGCGGGGTGAGGATGACATCGTTGAGTTTAAGAAGCGAGTCGGCACCAAGGGGGAATAGTGAACGAAGCTGAGAATATTGAGAGAGTCGTCCGCTCCTTAAGGAAAGTGCCTGCAAAACATCTCCGGATAATTGAGCTGGCCAACCAGATACCCATAAAGTACGGGGAGCTGGACTATGCCGAGGTGGCAGAGCGGCAGCCGGAGATAAACCTGGCGATCACGGAGGCTAAGGTTTATGGCTCGCATACGATTCAAGCAGTAGACGCCCTAATCCGGCTGCAGGGCAGGGAAGAGGATTAAGTGTGGGATTTAGATACCATCATTCGCGACAATAACCAGGCTGCCCTGGATTGGATGATGCGAGGTGCGAAGGTTGAAGAGGCCCAGTCCCCGATGCCCAAGACCTGGCCTCTAACACTTCTCGCCGACAAACTAAATGCCGGTCCGCCTCTTGTTTCCGAAATCTGTAATTGCCTCGACAACATTGATGCTGGGAAGGCCTTCCTGGAACTAATTGAGGTATTTCTTCCCGAACACGAGGAAGAAATAATGATGGAACCCAGAAACCGGCGGGTATATAGATTCGGTTACCTCTTCGGGAAGCAATACTACCCGCTCCCTCTGAACACCTCATGCGGGACAAGGGACCTCCTGGAATGTATGCCGGTAGAGCTGCTGGGGATGTCCTACTCAGCATACCATGGACTTGAGTTGCGCCCGGGCTATCTCCTGCTGCTGGCGCTTGTAATCTATCCATATGAAGGCGACTGGAGAGACGAAGATGATGACAATGTGCCCTTTGACCCCGCGGCGACTTTACCAACCGGGAAATATGAACCATCTGCCAGTGATATAAATTGGGTAAGGAGCTTGGTGGCATCTCTGTCGGTTGGCGGCATATGGGCTGCACCAATGGGTTTTACCATGGTCAAGGTGGCTGAAAACAAAATCGAATTGAGAGAGGCTAAAGACACTCCTGAAGTAAAAGAAACCATACTCCGCACATTATTGATCGCAAAGAGAGTAGGAATCGAGGTGGAGTACTCCAGTAGTGGCAGAACATCCCAGGCGAAACTAAACGGGGCCAGGGTACCGCTTCTTGACATGGTCCGGAATATGGTCGGGGTCGAGATAGCCAGCCCTATTCCCGCAGCTGGCTGGCAGCCAGAAGAGTTACACCGGATAACGGACGGGACACCCCACAACGGAGTCGGTGACTTCGCCGACTGGGTGTGCTCTAAAACGGGGTGCGTCATGCTGGACTCGAGCTTTGACAATGTGCATTTCATAGAAGGCACGAGCGAACCGGTATTCAAGTGGACCAGGCATAATGTCGTGACCTTGACGGAACAGTGGCCCAAGGTGCAGCAGATCCGCAGAAACATCGACAACTTAGTAGACTGGCTGGAAGCTGACCAGATAAATAACTTCAGGGAGCTTCTGGATTTTATACTAAAACGTAATCCAAAGAACACGGAAGATACAGGGGGCTACGACCCCTGGGCGCATTTCTGTGAATTAGACCAACAAGAGGAGGACGACGAAGATGACGAAGACGAATGACACTCCCCCCGCTTTTAGCTGGGCTGTGCCAAAAGAGCTAGGGATACCACCGGACTCCCTTAGGCTTCGCCTCGACTTTTTCCACCAGTCAACGGTAATGACCTCCTTTACGGGGGATACGGTTGTTACTACCCAAGTCGACGCGATGGATGTGGCTCATGCCCTGGCCAGCGACCTGTCGTTTGGCACAGGGTTATTACCGCCGGGGGCACTCTGGTGGCAAAATACCAAGCAGGGCCCAATCTTTGCGCTGTATTATGAACAGAAGGTGCGCAAAATCGCTCTCCAGGAAGATATTAACAAACCGCCACGCCGATTTACAATACCGCTGCCCGGGTTAATCTTCCTGTGTTCGCCTGGTAAACCACCGTGGGTTTTTGCGGTGAAGAAGAAACCGACCAAGGAAACGGATATCGTCTACAAAGCACCCCTCTGCAATATATTCCAAAATGGCAGGTCATGTCCGGGAAGCCATAGATATCCAACCCGGGTTGCAGACATAGCAGAGTCGTTCTTTGTATCCTTCTTCACCGCAACGGCTGACCTGAGAGACAGGTCGATTAGGTTTCCGCAAAATGTAATCCGTTTATGGGAATTCCTGGACAAGAAGAGGACGTTCCCTAAAGATGACCTGGTTCAACATGGCACCGTGAAGGACTTAATGCAATATGAGTAACCCCATCGGATACCTGGTGAATTATCCCGGAGGTATCTCCGGGGAAAGAGGCCTTTACTATGACTATATCATGGCCTCCAACGGAGTTTTCATTGAGGTTGAAAGTCCGCTTATCACAGCCAGAATACCGGTTGCCGAGTGTGAAATCAGAGGTCTAGCCCCTATTGGGACGAAGATATCCCTGCTCTACGGGAGCATCCCGCAGCGGTTCTTCGACCTGGCACTCAATTTATTCCTGACAGATATTTCCTCCGAGCATTATGTGGCGATAGTCGGGGATAGAGGATACCACTTTTACATACCGGTGCAGGACAAGTCAGCTGATGGCGTTGTCTATGAGGTGGGAACTTCGGTAGTTCTTGAAATGCACTCACATGGCCAAATGAGAGCCAGGTTCAGTCCCACAGATAATACGGATGAGACGGGCTTGAAATTATACGGGGTTATTGGGAGCTTGGATGCTGTCCCTGTAGTGAAATTCAGGATAGGAGCCTATGGCTACTTCAAGACTTTGCGTTGGAGTGACGTCTTCGATGGCTCCCTGGCCGGGGCAGTGGAATATGAAGAGGTAAGAGAGGAGGTGATACCCAAAGATGGCATACAGGATTTCGTTGAAGCGCATGCCTATGAACTCAAGGATCCTAGTCGTCGGATGTGGTGGCACCGGAAGTTTCGTTGCTGAGGGATTATGCCGGCTGCTTATTAACACCGATGCCTCCCTGATGTTGATAGATCACGACCGAGTGGAGGCTCATAACCTAATAAGGCAGCAGTTTTTCTCCGGAGACGCGGGCAAGTTTAAAAGTCAAGCTCTCGCCGAGCGCTTGTCCCGCCAGTATGGGCGCTCCATCGGTTACAGCGTCTATCCCTATATGCACGACCTTATACATGAGGACTTGGGTGGCGGGCTCACTACAAGAGCAGCTCAAGGGATTATCATAGGCTGCGTGGATAGTGTGGCTGCCCGCCGTTCAATTGCTGAGAAATGGGGCTACGGTAACTGGTGGATCGATGCCGGCAACGGATATTCTTCAGGACAAGTCCTGATTGGAAACACCTCTGTTGTAGAACAGCTCGAGGGGTGTTTCGACAGGGAGATGCAAGAAGTGGTTGCCTTACCCCTGCCAACACTCCAGCTTCCCTCTCTTTTAGCTCCGCCGACAATACCGATTAAAGATACCAGGGACTGCGCTGAAGCTGTAATGGCTGAGGACCAGAGCCCTGTAATCAACCAGGCTATGGCCACATTGGTGCTGGAATTTATGCACCGCCTTCTCCAGGGAACGCTATCTTGGATGGGGGCATACCTTGACCTGGACGCTGGCACCCTGCAGACTGTGCCGGCAGAGCCAGAGATATTAGCCAGAATGTTGGGGGTGAAGGTCGACACCCTCATTTTGCGAGAGAAAAATAAAAGAAGATGAGGTGCTATTATGTCCGACACAGAGCAAGAAACGGTAGTTGATGAGACAGAAGAGGATACGGAAGAGGATACTGGCGAAGAAACCCCGGAAACACAGCCCGAGCCGGAAAAGCCGAAGCCGTCGAATGAACTCAAGGTAGTCATTATTATGCGAGACAACAGGATGATGCTGGGAGTTCAGTCCCCGGATTGCGACCCGGTATATGAGACCCTCGAGGGCAACCTGGCTACGGCCTTGCTGCGAATCCCAGAACTCGTCGAAGAGGCTAAGACACGCTGGGAAACAAGCAAGCTCAACCCGAAGTGCGAAACCCCTCTGCCGTCCCAAGAGCCACCGGTATCCACCACGAGCCGATCTTCTGCCGTTTCGCGGCCGCAGAAAGCCGCGGTGCCGAAAGCGCAACCAACCATGTTTTAAGAGATAAAGGGGTCGATCAAGTAGGGCGGTGGGAGCGATTGAAGAAAGGAGGAAAAGTGTATGCAGGTTCAAGTACTAAAACTGCGGGAAGGGATGAAACTGCTAGAGCTGGCGATACCCAAGAAGACTACACTACCGGTACTCCACAATGTCCTGCTGAAGGACGGTAAAGCTATAGCCGGCAACCTGGAAGTCTTTGTCTTTATTGACCTGCCCGAGGCGGACACAGAGTGCCTCATCCCCCACAAGCCCGTCATGCAGCTCCTGAAGTATGTGCATGGGAATGAGATGCTCACGATAGAGGCTAATGGGGAAATCGCCTTCAGCTGGGCCGGCGGCAAATCATCTTACCCCCTCGTTAAAGCCGACGGGTACCCACTGTCACCAGAACTCGAGGTCAAGATAGAGGGAACCATGGACGGTAACACGCTGATAGCGGCGCTGACTTCCATCTCTGAATATTGCGCCACTGGCGAAGAGCGCCCAGTGCTTAGCGGAGCGATCATCTTCCCAGGCGAAACCCTTGATATCGCTGCCGGCGACGGTTTCAGAATGGCATACCAGACGATATCCGAGTCATTCCCCATCGAGGAGCCGCTAATTATCCCTTTCAGGACCGTCAAGATTCTCAACTCCCTGTGGCAGCACACTAAACCGGATGTAGCCCTTGGCGACTCGCTGGTGGAGCTTGTGATGAGCAAGCGCCACATCGATGTCGCTCTTGTTGAAGCTAAAGATTCCGAAGCTAAGCTACTCCGAGTGTGCTTCAGTGGTGTGACGGTACTCATCAAGCTCATTGAAGGGAATCCGCCGAACTTCAAGCAGCTGATCCCCAAGGATATCCCTAACAAGATTCAATTCTTCTCCGGGGATCTCGAGCTGGCAATAAAGCGCCTCCAGGCCATCGCCGGTGGCGATGGCATTGTTAAGCTCACCTGGACAAACGACACCATGACAGTTTCAGCCAGTAGCAAAGAGGTGGGGAAGATGGAGGGAACGCTTCCCATTCAGGCTGATACCCCGGATAGAGTCGCCATCAATGTCAAGTACCTCCTGGAATACCTGGCTGGCAAAGATGGGATGATTACTATGGGTGTGACTGACCTTAGTTCACCGGTGTCCTTCCGCTATAGGGCATCACCGCTGGTAATAGTGATGCCCATGAAGGCCCATTGGGATGGGGAGGAGCCGGAAGCGGTGGAGGAGTCGGAAGAGGCGGAGGAGCCGGAAGCGGTGGAGGAGCCGGAAGCGGTGGAGGAGCCGGAAGCGGTGGAATAGTATTAGGGGGGCCGGGCATTGATGTCCCGGCCCCCCTAATTTCAGTTGATAAACCGTTGGAAAACAACGGTTTATAAAGGGTAACTATGCCCGGAAAGGGGGTAGAAGATGGCGGAGAGCGTAGAGGAAAGGAAGTCTCGCCACATTCAGGACATTCTGAAGGCGCATCCTATCTACTTGCCCGATACCTACATCAGCCAGGAAACCGCAAAGCGCCTGCAGAAGCTACCGGAGCAGACCATATTCTGGCTCTGGCACCTGGCTCGTAAGGAAACGCCTGACTACAAGCAAATAAGAAAAGAAGGGGGGTGATACCTATGTTGCAAAGTGTATGTGATAAAGCCTGTGAGATATTACAAAAGACAAACGATGGCGACGATCTAGACCCCCGGCATCTCAAACTACTGGAGATGGCAGTCAATGGCTTCCTCAATGATGTAGGAGAGACAGCCTTCGAGGAACTCTATACTAATGTCCAAGCCGGCTATCAAAAGCCCTGGTTTCATGATATAGAGCACCTAACCCGGAACCATGAAGGCTATGTGCTGTGGAAGGGGAAGGCGGTTGAGCACTACGATAGCTCCTTGGCATACTCCGCGGCCGCTAAGAAACAAGCCGAGGAGCTCGCAAGGCGATGCCGTATCCTGGAATCAAGAGGGGAAATCCCAACCACTCACAACGCCATCTGGACATGGCCGGATTAAATGATGCAATGTGTCTTAAAGTGATGTAAACCGTCTCAAAGTGTCTCACTAAAGGAGGCGATAAATTTGATAACTGAAAAGCAGGACGAGAAGTGGATATCCGATTTAATAGGTGCTCTTACGGACCCTATTATTACCTGGCCAAGTCCCTGGATGGCTGATATCCCCGACCGGTTAAAGGCCCGGGTACCCATTGAGCGCCTGATAATGTGCATGAGGGCTCAGAAGGGGGAAACGCCCACGGCTACCGATGTGGAGGCCCTAATTTATATGTTCCCCCGCACCCTCGAGGCGCCTATCGGGCGCGACTGGACGGATATCTACGTCTATCTGGGCAACAAAGTATGCTCCGCCATGGGGCAGGAAATACCCGAGGACATTCGCCGGGCTACCCTCGATGACCAACAGATGAGGGACTTGAACGAGCTCAAGGCCTGGATATACGAGAAGCGGATTGCCGCCAGGTTAAACGGGGACCGGGCTGGAAGGCGAGAGCGGAAAGAGGAAGAGGTAGAGAGAAAGAAACAAGAGCAGCCATCACTATTTGAGTTCTAGTAATATACTAAGGAGGTGAAAATTGGGAATATATGGCGAAACTCTAACGTGCTTAACCTGTGGGGAAAAACATGAGCCTGACCAAGTTATGGGCTACGATTGTTTAGTTCTCATTGATGGGCGAGATATCCCCCACCAAGCCAGCGTATGGTGTGATGAATCATGTCTTAACCAATGGCTGGATTCACCACAAGCTAAGGAATTATTCCCAACGGTGTGAGGGAGGAGGGGTTGACAAAGGTGGTATAATAGATACGTCTAGTAGAGCGACACCTTAAGGCACTAATTTTTATGCCCCCAGCAGGCAAAAAAGGTGCTCTATTAGACAATAAAGTGCCAGCCTGTCTGGGGGCATCCTTTTAGAAAGGAGATGATATTGTGCCTAATAAAGTGGTCATCAAATGCCAGTGTGGTAACACAATTCACTGTGTGGCCTTCACAAACCACTGCCTGAAGTGTGACCTTGACTACAACTTCGCTGGCCAGCTCCTTGCTCCCCGCTCTCGATGGGGTGAGGAAACCGGCGAAACAGCCGCAGACATAATCAGGGAAACAAGTTATCACGAAGAGTAGAAAGAACAATATCTCTATACTGTTAGAAAGGAGGTGAAGATGAAACCAGAAACACTACTCATGGCAGCCATATTCGGAGAGACATCCCATGAACCTAATGATGCTGATTTCTATAGAAGCCGTAATGGCAAACTTTTAAGGGATGTTTTACTTAGCATCTTGGACGAAATTGCCGAGCGATATAGACATGACGCGCCCCTGTTCTCGGAGAGGGCAAAACCAATGGTCTTGGCTAGGTTTGGTTTCGACGGCGAGAGGAAGACATACAGGGAATTGGGGGTAATGTTTGCTATTACCCGCGAGCGTGCGCGTCAAGTGGAACAAAGAGTTCTGAGGATGCTAAGGCATCCAAGTAGAAGCCACCAATTAACAACTTATTTGAAGTAGACAGTATCTCTATACTGTGAAAGGGGGTGTTATTTGGACTTAGAAGCTGAACTATACCAAGCCGAGATAAACGCCTGGCGAAGCCTTGCTCACTACAAGTTTATGATGTTCGGGTACTGGGCTGCCATCTGGGTCCACCTAAACAGGATTGGTAACTTCAACCATCCCAATCCTTTCCTGCCCCTGGTAGGACTGTCAAAGTCCATCATTAAAGACAAGATTAAGCAGGCCAGCAACCTATTAAACTCTAAAAGGGGGTGATATCCTGACAAAGCAACATTCATGGACGGATGACGAGCGGGATATAATCCGGAGGGACTATCGACACACCCGCAGCTCGCGCCGGGAGATCGCAGTCCGGCTGGGAGTCACGGAGTATGGGGTAGCCGGCCAGATTGCTATTATGGGTATTGCCAAGAGCGACGACCGGCGCCCCTGGGACTCTCCGCGGGAAGAGGAAAAACTAGCCAAGTTGATACCCCACTTTTGCCCTCGGGTGATAGCCAAAATGATGCACCGCTCTCTCAACTCGGTGGTGGTAAAAGCCAAGCGGCTAAACTGCGCCAGGCGGTACCGCGAGGGGTGGTTTACCAAGAGAGAGGTTTGTGAAATCCTCGGCCACGACCACAAGTGGGTGCAAAGACGAATAGATTCAGGGGCTTTGAAGGCTTCCTACCATTATGACCATCGACCGTCACAAAAGGGGATGAGTGCCTGGCATATCGAGGAAGCCGATTTAGTCAAGTATATCCGGGGTTACCCCCAGGAGCTGGTGGGTTGTAACATCGACATAATAATGATTGTCGAGATACTAGCGGGGGTTATTAACAGCCAATAGAAAGGAGGGAGAAGTTGATTAAAGATTATAGAGTTCAGGTCAACGCCGGCGAGACATTCGCCCGGGGGAGCTCCCCCAGGGTGGCAATCGGCCGAGCCCTTGAGGAGCAGTATGCGAATCCATCAAGGTTTAAGGGGGCCGACTGCAAGCTGGACTACCAGCTGAAGGTCGGGGAGACCCTGATAATCAAATGCACCCGGGTAAAATAACAGCTATTATCTTACGAGGAGGTGAAGGATGCAAGTAGGAAGCGGATTAGAGTCCGCGCTCAATCTTGCTGCTAAGTCAATACTTGGACTTCCTTGGCATATCCCTGAGGAATGGGCTAATAAACTCATCGAACAGCATTCGCTGGAACTACAATGCGGACCTGGAGATATGACAGGGGAGGCTCACGCTCTCTTCCAGCATAATGAAGAAACCATTAGGTTAAAACGAACCTGGATGAGAAGATACGAACTTTACCATGGAGAGTGGCAGTCAGATCCCCGATGGACAGGAGACTAAAATAATCTACGTTAAGGAGGTATTGGTATGATTTATAAGGGATACAGACATAGTGATGGAGTTGGAAATCAGCTCGTAACAAAGGATGATGACCTACTTGACCCCTGGCCTAGTCAGAAAATCTGGAACCATAGCCCGGATGGCTTCAGTTGGGGATATCAAGGATCCGGACCGGCTCAGCTCGCACTTGCTTTACTCTACGACGTTACAAAGGACGATACTGTATCCGTTCGCTTACATCAACAATTTAAGAGTTCCATTGTGGCCGCCTGGGGCGATACCTGGGAGATATCGGATGCCGATATCAGAGGATGGGTTAGCTGCAAGCTAGAGGAAGCCCAGTTCAAGAAAATATAATACCTGTCATCTTGAGAGGAGGTGATGAGTGAGAAAAATAATCGGTCAATGTAACACCAGTGACTTTGCAACTTTGGCCCATCTGTCTGGGCTAATGGAGAGAGGTGAGGAAGTAGACTTAACCAATCTTACTAACAGACAAAAGGTTGCTGTCAGAGTCCTCGACCACTTTATAAATCAGAACATACCTCTCAAGACGCTAAGTAAGATAAGGGAAGTGTTAGTATGGGACATGGGAGATGGCGGAGCCGGCTTTGAGTATAAGCTAATAGACCCGGGAGATTCCGAAACCCTGGCAATATTAAGGGGCTATAGGTAGGAGTTGCAATATGAGAAAGGTATTGCCTGGACAGATACCCCTCCCTTTTGTCGCGGAGTTGGACAAGCAGCTAGCTGAAGAGCAAGAAAGGAAGCGGGAATATTGGGCTCGGGTCCATGCTGAAAGCCACATCAAGTGGTGTCTCGAGCGGTACCCCCCGAATACCGAGGAGTGCGAGGTTATGCTGATGGGGATTAGGATAGATAGGTTTGTAAATAGCTATGAAGAGTGCCGCCGGTGTAACCTCGGGCCACATGACCATACCGTAGGGTGGCTCTTTCCCACCAAGGTCTGCCTAAAAGATTACTACCGGAAGTGTCGAGAGTGGGGCATTAAGCCATATATCCCGCCTCAGGACCAGTGGGATAAGAATCTTGAAAGGAGGTGAAGCGTGAAATTAAGGCCATACTGTTGGATAGCTGGACCCGGTGAGGAATCAGTGCTCCAGTATCTCGGGCCTGGTTTCCTATATGATGGAGAGTCACTTAATATCGAGATATGCCTATTCCTCGTATGCTTCGGCATCAATGTCTCCTGGAAGGAAAAATAAGGTAACTATCCCTTGACATTCCGTAACTTTTTCATTTGGGCCACACTCCGTTAGCATGAGTGATTAAAGCAACTATTAACTCATCAACAGGGCGTCTGCTCTTAAATCGGATGACAAAAGGATAAGGGATTTCCTCAACTTCAAGCATCAGATGTACCTGCTCAGGCTTACCCTTACCATCAGGAAGGGGATGCCACTCATTCACCGAAATGCTCTTGATTTCGTAGACCTCCATGCCGTCTGTGTTTATGGGTGTCACGCTATCTTGTCTCATTAGTACCCTCCACACTCAGGGCAAGGGTAAAAATTAGACATTGGAGGAACGCCTTTACTCTCTGCCCGCCTACGCTCTGCCCGTGTTGTTTGTTCTCTGGACACTGAGCCTACCCCCTTGCATCTGACACAGTCGGCTTTGGGTGTATTAACCATGACAAAAGTAGATTTCGGCTTTTCACCCGCTCCCAATATTCTTACTTTCCCTGTTTTTGTATCCATATCAATCTCCTTTACGATTTACGGTACGTGAGGGGATAGTTACCAAAAATAGAGAGCTGCAATGGTTTCCCTGGGGGGGGGCCGGGGGTTCAAATCCCCGGCCCCCTTTTTTGTCCCTTAATTCCTTGCCACTTGCCCGATTACGAAGGCTCAGATCAGGGCCTTAAAGAACTCAGAAAAGCTTTCCTCCCCATAAATCTCCTTGAGCATTATTGCCGTCCTGTCCGTATCCTGCATGCCTGAGTATTGGGAAAGGATCCTTCTTTTTTGAGCCTCTTTAAAGGTTTCGTCTTTTCTTTCAGCTTCCTTCCATATGCGTACCCAGAGTTTAATAAACTCGGAGCAGAGGTCA
>Ga0210003_1003375_pt1 | contig 13006 bp, 9 predicted proteins | sample LantaG_FD_182804 | JGI IMG/M metagenome (GOLD analysis project Ga0210003, IMG submission 182804) | Deep subsurface microbial communities from Baltic Sea to uncover new lineages of life (NeLLi) - Landsort_02402 metaG (SPAdes) (version 2) | ecosystem: Environmental > Aquatic > Marine > Oceanic >... | reverse complement strand
GTCTCCTTTGAAGAGCACGCCCTTAAACAGCTTCTCGCGGTCGAAAGCCTCCGCGGGCATGCCGGGCTTTTTGCCACCATCATACCAGTACAGCTTGATTGCCGGCCGCCAGTCGTTGGCCGGGTGATCCCATTCGGCGGTTAGCCATTGCGGGCACGTGTCCGGATTTATCTCTGTCCCTTCAGCCTTACACGTCTCTGGAAGCTTCAAATCGAGCCCCCAGTACGCCATATCGATCATGTGGCTGCCCATATCGCCGATCTGCCCGCTGCCGAAGTCCCAGAAGATGTTCCAGCCCAGGCAGCCGCCCTTGAAGTATCCCGGATTGTACGGATGAATAGGCGATGGCCCAATCCACAGGTCCCAGTTGATATGATCCGGCACGGGTTTGACCTCCGGCAGATAGTTCCCGCCTTCGGGAGTCCGGCTGCACCAGACACGGGCCTCGCTCGGCGTACCGATCGCCCCGCCGCGAATTAGCTCCACCATCCGCCTGTAGTTGTCGCTGGCGTGAATCTGCGTGCCCATCTGCGTGGCGATTTTGTTCTTGTTCTTCAGATATGTCTGGCGGACCATGTGCGCCTCCTCGACCGAGTTGGCAAGGGGCTTTTCGCAGTAGACATGCTTGCCGCGGTTCATTGCCCAGACGTTTACGAAGGCGTGCGTATGGTCCGTCGTAGCACAAACGACGGCATCGATGTCCTTCTGTTCGAGGCATTTACGCCAGTCTTCGTATGTTTTGGCCATGGGGAAGTCTTTGGCGGCCTCGGCGAGATTCTTCGCGTTGACGTCACATAAGGCGACGATGTTTTCACTTTTGACGCCGTTCAAGTCAGCCCCTCCGCGTCCGCGGACGCCGATCACGGCAATATTGAGTTTTTCATTTGGCGACTGGCCGGCCTTAAGTATGCCCGATTTCAGGATCATCAGCCCCGCTCCGGCTGCAGCGCTGCTCTTGAGGAATGTACGACGTTTGATTTGGTGACTCATGGTTCTTCTCCTTCATTTGTATTGACTGACGGGGCAGAGACTGATTAACGCATCATTAACTCGAATGGGCGATACAGGACTTTAATCAGTAACTTCCTGCGTATAAAGCACACTCGGCATAAATGCTATAACCCCTTAAATCAAGCTATAAACTGCACTTAGTGAAACCTGAAAACACAGTAAAAACCGTTAAATAACCTTATATACAACCTTGTAAGTGTAGTAAAAGTGTAGTCCTGAGAACTCCTGCCAGGAGCGTCTGCAATGATAACTCCGAGCAAGTGGCATAGATTATGCCTCTACACTTTTCAGATTATACCTTCCTGATACACTGCGAGCAATAACTTTATTTGCCCAACAATTTCTTATCAAAAAACAGGCACTTTATAGTGGGGCCGGCAATAAAGTTCATGGCAGATACAAGCTTCAATTGGGCAATTCCCCTGCAAGAAAGGCCCTCGCAAACAAAACGCAGAAGAGACCTGAAGCTTAAGGAACGGGAGATATCCGTTTCTCTAATGTTACCGGATATTGAGCGTTCGGATTGATAATAACTTTCAGATTGTATGCAACTCCTGCTTCGAAGATTTTGCCGCATGTAAGTTCGACAGTCGTCTTTTGAAAAGGTTTGAGCGGGGCAACCTCCACAACCTGATCATCTGTGCTGTACACGATTTTAATATCCGCGGGTCCTGACGAGACCTGGCCAAAGTTCTGGACTCCAACGGCTATATTGAAGCTATCTTCTTTTTTTTCAAATTTCAGCATACAGGCCGACAGAGCAGGTTCTAAATAGTTCAGCCAAGGCAGGCGGGCATAACCATAAAGCAGTTTTCCACTACTGTTTTTCCCCAACAGCTTGGCCGCGAAATTGTCATCGGTGATGCCGTTGCCGGTTCCGACAAAGGTGACAATCAAATCATCACCCGATCGCTGCGTTTTGATCACTTTGCTGCCCCTGCCGAAATTCACCTCTTCGGAAGCACCAAATCGCAACGAGTCCAAATCAATGTCAGTGTGAGGATTAAAATCGTCCTCAGCCGCTATTTTGACTCGGATGGCCTTTGTCTCGGCAGTAATACGTTCCTTGTCGAGTATGGTCAGGAGTCGACCAACAGTCAGAGGAATACAAATATGTTTGGAACTGTGGTTGTCGCTGCCTCTATCCTGCCGTTTCAACACGTCTATGACCGCAAAATCCGCCTGCATTGCCCGCCCGTGTTTATCCTGCAATACCTTAATACGCTCGTACTTGAACCAGTCAACCACGGTTCCATCTTCATATTTGGCGATACCGGGCATGTAGGCTTCGCCGGGCTCGACCTTCCAGTTGATTCCATCCTTTGAACGCAAATAGTAGGCAATTCGCCCGCGCCAGTCATTAACAATCATGTGGTACTGTATGGGCGTACGCCAGACGACAGGGTCTTCGAAGTTGCCCGCAACTGGGGGATAAACTCGTTTGTCAGTAACCTGGTTATAGGGAGAAACTCCGGTTTCGCTGAACCATATACCTCCGCCGCGGCACACCATCAGATAAGTACCATCCTCGCGTTGGGCAAAGCTCAGATTGGAGAGACCTTCAATAATACGCCTGTCCCGTGGATTGAATTCGAACTTTCCACGCTGCCAGGGGCCGTCCACGCCGTCCGCGATATAATAACCGTTCATAACATAAATGACATATCTTCCATCCTTAAGCTGGAACACCTCCGGATTATGTCCTTTGCCAATAGTATCCTTTACTTTATACGGGCCGGTGGATATGTCGGCTACGGCATGAACAACGATAGAATTGCCCCACTCGGCGTGCCCACGTTGGGAATCTTCACGCCAGCGACAGACGTAAAGATGGTACTTTCCATCAGCACCCAAGACTGCGTTTCCTCCCCAGTAAGACCACTCTCTGTCCTCAATGCCATTATCGATATAACGCGGCTTAACATTATCCGCTCCCCAGGTATCACTGGTCAACTGACCCTGAACGTGCATGGCTAAAAATCGGTCCATAAACCGGCCGCCATACACCAGGCTGTTCCACTCGTCAGGACGTTCCCGTTCAACGCTTTGGGCATTCGCATCTAATGTAAACAGGCAGATTGTTAGCAATATCCCAATCAAGATATATGATCTCAGACTAATCGCTTTTCAATAGTCACCCATTATGTGTATAGCGAATTCAACTCATAAGTGCTGCATACAGACAAAAAGAGCGTTAATGAATTTTATGCCTTTTTTGGTATAAAGTCCACGAATATCCGTTTTTCAGCTCAAACTGCATCCACTGCTTTTTCCTGTTTAGTGGGGAAATTCTAACTTTCGCCCTTAAAACAATTGAGGTAACTACGTATTTTGTATACAGGCGTCCCTCTATTGTCAGAATCCTTCCGTGGATAGTTGATAAGTCCTGACTTGCCAGGGATTTGTAGAAGACAGATCTTTTTTTCTTCGGACATGCAGATGCATGACTGAGCCGGGGCTCGTATTTGCCTCAGTTGCCCGGCGGACTCAGTCACACATCTATATAAAACTTTTCTAAGCGGACAAAAGTGCCACTTGTGCGGTTTTATTGGCTTTGGCGAATGGCTCCAATGCACGCTGGAGAATTCCATGAAGATGAGCAATTGCCATACCGTAATTCGTTATGGGGACTCCCGAATCAATCGCTTTGTCTATTCTTGAGAGCACTTCGCGCCTGTTGAACATACAGGCACCGCAATGAATAATCAGCTCGTAAGGCGTCAAATCTTCCGGAAAGTCACGCCCGGCAACAACATCGATCTCCAGGCCGCCGCCGACATGCTGCTGCAAAAGCCGCGGAATTTGAATTCTTCCGATGTCTTCCCCGATGGGATGATGCGTGCAGGCCTCGGCAATCAGCACCCTATCCCCGGGCGACAGCCGGTCCAGCGTTTCGGCACCATTGAGCATGTTTTGGAAGTCACCTTTGAAGCGAGCCATCAAAATCGAGAATGTTGTCAGCTTCACGTGGGCCGGTGTCACTTTTGCAACTTCATCGAAGACCTGGCTGTCGCAGACCATCAATGAAGGCATCGCTTTCAACTTCGATAGTGCTTCGGGCAACTCCGTCTCTTTCACGATCATCGCGTATGAATTGCGATCCAGAATCTCCCGCAGACAGTGCACCTGGAGCATTTTCAATCGCCCCTTTGGCGCCTCAATATCGATAGGAGTCACCAGGAACACCATATCACCCGGCTCAATAAGGTCCGCAATGATCGGTTGACTGCTGAGAAAATCTTCCGGCGTCGCCTGAATAATCATTTCACGGAGCTGACTTATGCCGTCGCCGTCTTTCGCGTTCGTGGAGGCTGTCAACTTTGCTCCTGCGCCGGCGATTGCCTTCTCAAGCTCCGAATTCAGACGTAAATCGCTCTTATTGGCGGATACGATATAAGGAATCCGGCGTTCTTCAAATAAGGCAAGCAACTGTCTTTCGTAATCTTTCCATTCGTCAGACACCAGAATCGCCAGTTCCGTGCGGTCAATCACCTTCATGGTTTTTGCGACCCTCGCCTGACCCAACGCCCCGATATCGTCCACGCCGGCCGTATCAATGAAAACTACCGGGCCGATGGGCTTGAGTTCCATCACTTTCTCAACCGGATCCGTCGTAGTTCCGGCAATATCGGAAACGATCGAGACGCTCTGCTTTACCATCGCATTTAAGACCGAAGATTTGCCAACATTTCGCCGTCCAAAGACTCCTATATGCAGTCTGAGCCCTTTGGGTGTTTTAATCATTACGTCACCTCATAACATCATCTAATCATCTATTCGGCGCGATTGCATTTCCTTCGAAACATATCGAAACTTTCGGAAACGCACCGGCCGGATTTATTATATTATGTTTTCTTCAATAGCTTTCAGTAACACTTCCGGCTTGACGGGTTTCTCGAGAACCTGCTTGACCGGAAGCCATGTTTCGTCCGGCTCAAAGCCAAAGGGAAGGCTCATTGCTTTGCGGATACCCGTCAGGATAATCACGGGAATATTCTTGGCGCTGTCATCCTTGGCCATTTCCCGCGCGACGTCAAATCCCTCAGATTCCGTCGTCATCATAACATCCAGCAGAATGATATTCGGATTTTCAGCTTTTGCCTTTTCAACTCCCTCTTTGCCGTTGGAAGCACTGACGACTTCATAGCCCTTTGCATCCAGCACGTTGGTTATTGCTTCGATAAATTCAGGGTCGTCGTCAATCATTAGCACTTTTTTTGCCATTTTATTCTCCTTACTTCATCTTTCTGTTTCAATTTTCAGCCGTCGCTGTGGCTTGTTCCTTTTTACATTTTAAAGAGTCACCACGATTATAATCGAGATACCTCGTTAATTCACTCGCTATTTTTTCGATTTGACTAATGCTTTCTTCTGGAGTGATATACTTTTTCCCGGGATAAATTTCGTACAAATTCCTATAAGCTTCCGGTGTAAAATTAGGCATTACGACATTGGCCCCTGCTTGCAGCGCTGCTATTGTCCCATCCCGGCCGGCAAGGCTTGCGATAGCCGTATTTGAGGGAATGTGAGTATTTTTGGTCACAATCCTGGTAACCGCCATACATCTTAGAGTCAGGCCCAGATCGCCGAGAGGCCGGCCTCCCAGCGCAGTGTTACGATTAGGTATGAAAGGTCCGACGCTTATCATGTCGAAATCCCTTTCCCTGAAGAACAGAATATCCTCGGCGAGTGTTGCAATCGTCTGTCCCCTCAGCCCGACAATATTGCCGGAACCGGTCTGGTAGCCTATGGCCTGCAGATCGAACGTACACCTGAGATGGTTATCAAAGCTCATGCCCGGATGCAGAGAAGCGTAAAGCTCCGGATCGATCGTCTCAATCTTCAGCAGGTATCGATTCGCACCGGCACGTTTCCAAAGCTCGTACTCCCGACATGACTTCTGGCCCACCGACAGTGTCACGGCAATATCGAATTTCGATGTTATCTCTTCTATCAACTGTTCAAACCAGTATGGATCGAGCGCATCTTCTTCGCCGGACTGCAATACAACTGTTTTTATGCCGCAGCGAACAAGCTTTTCGACACGTTGCAGAATCTGCCACCTGCTGAGTCGATATCGCTCAAGATGACTGTTATCTCTGTTCAAACCACAATAAAGACATGTATTCCGGCAATGATTCGAAAACTCAATTATCCCGCGAAGCAGAATACCGTCTCCGACGTGTTCTTTTCTCACGGCATCGGCAAAAGCAAACAAATGAGCGACTTTGGATGGTTCTTCCAGGGCAAGAAGATATTCAAGATCACTGCGAGCCGGGACATCGCTGTCATACACACGGCTCAGAACAGATTGTAACTTCACATCAATCATTTCTTCTTCGCAACTTTTCGGTACTGGCGAATAATATTCCTGATTTTCTGGGGTGTTAACTCCCCATGAATCTTGTCATCAATCATCACAACCGGAGCTACGCCGCAAGCACCAAGACATCTTGCCGGCTGCAGCGAAAACAAACCATCGTCAGTCTTCTGGCCGAAATCAATGCCCAAATCCTTTTTAATGGTTTCCAGGATTTCTGTAGCACCTTTCACATAACAAGCCGTACCAAGGCACACGGAGATTACGTGCTTGCCGGGCGGCGTTAAATTGAAGTAGTGATAAAATGTCGCCACGCCCCAAATGTGCGCCGTAGGTATCGTCATTTCAAGGGCAATCTCATCCATCGCTTCCCTGGGCAGATACCCATATAACTGCTGCGTTTTATGCAACACCGCTATGAGATAGGAATCAGGGTGCTCGTCGCGCGGCATCGAAGCGATATATTCTCGTAATTCACTGATTTTATCTTTCTCAGCAACTGTCATAATTTTCCTCACAGGTTCTATTTACATCATGAAATCACACGGCTAAAAGTACAGATCTCTCTGCCCTGCTTCTGTCTTTTTAAGGAATTTCAGGAGATCAGGATAGATATCGGGCATCCCCTGACGAATTTCCTCTATCTCCTTCTCAAGAATCTTCTGCCCAACCTCCAACGTTGCCGGGCTGGCAAAATCATCAAGCCATTCTCTGAACGTAAGGACGGCATTGAGCTTGCAGAATTTTCCTTCTGTCCCGGTTCTGAGCAGTTTCATGATGCGCTTTCCGGTCCTTCCGCATCGATAGCCGGCAGTACAAAAGGACGTAATGTAGCCGGCTTCGGCGAATTCTCTGATTACCGCATCAAGACTTCTGGTATCGCCCAATTGAAATTGTTGTCTATTGAGTTGCTGGTCGTTGAGCATTTCCGAATATCCGCCAATGCCTATACAACTTGAGGCATCGCTTTGCGTGCATCCGATCGGCAGAATATCTTTCCTGACAGCAGGATTTTCCCTGGCTGTCAGAATCATACCCGTATAAGGAACGGCCAGTCGCAATACGGTCACAAGCCTTTTGAAATCCTCATCATCGACCGTAAAGCCCGGATTCTCGGCAAACGGCGTATTGGACGCAGGCTCAAGCCTCGGAAATGAAACCGTGTGAGGCCCAATACCGAATTTCTTCTCCAACTCGATGGCGTGATACAGAAGAGCCATAACCTCGAACTTCCAGTCGTAAAGACCGAAAAGAACTCCCAGGCCCACGTCATCGACACCCGCTTCCATCGCCCTATGCATGCAGTATAAACGCCAATTGAAGTTCCCTTTAATGGTATTGCGGGGATGAACCTTCTCGTACGTCGGGCGATGATATGTCTCCTGAAAAACCTGGAACGTACCGATGCCGACATCCTTAAGCAGTTTTAGCTCTTCAATTGACAACGGTGCCGCATTGACATTGGCCCTTCTGATCTGACCCGAGCCGTTTCTCGTCTTGACCTTGACATCATAGATAGCCTGGATCGTGGAAGCTATATAATCCACGTCTGTTTCCGGGTGCTCGCCGTAGACTACAATCAACCGTTTATGACCGATCTGCCCGGCCAATACCTCCGTTTCGGCCTTAACCTCCTGCAGTGACAGCTTTCTTCTGGCAGCCGTTTTATTACTTCGCCTGAATCCGCAATAAACACAATCGTTCACACACAGATTTCCAAGATACAAGGGAGCAAAAGTAACAATCCTGTTATCGTATACCTTCTTCTTAACCTGGGCGGCCGTCTGTTTCATCTCTTCGAGGAGATCCCGGTCGCTCACATTCAGCAGGTATGCCGTCTCTTCAGGTGTTAATGTCTCTATCTGTAAAGATTTTTGCAGAATATCTTTGATTTTTCCGGAATCGGTCTTCCGGCCGGAAAGAAGCTTCTGCTCAATCTCGTGCTCATTAATAAAACAATTGTTACCATCGAGATACTTGCTGATTTGCTCGGGCTTAACGCGTTCATTTATCCATCGCCCGGCATCTCGCCGAGTTGTCGTAACTGTATTATTTTCTATCGTCATCATGATTTATTCCTTGCTAAACAACCTTAGCCGTCTTGGAAACAATCCCCCGCGGTTCTTTCGGCTTGTAGTGAGTGTGCAGCAAATCGTGAGATTTTTCACTTAACGGCCTGCCTAAAAATTCCTTATAGAGCCGCTGCACTTCCGGATTGTCGTGGCTTCTTCTAATGGTTTTTTTCCTGTCGCTGCTATACAGGGCATTTGCACGAGCTCGAAGACACTCTTCGTCAAGCGGAATCGAATTGGCGGTCGCGTATGGCTGGCCGCCACCACCTATGCAGCCGCCGGGGCAGCCCATAATCTCCACAAAATGGAAATGGTCCGGCTCGTTCTTCACTATTTCCATAAGGGCATGCGCATTACCCAGACCATGGGCGACAGCCACCCGAATTTCTTTGCCGTCCATGCGTACTTTACCCTGCTTGATCTTTTCAAAACCTCTGATATCCTCGATCTCGATATCTATCAACGTCTCTCCGGTGAACAGTTCGTAAGCCGTTCTAAGAGCCGCCTCCATTACTCCTCCGGTCACGCCAAAAATCGCTCCCGCTCCGGACGAAAGCCCCAGTGGAGCATCAAATTCCTCCGGCTGTATATTGATAAAATCAATTCCGGCGGATTTTATCATCCAGGCGATTTCTCTGGTTGTCACAACTATGTCTGTCGCTTCGAGGCCATTGACCCTGAGCTCGGGTCTCGCCGCTTCATATTTCTTAGCGGTGCAGCACATCACTGCGACGCTGAGAATCTTTTTCGGATCGGCCTTGATCTTGTCGGCAAAATAGGTTTTGGTCAGCGCCGAGCCCATTGACATCGGCGACTTGCACGTCGAAATGTTCTCTATCAGCTCCGGATAGAATTGTTCCATATACTTCATCCATGCGCTGGAGCAGGAAGTAATCATCGGCAGCTTGCCCCCTCCCTGCAGACGTTCCAGGAACTCACTTGCCTCTTCCATAATCGTCAGGTCGGCGGAAAACTGAGTATCAAACACATAATCAAAGCCCAGCTTTCGAAGTGCCGCTGCGATCTCCCCTTCCATGTTTCTGCCCGGTTCGAGGTTAAAGGCCTCGCCGATCGCAGCGCGAACCGACGGTGCAACCTGGGCTACCTTAACCAGACTCTTGTCGTTAAGCTTCTCGAATAATTCCTGCGTGTAGTTCTTCTCCACAAACGCCGCCGTGGGGCAAACATTAATACATTGACCGCATGTAGTGCATACGCTCTCGGCAAAAGGCATATCATAGGCGGGCATAACCACTGTATGAAAACCCCTGTTGGCGTAACCCAACGCGTTAACGCCCTGAATTTCGCTGCACATTCTCACGCAGCGCCCGCACAAAATACATTTGTCAGGATCTCTGATGACCGACGGCGAAGATAAATCCTTCTCGTAATGCTTGCGCTCTCCGGAGAAATGCCGATGCCTGATTCCCATCGCGTAAGCCAGTCTCTGCAGTTCGCAATTACCGTCACGCTCACAGGTATGACAGTCCTCCGGATGGTTATCAAGAAGAAGCTCGACAATATCACGACGTGCCTGACGCAATTGCTTCGTGTTCGTACATATCTTCATCCCGTCGGCAACCGGATAAGCACAGGAAGCAACATAATTCTTCATGCCCTCAACTTGAACGATACACACCCGGCAGGCTCCCTCAATGGAAAGATTCGGGTGGTAGCACAATCTTGGAATATGATAGCCGCACTTATCCGCTGCCTGCATAATCGTCAGGTTATCCGTTACGGTATACTCTTTGTCGTTAATGCTAATCGTAATTTTATTTGCCATCGAAAATGTCCTCAACTCTTGACGATCGCGTCAAATTTGCAGGTCGTAAAACAGACCCCACATCGAATACATGTCTCTTGATCGATAATATGTTTGTTCTTGGCCGTCCCTTTGATCGCCTTGACCGGGCAGGCCTTTCTGCACGCACCGCACCCAACACAGTCGTCCGTAATCTCGTAAGTCAGCAGATTCGAACATGTCCGAGCGCGACATTTCTTTTGCTTGATATGCTCTTCATATTCTTCTCGGAAGTTCTTAATCGTACTCAGAACGGGATTCGGCGCCGACTGTCCAAGACCGCACAGCGAGGCCCTTTTAATCATATCTCCGAGTCGCTCAAGCTTTTCAATATCACCTTGTTGCCCCTGTCCCTGTGTGATACGCGTCAGGATCTCAAGCATCCTTTTCGTGCCTTCTCTGCATGGAGTGCACTTGCCGCAAGATTCGTTCTGTGTAAATTCAAGGAAGAATTTGGCGATATCCACCATACAGGAATCTTCATCCATTACGATCATACCGCCGGAACCCATGATAGACCCGGCTTGTGAGAGCGATTCGTAATCCACGGGAGTATCGAGAAATTCGGCAGGCAGACAACCACCGGAGGGCCCACCCGTCTGAACGGCCTTAAATGCCTTGCCGCCGGGTATGCCCCCGCCGATGTCATAGATGATTTCCCTAAGGCTTGTCCCCATAGGCACTTCAATAAGGCCCGTATTCACAACATTACCCGCCAGGGCAAAGACTTTTGTTCCTTTGCTTTTCTCGGTACCGATTGTACTGAACCAATCGGCCCCATCCATAATGATAACCGGAATATTCGCCCAGGTCTCGACGTTGTTAATCAACGTAGGTCGACCAAAAAGACCGCTAACGGACGGATATGGCGGCCGAGGCCTAGGCATGCCCCTGGCTCCCTCGATCGAATGAATCAAAGCCGTTTCTTCACCGCAGACAAACGCGCCCGCTCCGAGACGGATTTCAATATCGAAGCTGAAACCGGAATACAGAATATCCTCGCCCAGAAAACCGTGCTGCCGGGCATCAGCGATAGCCCTTTCAAGTCGCCGAATCGCAAGAGGATATTCAGCCCTGATATAGACGATTCCCTTCTTTGCCCCGATCGCATAGCCACCGACAATCATCCCTTCTATGACGGAATGAGGGTCGCCTTCAATTGCACTGCGATCCATGAACGCTCCGGGATCGCCCTCATCGGCATTGCAGATCACGTATTTGTCGCCCTCTCCGGCACGGGCTGTAAACTCCCACTTGGTCCCTGTGGGGAAACCCGCGCCGCCCCGGCCACGCAGACAGGATTTCTTCACCTGCTCTATCACTTCTTCAGGCTTCATGTCTGTCAAGACCTTCGCCAGGGCCTCATAACCACGCAGAGACAAATAATCGTCAATGCTTTCAGGATCGATAATGCCGCAGTTACGCAGGGCTATTCGCATTTGTCTGCCGAAGAATTTGGCATCACCAAAAACACGGTAGAATCGATTAAAAAGGTGGTCTTCCTGAATCGCCAACCTGGCGATGGGTTGGCCTTTCCTTAGATGCTGATCTATTATTTCCGGAATATCTTCCTCCGTCACCCCTCCATAGATCGTATAACCCGGATTGACCACCATAATCGGGCCTTTATCGCACATACCCAGACAACCGGAAAGCGACAGGCGAACTTTCTGCTCAAGCGGATCATTCCTGAGTTGTTCTTTGAGTACATTAAGGAGTCGAGTCGAATCTTTTTGGATACAACCAGTTCCTTTACATATTGTCACAACATATTCATCTACCACGGCTATTTACCTCTAATCTATAATCCATTCCCGTATCACTTCACCTTTTTTGAGATGTCTTTCAATAATCTCCTGCGCTCTTTCCTTGTTGATTTTTCCGTACCTGATCGGATTTTTACCAACCTCTACGACTTCGACAGTCGGCTCAAGATTGCACCTGCCGGCACAACCTTTCTGGCTTAAATAAACATCCGTCAGGCCTCCTTTTGTTATCGCATCTCGAAACACTTCCATCACATCCTTAGAACCGGCAGCAATCTCACACGTAGCCATTCCGACATAAACTCTTTTCGAAGATAAATATCCTTTGCCTACGATTCTGCTGACTGCTTCGGCTCTCTTCTTTTTTAAGATATCCAAAGGCGTTGACACCTTATTCACCCCTTTCAATTTGAAAAATGAACGAATTTCCTTTTTCTCGCGGTTCCACCCAGATTCTACCGCCATGGTTCTCGACGATTTGCCGGGTGATATAAAGCCCCAACCCGGTTCCCTTAACCTTCCGGGTCTCGTCGTTACCCAGGCGCGAAAACTTGTGAAACAACTTATCCTTCTGATCGTTACGTATCGGCACAGAATCATTATAAACCTCAATTTCGACAAAATCCGCCGTCTCTTTAGATTTCAACAATATCTCACCGCCATCAGTCCCGTATTTAATGGCATTGCCGACAAGATTGTTTGCCGCCACTTGCAACAGATCCAAATCAGCATTTACACTAAGCTCAGGATCAATTTCATTCGTGAAGTTGATATTCTTTCTAATCGCGATTGTTTTTAATGACTCGATCGACGTCTGAAAAACATCCTTTCTGATATTGACCTCTGTCTTGTTAACGGACAGTTCTCCCTTTTCGATCCTTCCGAGATTCAGAAATTTCCTGACCGTAGCTTCCAGATAATCCAGGTTCCTGGTAATCGAATCGAGGGCCTTGGTCTGCTTGAAGTTAACCATTCCCAGCAAACCGTCTCGAACCGCATACGCATTCATTACTGTTGAAGCCAAGATACCTTT
>Ga0210003_1003373_pt1 | contig 13010 bp, 9 predicted proteins | sample LantaG_FD_182804 | JGI IMG/M metagenome (GOLD analysis project Ga0210003, IMG submission 182804) | Deep subsurface microbial communities from Baltic Sea to uncover new lineages of life (NeLLi) - Landsort_02402 metaG (SPAdes) (version 2) | ecosystem: Environmental > Aquatic > Marine > Oceanic >... | reverse complement strand
GAAAGTGGCCCCTGCTTTTATTTTTCTTTCCATCTTTTCAAGTTCGTGTTCTTCCGGTTCATAAGGATTAAATGCGACTCCGAGTACAAAAGTATCCGGATACTCTCGGTTTATGTACTTTAACAGTTCAACAGAAGTGACGGACTCGACATCAGTGGCGCCTACATCGGAAGGATGAAGCTTGGGAAGACGCTCCGAACCATCTCCTGTTATTATCAGGAGATACCTGATTCCCTTTGTCTTACATAGGTCAAGAATGTTGTCCAGATCATCTTTTGTATGAAAAGTATTCAGGTGAATCATCACCTGCTCCGGTATGACGGGAAGGTCAAGTTCCTCAATTATTTCTGTTCCCTGGAATGACAGAAGACCCATTGCATTATCGGTTATACATGCACAATAACCGCTGTCCATAACCCTGAGATATTTATTTGAAAATATTTCAAGATCCTTTTCAAGCTTTTCTGAATCCTGTTTGGGTGGTAAAACTTCAACGTGGTAGATCTTATTCCGGATGTGATGAATCATGATACTCTCCTATCTCAATTAAATTGGTTAAATTAAGCCTTTTCCCCGTAATATGCCCCGGCTTCTCTATGGTTCCATCCTGGGGATCTTCATATCTTATCTTAATTTTCCCTTCTTTGTCTTGCGTCATTTGAGAAGGAAAGAAATAGATTTAAGATATTGAATATTATAAACATTTAGGCTATAAAAGTTTTTGCCTTGTCCACTGCAGAAGCAGCATCAGGAGAATAGCCATCTGCCCCAATTTGATCAGCATAATTTTGAGTTATAGGCGCTCCACCAATCATTATCTTTACTTTATCTCTTAATCCTGCAGCTTCAAGGGCTTTTATCACTTCCGCCATATTAACCATTGTCGTAGTTAAAAGCGCAGACATCCCTATTATATTAGGTTTATGTTCTTTCACGGCTGCTACAAATTTATCTGTACTTACATCTACCCCCAAATCTATCACTTCAAAGCCTGCACCCTCTAACATCATTTTTACTAAATTTTTTCCAATATCATGCAAATCTCCCTTTACAGTGCCTATCGTTATCGTACCTATATTTTTTACTCCGGTTTCAATTAGCTTGGGCCGTAGGATACTCATCCCAGCATGCATTGCTCGAGCAGCAATTAAAACTTCCGGGACATACACTTCATTTTTCTTAAATTTTACCCCAATAATTTCCATTCCTTTAATTAAACCATTTTCTAAGATATCCTTGGGTAATAAATTCTCCTCCAAAGCTTGTTTAACAAGTTCTGCTACTTTTTCTGCATCTCCTCTTTGTAGGGCTTCAGATACATTATTTAAATCTACCATAACATCACCTCCTATTATTTATTAAAATTTGATATAATTTTAGAAAATAAAAAATATTAATACTATAGATATAATTGCATTATTAGGTAAAATCTTGCTTTTCTTAATACTATATAGAATCAGACTAAACAGAAAATAATTAAAAAAATAAAACAATAGAAAAAATCTATTTTTCTATTGTTTTATTTAAATTGCAATTTATACTTTTTAAGTATTAAACAAACTCTATTTCTAAAAAGTTAATGAGTAAAATATCTATGTCCCGCTGTAAAAACATTTAATTGTTTAAATTTACATTAATCCTTTTATCTTTGACTTTAGTTTCTGGTAAACTTCTATAGGAATAGATAATGGTTTGTGATTAGTTAGAATTTCTTCTACTTTTTCCCGTGCTCGAGTTCTGGTATCTTTGCTTCCTAAATTTTCCCATTCAGTTCTATGTTGACGATCTGCGAGAGTGGGGAAATATAATTCTTTACGCATATTTTGTACTGTATGCATCTCGGCAAGAAAATTCCCAGCTGGACCAACTTTAGCAATTAAATCTTCTGCCAAGGTCTCTTTATCTACTTTAATCCCTTGCACCATTCGCATAACCATCCCTAAAATATCATTATCAATTACTGCTTTTTCAAAACTGATAGTCATACAAAACTCTAAGTTACCAGCAGCATCATGGATAAAATTCGCTCCTGACAAAGCAACAGCTAACGCGCTGATTGCCGATTCATATCCTGCTTGAGCATCAGGAATTTTGGAATCAGACATTCCAGCAGTAGCATAATAAGGAAGTTTTACATTCTGAGCTAATTGGGCTACACCAGCATTTATAAGACCCGGCTCCGCTCCGGCTCCAAGATAAATACCTTTTTGCATATCCATAATAGAAGCGGTTGAAGCATATATAACCGGAGTTCCGGGGTTAACTAACTGAGCCAGGGTTACACAAGCCAAAGTCTCTGCGTTAATTAAAACTAAATCACCTGCTAAAGTAACTGGACCAGTTGCTCCAGTTAGAACTTCACTGGGGCAAGCTACCGGTAGACCTTTACGAGCAATCTCAATTAGAAATTCAGTATAAGTATTTTCTAATTTTAAAGGACTCATGACACAAGTAATAAAAGAAATAAATGGACATTTTTTTAACTGCTCTGCACCTCCAGCAATTTCTTCTGCCATTTTAATAGTTTCCAGTAATCCTGCTTTATCATAGATACCTCCCATAATATGTTTGGAAGTATTGGAAATACCAGCGTAAAATCTATTTACATCAACTGTTTCTTTGGGTAATTCTGTAGGATATAAAGGTAAAAGATAAAAATGAACATTATCTAAGGCATCAACTAACTTAGCAAATTGCGCAACATCTTCTAAAGTAGAAGGTCTCTTTTTGTTAGTTTCCCAATCAAGTACGTTTAAAACAGTACCACCAGTCCCAAAATATACATTTGAACCTTCTAAAACAAGATTATGTTTATCTTCTCTACCGTAAAGAATCACCTTGGAAGGAGCTGTGTCAATAGCATTTTCTACCATCTTATGGGGAATTTTTACTATACGCTTGTCAAAATCAACCTCTGCTCCTTTTTCTTTAAATATATCTAATGCTTCTTTACAGTTTACTTCCATCCCTACATTTTCCAAAAGTCGAAGTGATGTGTTATGAATATCTTTGATTCCCTCTGGCGAAAGAGGTTTATATTGACCTCCCGGTAAACCACCTATCATTAACTTTACCTCCTAAAAATATCTTTTATGAACATATAGTACATCATAATAATAATTTAACTATAGTAATATATTGCTTCTATAGGTAATAAATTGCGAAAACATTTTTTACGGCATAAATTTGGAATATAACTTCAATAAATAGGTTTTAATTCTAAAATATTTTACATTTTTAAATTCTAAAAGCTCACCATCTTTGAATATCTTATACAGAAGAATTACTTTGTTATCGATGGTCAAATTATATTTGGCAATCACGCTGGACCTAATATAGAACTTCTCAATATCTTTATTTATATTATCTACAATGAAAAAATTATCCTGGTGTTTGAAATTTTTATCTATCTCTGAAGGCAACCCTGCTCCTTGCCCTACAAATTTTGTACTAAGAAGGACGATATTCTCTTTGCCGGAATAAGCTCTAAAAGTCTCTGAAGTAGATGTTTTTTCCACAGAATGAGTATATTCAATAGTAAAATCAATCTTGTCTTTATAAGGAAATACTAAAATGTTTTTTCTTTCGCCCTTCACCAACAATACATCTTGAGGAGAGAAAAAGACCGCAAATAAGATAATTATAATCGCTGTAACTATATATTTCTTAATTTTCATTTTTCTTTTTTACCAATCTATTAATCAAAAATAATTTGAGACTAATTTTCTACAAAAATCATGTTTTATTATTTTAAACCTAATAATTCTCTTATGGTTAAATTCGATTTTTCAAAAGTCTTAATATTATTTAAGATAGCTTCCTGCCTTTTTGATGAAATAATCTCATTAGTCTGCCACAAAAATTTAGTTACAATTTCTTGATAAGAAAAAGGATCAGCAGGACATCCTTGTGCTTGTGTCGGTTCAGAAATTATAAAACCCCCATCATTCAGATAAATTTTTAATAGTGCAGTATTAAAAGCCGGAAAACAATCTTCCCGTTCCTGGGAATAAACTAAATGAATTCTTTTTGCCATTTCTACTACTTTTTTATTTTTAATATTTTTCTTGCTTAATTGTTCTGCCCCCATTTTGTTATACAAAATAATATTTGCCAGAACAAAAGGTATGCTATACTCAGCTTGAATATAATTAATGGGTTCAGTATTGTTTAACGATGTAGCTTTTTTATGTGTAAAAACTTCAATTTTTTCAATCTTTTGAGGATTAATGTTATTTTTTTGTCTCAAATTAAGAAAGGCGTCGATGGGGGGATGCGACCATCTACAAGAAGTATAGCGTTTAAAATAGGTATCTAATATTTTATATTTTTCCCCCAAATCATTAAGGGAATAGCCTTTACTTTCTTCTTTATGTATCAACATACTCTCTACGCCAAGAAATCCTTTCTTGGCTAACACCGCTGCACTAATAGCTGTAGCCGCTGCCCAACCCATTGCTTCTTTTGTATTACTTCCATTTTCGATACTTTTTATTACTGGAGACAGGGGTGCATATGCTTCGGCAATTCCGAGTGCATTTAAAAAATCTTTCCCTGAAAAATTATATAATCTACTTAAGCCAGCTGCCGCCCCTATAATAGCCCAGGTCCCTGCTCCAAAAAATCTATTCACTGTATTTTGAAAAATTAATTCACCGAAACGAATTCCAATATCATAAGCAATAATTACTGCTTCAATTAAAACAGTGGGAGAAACTTTTAAGCGCTCTCCTTCTGCTAATAAAGCAGGAAAAATTACTCCTCCGGGATGTCCGGCAGCTGACCTTACACCATCATCAATATCCAAATCAGTTGCCATTGTTCCGTTTACGAAGGCAGCCCCGAAAGTTGAAAGAGTATTTCCATCTATCCATACAGAACTCTCAGTACCTGGGAAGGATTCTTTTACATAATCATAAACTATATTGCTTGAATCAGTATTGCTACCGGCAATTCCACAACCTAATATGTCTAACAAACATTTATTAACTAACTTAATGACTTCCGGAGGCAATAAATGATATTGAAGGTTTTCGTAATAATTAAGTAATTGTCTTTTTTTTTGGAAAGAAATATTAATTTCTTTCATACCCATCCTTTTTTATTTACTTTAAATTTAATCGAGTAAAAAGTAATTGATTAATTCATACTAAAAAAGAGGAGCAAATTTGCTCCTCTTTTTTAGTAATTGTAAACTATTCTATTTTATTAGCCCAATTTCTTTGTAATATTTTTCAGCACCTGGGTGAAGAGGGATACTCATTCCGTTAAGGGCTGTTTCTACGGTAATATCCCTGCCTCTTACATGGGCAGCTATTAAATCTTCTGTATGCTCAAATATTACTTTTGTAATATTGTAAACTAAATCTTCGCTTAAATCAGTGGAACAAACTAACATCGCAGGTATTGCTACTGTCATTACATCTTCTTCAAAACCAGGATATGTTCCAGCTTTAATTAGATGATCAGCACAATAAGACATTTTTGCCTTTAAAGCATCTAATTTTTCTCTATCTATGGCAATAATTCTAATTTGTTTTTGGCTGGATATATCTACTATTGCTGCTGTAGGTACTCCCGCCCATATTACTCCTGCACTAGTTGTATTATCCTTTAACCCTGTAGCCACTTCTGAAAAACTAAGAAAATCTTCAGTGATATCATCATAGCTCATATTATAAACGCTAAGAATTTCTCGCGCCATAACTTCGGTGCCACTTCCAGGTGCACCAACCGCAACTTTTTTGCCTTTTAGATCTGAAACACTTTTTATCCCAGAGCTTTCTAACACCACTAATTGTACGGCTTCAGGATATAAGCAAGTTATTCCTGCCATATTCTTTGCCGGTTCGCCTTCAAAACTTCCAATACCTTCAAAAGCATTATAGGTAACATTTGCAGCGGTTATGGCCAATTCTGCGCTACCGCTTTTAATAAGGTTACAATTTGCTACAGTTGCGCCGGTAGCCTCTACCGTACTGCTTACACTTTTAATATTGGCATTTATAATACTGGAGATTGCTCCTCCAATAGGATAATAGGTTCCAGCCATTCCACCGGTAGCTATTGAAAGATACTCGGTAGCAGATACAGAAACGGTTAAAAATACTACTAACAACAAACTTAATAGTAAAACACTATTTACTTTAAATCTTTTCATTTGTTTTCCTCCTAAATATTTTTTTATGATAATACTATACTATGGCAATTTCTCTTTCTTTTCGCTGTTTTTGAGCAAAATAGATTATTGCCAAAATAACAATCCCGATTAAATCTGTAATCACGCCATAAAATATCAAGCTAACTGATGCAAATACTAACAACCCCCTTTCATACCACTTGCAGTTGGTTATAAAATAACCTCCCAAACCAACTCCAAGACATAATATACCTATTAGTGATGTAGAAATGGTCAACATTAAAGGAATAAAACTTGCTTTGTACATTAAAAGATTGAGATTATATATAAACAAAAATGGAACTAAAAATGCCGCAAAAGATAATCTAAGCCCCTGTAATGCAGTTTCTACACTGGGACTACCAGCTACTGCTGCAGCCGCATAAGAAGTTAATGCAACCGGCGGGGTTACTTCTGCTATTACTCCATAATAGAATATAAATAAGTGTGCTGCTATGAGAGGTACACCTAATTTTACTAAAACTGGTGCTGCTATAGTAGCTAAAACAATATATTTGGCAGTTGTAGGAAGACCCATACCTAATATTATTGAAGTAATCATGGTTAGCAAAAGAGTAATGAAAAGATTATTTCCTGATATAGTTAAAATAATTTGAGAGAATTTCAATCCTACACCAGTTAATGATACTATCCCGATAATTATTCCACAAACTGCACAAGCTGCTGTGATTGAAATAGAATTATATGCAGCCAATTCAAAAGTCCTGAGAATATCTTTAATGCTTAATCTTGTTTCTTTTTTAAAACTGACCATTATTATCATGGTAATAGTGGAATATAATGCTGCCTTCAGAGGGCTAAAACCCATCATTAACAAAAAGATAATTGTAAAAATAGGAATCAATAATGGTAAACTATTTTTGATAGATTCTTTAATATCAGGCAAATCTTTCCTGGGTATTGCTTTTAAATCTAATCTTACTGCTTCGAAATGTACCATAATAAAAATTGAAATAAAGTATAGAGTAGCAGGGATAAATGATGCTTTCACAATTTGAAGATAGGGAATACCAGTCATCTCTACCATTATAAAGGCTGCCGCACCCATTATGGGAGGCATTATTTGTCCGCCGGAAGAAGCAGCTGCTTCAACGCCTCCTGCAAAGGAAGGCTTATAACCCAATTTCTTCATCAAAGGAATTGTAAAAGAACCCGTAGTTACTACATTAGCCAAAGAACTTCCCGATATTGTTCCCATTAAGCCACTCGCAACAACCGCAGTTTTTGCCGGTCCTCCTCTTGAACCACCGGTTAAAGCATAAGCAAGGGTTATAAAACGCTTCGCGCCTCCAGTACTTTGCAAGAAAGCGCCAAAAAGTATAAAAGCAAATATATATGTAGACATAACATATAAGGGAACTCCAAAAATCCCTTCAGTTGCTAAAAATAAATGCTCTGCAATTCTGATTATTGAATATCCTCTATGACCGATTATTATAGGCATATAAGGACCTAAAAACCCGTATAAAATAAAGGCTATTGCTACAATAACTAGTGGTGTCCCAATAGATCTTCTTGCTGCCTCTAACACTATTAATGTTGCAATAATTCCTAAAATAATATCGGTGGATGTTGAAGCGGCCGCTCTATTCGCCAAAGCTTTAAAATTAATAATAAGGTATGAGATGCAAATGACACTTAAAATTATAAATACTAAATCATAAATGGGTAATTTATTCTTATCATTTTTTGAAAATTTTGTACGGTAACATAAAAAGGCAAGAATTAATCCAAATCCAAGAGTTAACGGTCTTTGAACTAATGATGGAAATAAGCCAAAAGCAGAAGTATAAACCTGGAACATTGTCCAGGATATAGCTATTACTTTTACTAATAAATCTAAAAAATTATTATATTTACGAAAATTATAAATATCTTCTAATTTTTCTGTAACCAGTTCTTGCTTATCACCTTTCATCTTAATTTCCTTGTCTATCTGTTAATATTTTTATAATCAATTATGGAATTACTTTTTTCTGCACATATATTTATTTTATTTCTATTTTAGAACAAATAATTTACAATGTGCTGATACAAAAATATTTTTGGAGATAAAAAAAACAACAAAAATATTTTTTAAGGATCATCATGAAAGTTTTTTTGAATAAAACTATATTTACAGTAGATATTTCACGCTATCTTACGTTGTAAGCAAATATATAACTACGTTTCCCAATAAGTAGAATCTATGTTTTCTTAAGCCTTAGATAGAAGACTAAAATAGTTTGTATAAAAATTTTACAGATATAAAATAAATTCTAAAAAATGATTTTAAAAATTTGTACATAATAGATGAAAATAGTGTAATTATTGTAGAAAAAATTTAATATTTAAATTATACAAACATTGTTTGCTGAGATATTGTAGTATATTGCTATTTTAGGTTATTTTTTGCTTAATTGATGTTATTGTCAATCTAATTTACTTACATTAAAATATGGATTAGATAGCGGATATCCTAATGATGGAAATTGAGGGGTTATTTATAATATTGGAAGCAAACTGTTTTGCCTACTTTCTCATTCTTTTTCTATACTCATAAGGTGATATACCTGCCTTTTTTTTAAAAACTTTACAAAAATAACTTTGATCTGTACAACCTATTTCAAAGGAAATTCGAGTTGCACTCCATCGAGTAGTTTCTAATAATCTTTTAGCTTCTTCAATCCGAACGTTAGTTAAAAATTGAAATAGAGTATATCCGGTTTCCTTTTTGAAAATATGGCTTAAATAATAAGGACTTAAATAAACTACCTTGCTTATGTCTTCTAATTTTATCTTCTTTTTATAATTTGTTCGAATAAATTCTTGCGCGTTTCTTATAACATTAACATTTTTAATATTTTTATTCTCATAAACACATTCAGTAAATCTATCCAAAACTTCTACAATCCAAACACATAATTCTTCAATAGATTTAAGCTTACCCAATTTTTGAATATATTCAAAGTTCAATCCTAAAATCATTTCTAATTCTGCATTACCTTCTACGGCAGCTCGGGAAAGAACTACGGCTAATTCCAGGATTCGAGCTCGTACTATTTCTGTTCGACCAGCATTTTTAAATAGTATCTTACCTAAAATTTCATTTAAAACCTCTTTGGCTCCTTCTTTATCCCCTAACCTAACTCTCCTTAGCAGCTCTCTCTCTGTTTCTAAAGGATAAAGCGAACTAATATAAATAAAAGAATTCTCCTCTTCCTCTTCTTTCTCAAGCAATTCTAACTCTTTTCTTTTCATCATCTGAATTTCTTCAGATATCCTTGCCTGTTGAATATATTTTTCTTGACGAATCTTAGTATCTAACAACTCCGTATTAGATAAATAATTAGCTGCAATATAAAGTATATCTGCAGCGGCTCTAACCTTTTTTTCAGAAACAATCCTTATCTTCTTCAGGGCTTCTCTTAATTTAAATTCTTCTATTCCTAAATTCTTAGTCTTTTCTATTACTTCTTTTATAAAATAAGGAGATGGTTTTCGTATTAAAATTCCTTCAGAAATAAAAGAACCTAAAAGTTCCCCATTTGTTACCACCGGAGTAATCCAGGTTATAATACCGAAACGGCATCGAAAAATATAAGAATTCCCATACTCAGCACTTCTTCCACTATTATTATAGAATGATTTACAGCATTCTTTTCTTCCCTCTGAACTACTCTGAATTAATCTACAAAAGGCACTCCCCTTTTTAAGAGAATTGGAAGGTGAAAATGTTTTCTCTGCCTTGTTATTTAAAAAATGTATTTGAAACCCCGTTAATCTTACGTAAGAATCTAATATCCATTTAATTACTTTTTCCATTTGAAAAATATTTATATCATTAGATTCTTTATTTACTGAATTATTTTGCATAATTTTTTCCTATCTCTTTACTTAAATAAATAGAGGATGAAGCTAAAGTTTAAAATAGATATATAATCTTTTGGCTAAATCCTCTTTCTTTGCAGAGAAAAAGTAGATACATCTATTGGAGCTATTATAACAAATTTTAAATCTTTTACAAACCCAACAATGCTGTAAAATTGTATAGTATGTCCTGGACAACGCACAATATTAGTTTGACAAAAAGCTATCAAGTATTTATTATAAATGTTAATTGTTTTAAACTTAGATTAAATAGGATAAATAAAATTATGATGTTTTTTTTAAAGCCTCTACATATAATTGGTTTCCTTTCAATCATTCTTTTAGTAACCATAGTAAGTGTCCTTTCGGGGAAAAAAGTCAAATCAACAGATGATTTTATTACAAGTAATAAAAGGGCAAATTCCTGGATGGTAACCGGTACAATTACAGGTGTTTTAGTAGGCGGAGCTTCTACTATTGGTACTACTCAATTGGCTTTTCAATGTGGCATATCAGCTTGGTGGTTTACTTTAGGTGAAGGGATCGCCTGTTTACTATTATTATTTTTAATTAAATCTTTAAAAGAAAGCGGAGTCCAAACCATTCCTCAATTTTTATCTCAAAGTTATGGCCCAAAGAGCGTGATCCCCTCTTGTATTTTTTCTTCTGCTGGAATGTTTATTTCTGTAGTTGCCCAACTGTTATCTTTAGTAGCTCTTATCAGTAGCATGTTTACTTTAAATCCTTTATTAATAGCTTTTATCGGAATTTTATTAATGGCAACTTATATTATCTTCGGAGGAATTTGGGGAAGTAGTTTAGTAGGAATAATAAAAATAATTTTAATTTATACGTTTTTAGCTATGGCAAGTATTTTTTGTTATAAATCATTTGGGGGCATCGGCAATTTAAAAGATATTTTTCCTCATTATCCCTGGTTCAGTCTTTTCGGTCGAGGGTTCATAGTTGATTCATCTGCTTTATTTTCCACCCTCGTAGGAGTAATTTCTACTCAAACTTGTATCCAGGCTGTCCTATCAGGAAAAAATATCTCAGTCTCTCGTAAAGGAGTTTTATTAAGTGCTTTTTTAATTCCTCCCACTGGAATTGCCGGAATTTTAATAGGTTTTTACATGAGAGTTAACTATCCTTATATCAATTCAGCCCAAGCACTTCCTCTTTTTATTGTTAAACATTTCAACCCTCTTTTAAGCGGTATGGCTTTAGCAACTTTACTAATTGCTGCAACTGTTACTGGAGCAAGTTTAATATTGGGAATAAGTACTATGTTTACTCGAGATATCTACCCGAAATTTTTCCGCTTTAATGAAAAAAGCGCACTAATACTATCGAGGTTAACAATAATAATTATCCTATTTATTGCCCTTTTGTTCGTGAAACAAAATTTATATTCTCTTATTATAAAATGGAATTTTCTTTCAATGGGATTAAGAGGGGCTACAATTTTTTTCCCATTTTTGGCTTCAATTTTCTTTAAGGATTATGTTTCTCCCTCAGCTGGTTTTTGGGCTATTACTATAGCCCCGCTAACAATTATAATTTGGAAAATAATATACCCCGAAGGATTAAATCCCGTCTTTATTGGTCTAACAATAAGTTTACTTATTTTAATAGGAATCTCTAAAATTTCTCTTTATAAGGAAAGAAAAAAATCCTTTTAGAGAATAACAAATAAATATTATCTTTAGTTTTTCTAATCTTATATCAAGGATATTATCTTATAACAGATTTTCCTTTTTTCAATTCACCCTCTCCTCTTATAATTAATAAAATCCTATTACTTTTTTATTCCATACACTATCACTATAATCTTAAATTATTTTTTTATAATACTTTAAAATTTAACCTCACTGAAACCCCTATAAAATAAGTCTTCCAGCCTACATCTAAAATAAGCCATTTTAAGCCCTTTTAAGCGCCTATTTTAATAAATATGATAATCACCTTAACCCACCTCAAGAAACGCTAATATGACCGTATTTCGCTAAAACCCTTATCCTGTAAGGCTTTCAGACTACTAGAAATAAGCTTTTCAGCACTTTTTGCCTCATTTTCTCCCTATTTTGGAGACACTATCAACATCCTACATAACAAAAAAACGCTGAAACCCTTATGTTTGCTTTGTTTTAGAGCTTTAGTATTTTTCCCTATAAAAACTGATAATCCTCTAATTCTATCTATATTTATCTCTTTTATTTAGCTAAAAATCAGTTTCCCCCTTCCTCCCTTTTCCGCCTTTTTAATCACAAAACCGCCTCCTATCGTGCTCAGGAAAGCCTTGTATAATAAGGTTTCAAGGGTAGGTTGCGAATTTTTGATTTTAAGCGCCTATTTTGCCTCAACCTATGGTTTTACCCTCGGAAAATGGGTGTTTTTTGACCTATTTTTGCCTTCTAAAAATCCTAAAATGGCTTACTGTAAGGGTTACAGAGTTTCGGGGAAGTCAAAAAAGGCTAAAAAAAACGTCGTACCAATTTTTCGAAAATTGAGGCACGTTTAAAGGCACTCTGCGTGCGTTAAAAGGGCATTCCTGAAGGTGGTCTGAAAGCCTTGTAAACAAAGGTTTTCAGGGGGGATAAATATATTAAAATAACAACACATCCTATTTTTTCTATAGTTCAGCTTTCTATTTCACGAGGTCTTCCTTTAGGACGTCTATCTATAGTAATACCTAAAACTCAACTATCCGGTAAAGAACTCCTAAGACTCAATAGTTTGTCCGTTAAAGGTTACTGAATTATTGAGCTGACACCCCTCGTTTCCTGTCACATTGACCGGCTGTTTCATCATTTCAAAATATTTAATTTAAGCGGTAAATCATTTAGAATTAAAAAAGAAGAGGAGGATTAAGCCATTTTTTTCTTTCTAATAGGTGCAAAATCGTTTTCCGTGCAAGGTGCATTTTTACTTGCCGTTTACAAAGGAGCGTCGAGCGAAGCTC
>Ga0210003_1003371_pt1 | contig 13014 bp, 9 predicted proteins | sample LantaG_FD_182804 | JGI IMG/M metagenome (GOLD analysis project Ga0210003, IMG submission 182804) | Deep subsurface microbial communities from Baltic Sea to uncover new lineages of life (NeLLi) - Landsort_02402 metaG (SPAdes) (version 2) | ecosystem: Environmental > Aquatic > Marine > Oceanic >... | reverse complement strand
CCTATTATGTCAAGTATAATGGGCGCCGCATCAATAGAGCGCCGGCGCCGGGCAGTTGGAGAAAAGGTTCGAAAGGTCGGAGAGATTTCAGCACAGAGCGATATAGCTTGCGATTGCCAGAAAGAGAATCCGCCTTTTGTTCAGCGTAAACGGAAGCCATGTTTCATAATAAAATTTCTTCATCGCCACCCCGAAAACTTCTCAGTTCGTCTTTTGATAACAAGGTCATTATAATCCAAAAGGCGTGGCAAAGTCAAGAAAATAAACGCTTCCTGGACACAAGTGCTTATTATCGCGGCGTTTATGCTCGCTGATTCGGACGCGTTTTCCCGCTGGAAAGATGCAGAAATCCTCGAAGTGAAGGTAGGCGCCGCCTTTAGTTATGACGGCGGACTCCTGCCGGCAAGGGCCCGGAAGCCTTGAGATGCATCCGTTTTTCGTTCGAGTTTCGTTATTAAGCCAGTTTGCTGACGGCTTCGGCCATCAGCCTGGCTATCGGCATATGCTGTGGACAGCGCGCTTCTGCAAGGCTGTAGTCGGTGCTGAGCAGCCTGCTTCTTGTTCTCGCGGGGATTCCGGCAAACAGCTCCCTTGCAGTTTCCTTCTCGCCGTAATTATCGTGGTACATCAGGTAGCGCATAATGTCACTGACATAAGGCATATCCGGCAGGGCGTTTTCACATATAGATGCGCAGCCGGCGCAATATCCGCTGCAGGTTGCCTGAGCCACCTCTCTGAATACCTTCATATCCTCTGCGCTGAGCTTGTTCTTATCCAGGGCCGCGGCAATATTCAAACGCAGTTGTTCGACGTTGCCCCTGCCGACGGATACCGAACTGATTCTTTTATCTTCGAGAACCACCTTCACCTTTGCCTGCGCTGCGGTGAAGCCCCGCTTGATAAAGTGTTCCGTAAGCCTTTTGTCTTCCTCGGTCTCGATTTTCTGGCCTCGTATCGTCTTCATTGCGGTCAGTCCGACACCCGCCTTGTAGCAGGCGTCGATAGCAGCCTGCATCTTCGGGTTCTGCATCTCCCTGAAGTTGTACTTTGTCAAGATGGCATCTATCCAGTCGAGCTTAGCCGCCGCCATCAGACACGGGGCCATATTTTTGTGAGTGCTGAAGCCAAAATAGCGGATGAGCTTTCGCTTCTTGGCGCTTTCGGCCCATTTTTTCGGCTCGGCTGTCAACTCTGCAGGGTCAGACAGGCCGTGGATGCCGTAGTAGAGGTCGACGTAGTCGATGTTCATTCTCTTGAGAGATTCCTGAAGCCGTTGTTCAATTTCGCCGACATTTTTGGCGCCTGATGCCTTGCTTACGATGAACAGCTTCTTTCGGATTTGCGGATTGCGCGACAGGAACTTACCGATGCCGAGTTCGCTTAAGCCGCCGGAATATGAATGAGCCGTGTCCCAATACGTGACACCCCACTTCAGACACTCCCGCAGGGCCGCCTGGTTTTCCATCACGTCGAACATTGTCCCCAGCGAAAGCTCAGATACCTCGAGCGGAATCTCTTTGCCGTCTTTGTCGAGCTCGGTCAGCTTTCCCAGCTTGCGCCTGGCAACCTGCGGCAGGACGGGCTTTTTTGCTTTTTCCGGTGCATTGGGCTCATTCGGACCGGCGGTCAGATTAGCCGAAGCAATCACAGAGCCCAGCCCCGCAGCCCCGACCGTCTTGATAAAGCTCCTTCTGTCGATTTGGTCTTGTCTTTTTTTCATCGAATTGTCCCCCGAAACGGTTAATGTTCAAGTACGAGTTTTCTGTTAGTACTTCTGGTTTCGCCTTCTGCCGAGACCCTTATGGCTTTCTCACCACTGACCGGGCATTCGTGTTCGCAGACCCCGCAGCCGATGCACTTTTCGATGTCAACATAAGGTCTAGCCAGTCTAATCTGAATCTCGATTTTGCTGCCCGGAGCAAGTGCTTCCAGCAGTTGTGAGTCAGCGGTGAGCTCTATTGAGTTTTCGGTATTTGCCGTGATTTTGCTCGGTTCGTTATCCCCTAGAACACAATAAAAATCGCCCGTGGCGACTTCGCCCGGCGAAAGTCCATCTTCGACAGTTTCTACGATTTTAGCTTTTACGCTCTTGACTGTCAAGAGGCCGTCTCTGACCGTCTCGAAACATTCGCGGGTGTAAATCGCTTTTGGGCTGACCGGGCAGTTTTCCTCACAGACGATACAAGCCCTGTTCATCGCCCAGGCAAGGCATCGCGAGCGGTCCACAAAGGCAGTTCCGAGCCTTACAGGGCCATTAGCGGCGAATTCGCCCGTACCGAGCTTTTCCGCAAGGCTAATCGGCCTGATGGCTGCGGTGGGGCAGACCTGCCCGCAGGCGACACAGTTTAACTGGCAGCCGCTCGAGCCGATTCGATTGTTCAGAACCGGCGTCCAGAGGTTTTCCAGCCCGCCTTCGATTCCGCCCGGCTGGATGACATTCGTCGGGCATATCCGCATGCATTGGCCGCACTTAATACATCGCTTCAGAAATTCTTCTTCCGGCAGCGTGCCGGGCGGCCGAATAAGCCTGGGATGCCAGTTGCTGCCGAGCCTATTGCCAAGTCTCATTGCCGGCACAGCCAGGATTCCCCCGGCTAAGGAAAGCACAAAACCCCTGCGGGAGATATCGGGACCGGTAACTTCCCCTGCCATCGAGGGCTGTGTTTGGTAGCTGATTATGCCGTGCGGACATTCCTCGCGGCAGTTAAAGCACAGAAGACATTCGCTTATTCTGATATTGCCGGCCGGCTCACAACCGCCCTGGCAGTTGTGCTGGCACAGTCTGCAGTTTATGCACTCGGCCTGGTTCTTGCCGATTCGCCAGAGGGCGAATCTGTCGATTATGCCGAACAGTGCTCCGAGCGGGCAGATGAATCTGCAATAGAACCGGGGTATGACCAGGTTAAGCAAGACAGAGGTGCAGAAGACCGCGCATATCAGCCAGGCACCCTCGTAAAAGCGAGGCGTGACTGATGTGACATAGCCGACCCTGTCGGCGATGGCGACAAGGACCAGGTTAAAAGAGCGCGTCACCAGCGGTATGGGGTCGAGCAGTCCCGTCTGGAGGCTGGCTGATATTGACGGAAAGGCCGCCATAAAAAGAAAGAAGACCAGAATGATATACTTTACGCCCTGGGCCTTGCGATAGCGGTTGAGCTCTATCTTCTCGGCTGCGGTCTTTTTGCGGCTGCCGACAAAGCCGACGAAATGATGAATCGCCCCGAAAGGGCATACCCAGCCGCAGAAAAATCGGCCAACTATTACCGTAAGCACTATTGTTACCAGGGCCCACAAAAGCGGCGCATAAAGACTGTGCGTCGTCAGGATGGTACCGATTGCCACCAAAGGGTCGAGCTGCAGGAACCAGTTAACCGGCCAGCCGCGCAACTGCCAGAATCGCTCACCGACAGTGCTCACGATGCAGAACCACGCAAACAGCGAGAAAAAGAAAACCTGGCTTATTCTTCTGGCGTTTACCACCTTCATAATAATACTCTCAGCTTAGTGTGGCTCTTATCGGCTTTAGTGACTCATAGTCAGTGGTTCCTACCCCGGCATCCTGGGCCTTTCCAAGGTAAGCAAGCTCCGACGGTTTCAGGCCCAAAAGCGTGCAGCCGTAGGAATCGGCCGCGACCGGGTCACAGCTTGCGACCATCGTGTTGAGCCTTTTCAGGTCTGACAGCGACCCGCCGGTCGGGCCGTTGCTAATCATAGCTTCCGTGCCGTCGAGAATCACTAAGCTCGGCCTTACCAGCATCGAAAGCTCGGCGATGATGGTGTTAATATCCTGATGAAAAACGTTGCGTCGGCCGCCCAGAAGCCCGTAGAAGTTTTTCATCGTCATCGAGGCGCCGGCCCTGTGGTGGTCTTTCACCGGGGCGATGCCGATGAGCTTGTCGGCCTTTGCCAATGGTTCGTAGAATACAGGCCAATTTCTGATAAGCTTGCCCTTATCCAGCGTGGTGCGTCTGAAGAAGTGGTCCTTCGGCAGAATAATTTTAGCTCCTGCCTGGCTCGCCGACTTGCCTATACCGCTGATTGTGAAACAGCTCGCAGGCTCGTTAATCGGATTGTCCAGGACCATTACCTGTCTTGCCTTGGCCTTCTTGTAGCACAGTCTTACCACTTCGGCGACGAGCGCCGGGTGAGTCGTTGAGCCGATTATAGGCGGCTGCGCAAAGGCAACGTTCGGTTTAATCACGACTTTTTCGCCGGGCCTGACAAATCTTTCTATGCCGCCGAGCAGCTCTATTGCCTTATTGACGGTTTTGGTCCTGTCGGGGCCTTCGACGATGCTTATCGTCTGACCGGCCCGCTGTATCACGGTAAAGTCCGGCAGCGTTACCATCTCGTCCGGTTCGATACCGGGTCCTGGTCCTGAGCTGTCGTAAAGCCGGTAAGAAAGTCCCGCGGCGGCGGCAATCGAAAGACCCGCCTTACACGCACGGACCAGAAATTGTCTTCGTGCGGATATTTTTTCGTTCGGCTCACTCATTGGTTTCTAATTTCCCCTGCGTCCCGAGTTTCTCCGCGAGTGTCGATGCGAACTCTTCGGCAAGTTCCTGATTCTCGGCTTCGTGGATACCGGCTGTATACGGCCCCGCCGCAAAGATAATCTCGACAAAGCCGTAAACGTCGATGACTCTGGCCTCCAGGGCCTTGAGCTTTTCGTTATCCGTCTGCTTTGCCGAGCCGCCGGTCCCAATTAAGAAGTCAGAGTAACGTTCGACAAGCTTGCGTGCATCCTGCCGAGACGAGCGCTTGCTGATAAAAGCCGTAATGTTCCGGCCTTTTATTTCGTATCCGGCGCTGAAAGTGCCGCTTAACCCGTCGAAGCCGAATGCGTCACCAATGTACAGTTTATAACTGTTCGGCACAAGGTCCTCCGAAGGAAATAAACTCAACTCCGGCATTTCAGAATTGCCGTCAACGCCCAGCGATTTTCTCACATTCTTGCCGAGCTCTTCCATTGCTTTATGCAGTTCGTCCGCCTCCGACGAGCCGACTAATTCGCAGTAGTATCTGCCGTGGACAAAATACCGGGCGTTGGCGGCTCTGTAGCCAAACCGCACCTCGGCCAGAGGCTCGACGTGCGGCCTTTTTTGCCTGCTGTAAACGGAAAAGGCATTTCGAATGTTGCCCATATCGAATACATAGAGCTCCATCGAGAGGTCTTGGTTATCTTTGCTGCTAAACCGCCGGGTCAATAGCTTCTCGAACCCGGCGTCGGTGTAGAACGGGGCCTTGCCGTCTATTTTTTCGTAGAGAGTCTCCTCGGTGTAAGTCGAAACTTCAGAGACCGCTCCGTACCCTGCCGGGGCGACAGAGAAGGCATCTGCCGCTGCCTGCCCGATGGTTTGCCGTCCTGCCGCAGGGCCGCCGACGTGCTCATTTATGCCGAATCGGCTCATGTCGGAGTGGGATTGCTTTATAAGTACACCGAGCGCGATTAGTAAGAGAGCTACCAGCAGGCAAAAACTTATGCCTGATTCGAGCCGTTTTGCTCGGCCGGGCGTTTGAGACATAAAACAGCCTCGACAATCGCAATTTACTTGACCTGCGAACCAGCAGTCATTATAGTTTCTATTAGTTTCCTCGTCAACGTTCGAGTACTGCCGGATGTTGACCGGGTATGACGAATGGTGCTATAAAGTGCTTGCGCAAAGCAAGAAGGAGAACATAATGGCTGAATATCTGCAATTTCCGGGTTTTTGGACGCCGGGGCCGTTGGAGATGGTCGTCATTCTTGTAGTGGCCCTTCTGATATTCGGCAGACGGCTGCCCGATATCGCCAGAAACATTGGCAAGAGCCTCACTGAGTTCAAAAAGGGTATCAACGAAGCCAAAGAAACCAAGGACGAGATTGAAAAGGACGTCAATCAACTCAAGAACGACGTTGTAAACGAGACCAGGAAAGCTGCCGGACTCGATGATACGGACGCCGATACGAACTAAAGCTGACCTAATCGCGTCGGGAGCTTTGGCTGTCCTGCCACGCCGAGCGCAATGGGCAAGAAGAATAAGAACAAACTCGACCCCATCGATACCACAATGAGTCTGGGTGACCACCTCGAGGAGCTGCGAACGCGCCTGCTGTTTGCGCTGGCGGGCCTTGCCGTTGGACTCATTATATGTCTGTGCTTCGGCAAGTATATAATTGTATTTATACAGGGGCCTTATATTTCTGTTATGGGTGCTGACACACCTCTGCAGACGCTGGCGCCGGCGCAGGGAATTACAAGTTATATGAAGATAGGGTTGGTTGCCGGCCTGATAGTATCATCGCCCTGGGTGTTTTATCATTTGTGGATGTTTATCGCAGCCGGAATGTATTCGAATGAAAGACGATATGTGTATCTGGCGGCGCCGTTCTCAGCAGTATTGTTTATTGTCGGCGCTTTGTTTTTTATTTTTGTAGTGGCCAAGATTTCTCTGGCGTTTTTGATAAAGGTTGACCTGTGGCTGGGCCTGAAACCCCAGTGGACTTTCCCGAAATACGTAACCTTTGTGACCGGGCTGATGTTGATATTCGGCATTGCCTTTCAGACCCCGCTTGCCATTTTCTTTTTGAACAAAACCGGGCTTGTCTCAGTCGCGTCGCTGTGCCGGGCAAGAAAGTATGTCCTGCTTGCCATATTTATAGTGGCGGCGATGGCTACTCCGCCCGATGTAATTTCACAGGTAACCCTGGCAGTGCCCCTGTATCTGCTGTTCGAGTTAGGTATATTGCTCAGTTACCTTGCACGTCGCAAAGAAAAGACAAAATAGCTCAAGGGTAAATCATTTCGCAGCGGGCATTGAAATCGGCCCGTTGTCCAATGTCGCAGAAAGAGGAGTGATTATGGAAACGAAAAAGGATATTTCCAGACTCGTCGGCCGGGTTCACGAGTTCGTAAGGGCCGACTTCACACCGCATTTTGACCGGCTAAAACGAACCTTCAAAAGCGAGCCTGTCTGGCGGCGGCTTCGTGAATTGGGAAGTGAGCTTTGGCTCGATACCGGCAGCATCGAAGACTCGCAAAAGTTTTGGACGCAGCAATTCTCGGCGTTGACGACCAATAACACGCTGCTCAATAGGGAAGTGCAAACGGGCCGATACGATTCGCTCATAACCGAGGCAGCCGACTTGCTGGCAGAATATCCCGAGTTGAGCGGGCAGCAGAGGATGCTTGAGATTGCCTTTATTCTGAATGCATGGCACGCCCTGCGGCTGGTTGAGAAGTTTGACGCTTATGTCTCGGTTGAGGAGCACACAAACCTCGCGCACGACGTTGAGCTGGCAATTGAATGCGCACGCCGGTATCATGCTGTCTGTCCGGAGCGGTTTATCGTTAAAATCCCATTTACACCGGCCGGCTTGTTGGCGACGCGCCGACTTTCAGCCGAAGGCGTCCCTGTTAACCACACGCTGGGGTTCTCCGCCCGGCAAAATTATGTCGCAGCCAGAATCGGCCGGCCGAGATTTGTTAATGTCTTTTTGGGAAGACTCGGTAGCTTTGTTGTCGACAATCGCCTTGGCGACGGCACATATGTAGGGCAAAAGGCAACCCTGGCCTCACAGGCGGCCGTTCGAGACCTGCGCCGGCAGGGTCTAACGCAGTCGCGCCAAATAGGGGCAAGCTTCAGGACCGCAACGCAGGTTCGGGACCTGGCCGGAATCGATGTAATGACCATGCCGCCGAGGGTCGCCGGCGAATTGCTGGCTATGGACATCACGCCGGAGCAGCTCGCTGACCACACCTCAGAGCAATACCGCCCGGGTTTGAACCGGCACGTGGATGCCGAGGCCATAAGGCTGGACACCCTCTGGGAGGTTGACCGGGTGCTTATCAGTTGTGTCGAAGCGCTGGATAAAGAAGAGCTCGACACTTTCACGCCAGATGACCTTATTGACTTTTTTGCCGAGCACGAATGTTCGGATGTACTTGTTCGGTGGACAGATTCTCAGGTTCGAACCAGCAGGGCCGAGGGAAAGATTCCAGGATTGGAGAACTGGCGTGACGCCCTTGCCGACAAATCGATAGGCCTTGACAGCCTGATGAATCTGGCGGGCTTAAACAGCTTTGTAACAGACCAGCAGGCAATGGATGACCGGGTTCGAGATGTTCTGGTCAGGAGCGAAAAGAAATGAGTGAGTGTGTTGCGTTGCTTTGACACTTCTTCAACAGGTAAATGTTAGCACTTGTTAATACAAATTCTATGGTTCCGCCGATTGGCCCGATTGGGCTGGACTATATTGCGGCCGCCGCCGGGGCTTGCGGCATTGACGTGGATATAGTCGATTTGTGCCTTGCGGATGAGCCTGATGAGACTCTGAAGAATTATTTCGCCGGCCACAGCCCCGAATTGATAGGTCTTTCGTTTCGCAATGTCGATGATTGCTTTTGGCCGAGCGCCGAGTGGTTTGTGCCCAAACTGGCCGATACCGTATCGGCGATACGAAAACTCAGCGACGCCCCTGTTGTGGTCGGTGGTGTCGGCTTTTCCATCTTTGCCCGGCAAATTGTCGCGTATACCGGCGCCGATTTCGGCGTTCACGGCGACGGTGAGCAGGCAATAACCTCGCTGCTTGGCGAGCTGCGAGGCTCAAGACGTTTCGAACGAATCGATGGGTTAATCTGGCATGACAATGGAAGAATCTTCACTAACCGTCCGGCCTGGCCTGAACCGCTGTCTCTGGGCTCGGCTCGTGATGCGATTGACAACCTGACCTATTTCAAGCGGGGCGGCCAGTGCGGCCTCGAAACGAAACGCGGCTGCAACCGACCGTGCATATATTGTGCCGACCCTCTTTCCAAAGGAACCGCCCTGAGACTGAGAGAACCCGCAGAGGTCGCCGACGAGGCGGAGTCTCTGCTTGGACGCCGAATAGATGTGCTGCACTTGTGTGATTCGGAGTTCAACATCCCTCGAAGTCACGCGCAGGCTGTTTGTGAAGAATTCAACCGCCGCTCACTCGGTAAACGTATTCGATGGTACGCCTATATGGCCGTGACGCCTTTTGACGCCGAGCTTGCTGCAGCTATGCGAAACGCAGGCTGTGTCGGCATTGACTTTACCGGTGATTCCGCCAGCGGTTCGATGCTCAAGACGTATCGGCAACCCCATCTCAGGCAGCACCTCGCCTCTGCCGTGAGGCTCTGTCGCGCAAACGACATAACCGTGATGATAGACTTGATGCTGGGCGGGCCCGGTGAAACACCCGAAACGATTGCCGAAACAATCGACTTCATAAAATACATTGGACCCGACTGTGCCGGCGCGTCGCTTGGCGTAAGAATCTACCCCGATACTGAAATGGCACGCATAGTACAGGCCGAAGGTCCGCCGGAGAAAAACCCGAATATCCACCGCAAATATGACGGCCCTGTGGACTACCTCAGACCTACGTTCTACATATCCGAGTCGCTTGGCCCGGCGCCGGGGCGACTTGTAAAAGAGTTGATAGCCGGTGATAAAAGATTCTTCGAACCGACCGAGCAAGTGACAGGCGAGCGGACTGAAACCGTGGGCTCCACCGACCACAACTATAATCAGAATATCGAATTAGTCGAAGCGCTCAAGAACGGCGCCCGAGGTGCATACTGGGACATTCTCCGGCGGTGCAGGCAGAAATAATCGCCGAGCCGGGTATGTTCAATCGAGCACAACCTGCTGCTCGTAGTTCGGGACCATTACCTGCCAGTTCTTTTTCTCGCGGATATAATCGGCGAAACTCTGCGAGCTTTCAGCCTCACCATGCACGACGAAGAGTTTCCTCGGCGCCTTTTTCAGTTTGCCGAGCCAATCGGCAAGTTCGTCTCTATCGGCGTGGGCCGAGAAACCGCGAATCTGGGTTATCCCGGCTTTGACAGGATGCATCCGTCCGAGTATCCGGACCTCTTTCTCGCCCTGGACGAGGCGCCTGCCGAGTGTCCCGACCGCCTGGTAGCCGACGAACATTATTGTGCTTTCCGGCCTGTGAATGTTGTTGACCAGGTGATGTTTTATCCTGCCGCCGGTGCACATTCCCGAACCGGCTATAACCATAACAGTCCCTCTTATCTGGTTTATCGCCTTGGACTGGTTGGTTGTTTCGATGACCTTGAGTCCGGGAAAGTTGAAGGGACTCTCTTTATTGCTTACAAGCTCGGTCATCTCCTCGTCGAACAGTTCGGGATGGTCTTTGAAAACCTCCGTGATTTTGGCTGCCATGGGACTGTCAAGAAACACCATCAGGTGCGGTATGGCGTCGGCCAGCAGTAGTTCGTTCGTGTAATACAGAATTTCCTGGGACCGCTCCAGGGCAAAGCTCGGAACGATGATATTGCCGCCGGCCTGCTTTGTGGAGTTTATCACCTCGGCCATTTGTTTGTTTATATCCTCAGTAGCCTGGTGGACCCTGTCGCCGTATGTGGACTCGATGAGAACATAGTCCGCCTCGTCGAATACAGTCGGGTCGGAAAGAATCGGCCTGTCGGGCCTTCCTATATCTCCTGAGAAAATAATAATCCTCTCTTGCCCGTTCCGGCGAACCTTCGCTCTTATGACAGCAGAGCCGAGCACATGCCCGGCATCATAGAAGGTAGCCTCAACGCCGTCGCCCAGCGGCACGACTTCGCGGTATTTCACGGGCGAAAAGAGTCCGAAAGAAGCCTCTGCTTCAGCGGTCGTATAGAGCGGCACTTCAGGATATGGGCCCGCTCGACCTTCCCGCTCATGCCTTCTGCGCTTGTATTCGGCGTCTTCTTCCTGCAGATGTGCCGAGTCGAGCAGTATGATTTTGGCGATTTCGGCGGTAGCCGGCGTACAATAGATTCTGCCTGAAAAGCCATCCTTGACGAGTTTTGGCAAGAAGCCGCAGTGGTCCAGGTGCGCGTGGGTCAGAAGAACAGCGTTAATACTCTCAGGCGCCACTGCAAATGGCTCCCAGTTCCTGCTTCTAAACTGCCGCTCCTGATAGAGTCCGCAGTCCACCAGAATCCGGATGCCGTTGGCCTCCAGAAGATGCCGGGACCCGGTGACATTACCCGCGGCGCCCAGAAACCTTAGACTCATTTTCATACGTCAATCCTGCCAAAAAACACCTCTACGCGGGTATTCTATTGCCCATTGCCGGCGACGTCAAGTAAAGCAAGGCTTGCTTCATAACTAAAAGGCTTTATGCCGGCGGATTTCGTGTGTACAATAGTGGTCGGACGGTCATCCTGCACCGTCCCGACTGGGGCTGCTGCTCCGTATATGATTGTCAGGATGACGCATCGGCGCTAAGTGAATAAGCCGGAGAAAATAGAGCAAAGGAATCAAAAATGTCAAAGGCTCCCGGTATTACTTTTCAACGTTATGGGCGCTCTTTTCACATCAGTATAAAAACCGCTCAGGACCTCGAGAACGTCCTGGGACTTAACGAGACTCATTGGGTGGCTACCGGCGCCCCGACCGAAATGTTCAACTGCGACAGAACGTTTCTGAAGCTGCTCGACATCGACAATAACGGCCGTATCCTGTGCCACGAGGTAAAGGATGCAATCCGCTTTGCCTTGGCCGCGCTGGGCGACCGCACACCGATAACCACACGCAGCAGCACACTAAAGCTCGATACAGTGGATGCTGATACTCCTCAAGGCCGGGCAATCCTGAATGCCGCCGCCGAGACCCTTACCGCCCTGGGACAACAGGATGCAGCACAACTGACGCTCGAGCAGATGCGCCGCCTCAAGGCACAGGCGGAGGCCCAACCCGTCAGTGAGGCCGGCGTCGTTTTGCCCACCGCCGCAGAGAACAGCGAGTTCCGAGAATTCATCTCTGATATTATTGCTGCCGTCGGCGGCGCCGCTCATCCAAGCGGTGACCAGGGCGTAGATTCGGCTCAGTTGGACAGCTTCATTCGGCAGGCCGACGCTTTTGTTGACTGGTACGAACGCCGACAGCTCCCCGCCGGCAAAAAGAAAACACAAATAATGCCGCTTGGGTCCGACACACTACGTGCTTACCAGCTTTTTTCCTCCCTCAAAGGCAAAATCGACCAGTACTTTGCACAGTGCGTGGCGCTGACGCTCGATGAGCGGTTCGCACAGAGAATGGGCTGGACGGATGCCGAGCTGCAGAACCTGGATTTCGATAACCCGGCGGTCATTGAGCAGGTCCTGCAAAAGGCCCCGATTGCCAAGGCGAGAACCGACCAGTTGCTCGATTTCAGTGACAGAATCAATCCGCATTATGCCGGCGCGCTCGAGAGCTTCCGCCGCGAATTCTTCCAGCCTATTCTCGGAAAAAACGAGGCAAAACTGTCGGTCGAAAACTGGCAAAAGATAAAGTCTTTCTTTTCCGCACACGACGATTGGGTACAAAGCAAGCCCGGCGCCGCGGTCGAGCCGCTCGGCCAGAACAAACTGCAAAAATACCTGGACCGGCGTTTCGCCGACGCCGTCCGTGCCCTTATCGCTGAAAGTGAACGCACCGCTTCTATGCTGGAGAAAGTCCGCTTACTGGAAAAAGTTGTTCTCCTGCAGCTTTATCTTATCGATTTTGCAAACAACTTTGTCAGTTTTCCCCACCTTTACGACCCGGCCGGCAGGGCAATGTTTGAAACGGGAAGCCTAGTTATGGACGGCAGAAGATTTAATCTTGCCGTTCGCGTGCAAAATCAGGCTGAGCACAAAGCAATTGCCGCCAGCTCGAATATGTATGTGCTTTATCTCGAAGTAGTGCCCGAAGGGGGACGTGCGAACTTTTACCTTGCCGTACCGGTGACCTCCGGCGGTAAAGGCAACTTGTGTCTCGGAAAAAGAGGCGTCTTTTATCCTTGCGCGCCGGGATTCGGCGACGAATGCGATGCTAAGGTCGTCGATATAATCGAAAATCCCATAAGTTTCAGAGAGGCCCTGCTGAGCCCTTTTCAAAGGCTCGCAAGAGCCCTGGTGGGAAAGATTGAATCGATTACTACTGACACTGGGAAAAAGCTCGACACCCAGGTCTCCTCGGCGGTGGACCGGGTTGCCGCCCAACCGCAGGCCGGCCAACCTGCCCCGGCTC
>Ga0210003_1003369_pt1 | contig 13018 bp, 22 predicted proteins | sample LantaG_FD_182804 | JGI IMG/M metagenome (GOLD analysis project Ga0210003, IMG submission 182804) | Deep subsurface microbial communities from Baltic Sea to uncover new lineages of life (NeLLi) - Landsort_02402 metaG (SPAdes) (version 2) | ecosystem: Environmental > Aquatic > Marine > Oceanic >... | reverse complement strand
TTCTTCAGCATTTGAAAAGAAAAAATCAGTTTCATTAAATAATTCAACACCAAAATCTTCACCATCATCATTAGTTGTTGATATTAAACAAAACCCATTTAAAAATTCATAAGTAAAGTAATAAAATTCATTATCACCACTTTCTTCTGCGGTCACTATCTCTTTAGTAAATCCTAATTTTTCTAAATCTTTTTCTTTCATAATATTTTATGTATTAACTTCATGTTTATTAAATAATTCTTTTAATTCAGTTTTTTGTAATCTTAGTAAATTTTTAGTATTTCTATTGCTTCAGTATATTGCTTTATCCGCTCCTTATACATTTCAATCATACCCTTAACAACAACATTGCCATCCTTTATAGATTCTATTTCTTTGTAATCATTAAGTTTTTCCTCATTCAACATAATTTCTACTCCCAATCTCTGTATTACTAATTGATATTTCATTTTTATGTTTTTAAATTATAAATAATTGAAAGGTAAATTAAAATTTACCTTTCATTTTTCTTACAGTTCTACGGTCAGTTTTTCTTGACTTGTCAGCTTTCTCCTTCAATCTTTTCTCTTTCCAAGTCATAGATTCACCAATATCCTTAATATTGAGAACAGGTGTATATGTTGCTATAACATCACCATTATCTACAATTGCTTCACGGATAACATCAGGTTTCTTGTAACAGAACTCACTTTCATCTACAACATTTTTATTAACTCTACACACAATACCCTTCATTGATTTTTCAACTTGTAAAACAGTAACTCTACCTTTTGCTTCTGATCTACTCATAACTCTACCAGCACCATGACACAAAGTTTCATTCCAATCTTTATTACCTTTAGCTTCAACTAAAAATGTTCCAAATTTTTGTGAAATTGGCACTAAACACATTTCACCTTTCTTAGCTGAAATTGCACCTTTTCTTATCATAAAATCATCTGTAGTAAAATCAATATAATTATGAACTGTTTCAATTGTTTTATCAAAATCAACATTCAAAATCTCTTGTATTTTATCTAACATCAACATCCTATTGACTGATGCATATTTTTGTGTAAATATCATATCAATTAAATAATTGAATAAAAATTCCCCTTGTAAAAACTCTCTATTAACACCTATATTAGTTTCCTTCTTCAATTCTTTAATTTTTTCAGGAATCAATTTTCTATCAACAGTGTTCATTTTAATTTCATCTAACCTTTTAGCATATTCTTCTTGTGAAAAATTTGTCTGTAATTTAGATTGATTAACATGATAATTACAAACTTTTTGACCAAGATTTCTACTACCAGAATGAACTGAAATTAATGCCTCATTTGACTCATTGACTTCTAATGCTATATAGTGATTGCCGCTCCCAAGAGACGATAATGAATTCCAAAATTTAACTGAATCCATTCCAATTCTTTTCAAAAATTTAACTAACCACTTTTCATTTATTTCTGGAATATCATAATTTGTATTAAATCTATTATTAAATTTTTCAACAAAAAAATTAACATTTTTTTGAATAACTTCAAATGGAAATTCAGAAATTTTTATTTGTGATTTTTTGTTAATATTGAATCCCATAGGAATAGAATTTCTAATTTCTTCATCTATCTTATTTAAATTGGTTTTTTTATTATATTCAAAAAATCCACCAACTACAGAACATCCGATATCAACACCCACATATTGTGGAGAAAGCATATTGCCTAAAGGCATTGAGAATCCGATGCAAATTCCCGATCCATTGTGTACGTCAGGCATGATCCTAACTGGCAAATTTTCACTAACTGGACTATCTAAAATTCTATGTATAGTAGATAATGCTTCGTATTCCACATCATCTATGAAAATTTTACAATCTTTACTATATTTTCCTTTAATTTCTAACATGATTTCTAATTTTTTACAAAGATATAAAAATTTTTAATATAAAAAAATATCTTTTATTATTTTATTCATTTTATCTTTGATATTATCATTATATTTTATTCTATACAACTTTATATTATTATGTTTACAATAATTGTTTTTTATTTCGTCTTTTCTTTTTCTATCTTTAAATCCATCAACACCACCAAATCTTTCACACACTTCAAAATGTTGAATACCATCATATTCTATTAAAACGTTTTTAAAAGGTAAATAAAAATCAAAAGGTAATGGATTAGTATCCCTACACTCCGATATCCTATATTGTGGATTAAAATGTATATTCAGTTTTTGTAAAAATATCCTAATCTTTCGTTCTCCTTTACTTTCTTGACATGTTGGACAACCACCACCTTTTAAATGATAAGCTGCATCTTGTTCAAACTCACTATGAATGGGACAAATTATTTTCACTTTATCATGTAAATTTTTATACTTAACCAATGAATAATCATATCTATCACCATGAACCTTTTCACACCTTTCTAAAAATACATCTAAACTCAATCTATATCTTTTTGATGCGTTTTCTAATGCACATTTAGGACATCCTCTATTATTCAAATGCTTACTTAATTGTTGTTCAAATTTTCCGTGTCTTGGACAAACAATTAAAATATTATTATCATAACCATTATATATCACATTTGAATAATCATAGTAATTGTTATGAATATCTACACATCTATCAATATAAGTCTTTTCCCTTTTATTATCAGAACATTTTTTACACGCACAAAAAGATCTTAAATGATTATGTGGTAATTGTTCAAAAACCCCATGTTTTTTACACACAATCTTAACTTTAGTCTTACCATTAACATAATCAACTAAACTATAATCATACTTATTATTATGTATCAAATTTGATTGTTCTATAAACACGTCAGCAGTCTTTCTCATTATTCCACATTTAGCACATCCTCTTCCTAATAAATGATAATATAAACTTTGTTCAAAAACACCATGCTTTTCACATATAATTTTAAATTTAGTTTTAGTATTAACATAATCCATTAAACTATAATCATATTTATTACCATGAACATCTATACATTTTTTTATAGCAGATTCTCTTGTATATTTTCCTTTCATAATATATAAAGTTCTTTTTCAAATTTACCTTTTTCTTTAAGATCCTGATAAATTAACCATTCAATATATTTTGATTTATTTTCATAATTTTCATTTAACCATTCTAATAATTCTGGTTCCAGTCTTATAGACAATTTTGATTTTGTTATTCCTTTTTTCATTTTTTAGTGTTCCTTTTTGTAGTATATATAAATATTTTAAAACCCTTTTTAGTGTTTTTACTATATAAATTAAAATAAATTTAAAAAATGTCTAAAAAAATTGGTAGACCTACCATTAAAAATAAGAAGGAACAACTTAATTTAACAATTAACAAAGAACTAAATGAAACTTTGGAAAAGTTTGCTGAAGAGAATGGATTATCAAAATCTGAATATATTGAGTATTTAATTAAAAAAGATAAAAACAAAGATCAAATTTCATAATTTAATATATAAATTATGAAACATTTAAAAACTCTTGAACAATTATTTGAAAATATTTCTTGGACTAAAGAAATACTTCAAGATGAAGTCAATAAATATAAAACAAGAAGGGAATTTTGGAAAAAAAACAAAAAAGCATATAAAGCAGCATATTCAAAAAACTTATTAGATAAACTATTTAAAAATCATATAAATCAAGGCTATTCCACCATTCGTTGGACTAGAGAAAAACTTCAAAAGGAAGCAGATAAGTGTAAAACTAGAGGTGAATTTTGGAAGAATATTCCAGCTGCTAGTGCGGCTCATAGTAAAAACTTAATGGATGAATTATTTAAAAATCACACAAATAAAGGACACACACCAAAAAAGAAAGAAGATGGATACTGGACTGAAATAATTTTACAAGACGAAGTTAATAAATATAAAACTAGAAAAGAATTTGCAAAGAAGAATGGTCCAGCGCACACAGCGGCTATAAGAAAACACATACTAGATAAATTATTTAAAAATCATACAAATCAAGGATATTCTTATAAAGAATGGAAAGAAAATAATTATATTATATATGTATATGAACTGGAAGAACACAATATGGCTTATGTTGGTTTAACAAATGATATGAAAAGAAGAGATAGAGATCATTTATTTTCTGAAAAAGAAGCATTAAGTATGTATTGTATCGAAAATGATATACCATATCCAACACACAAAATATTAGAAAAAGATATAGATTCAAAAACTGCACAAGAAAAAGAAAAATATTGGGTAAATTATTACAAAGAAAAAGGTTGGAATATGTTTAATATTGCTAAACCTGGATCATTGGGAGGATTCACTGTGAAATGGACAAAACCAAAATTACAAAAAGAAGCCAATAAATATAAAACTAGGGTAGAATTCCGCAAGAAAAGTAGTGGAGCATATGATGCAGCCTGGAAGAAAAATCTAATGGACGAACTCTTTAAAAATCACCCAAATCAAGGACATTCACATAAACCAACAAACTATTGGACTAAAAAAAGATTACAAGATGAAGCTAACAAATATGAAACTATAAAAGAATTTAGAGAGAAAAATTCTGGGGCATATAGTACAGCTGCTCACAAAAATTTATTAAAAGAATTATTTAAAAACCACACAAATCAAGGACACACAACAAAAAAGAGAAAGGATGGATACTGACAAATATAAAACTAGAAAGGAATTTAGAGAGAAAAGTGCGTCAGCTTATACCAAATCTCACCAAAAAAATATAATAGATGAACTCTTCAAAAACCACCCAAACCAAGGATACAAATATCCACAAAAATAAAAACCTCTCAAAATTAATTGAGAGGTTTTTTAATCTTAAAATAAGGTTTATTTATTCTGAACTCACTAATTCTAACACCTTATCACCACTTGGCGAAAATAGATAAGTTCTATTCATTTCCTGTTTCACTTTTAACAACGGATTTGTCATTGTAAATTTTGTTCTAACTAATTTACCAAGTAATTCATCTTTATCACTCTTATACTGTTTAATAACGTTTAGTCGTTCTATCCAACCACTATATGTTCTAATCATAGAACTTTCAGTAGAATATGTAATACCTTTCTTTTTAAGTATTTCTCTTGTTTTCATTCTCACATCATAATCTTTCTTTTCTAATTCAGTAAAAACTGATACCAGATTTTCTAATGTTAATATTACAGAATCGATAGTAGTAACAGATTTAAATGTGTTAGAATCATACACATTATCAAAATACTCAGCCAAATAATTAGCAGAATCTAATCCAGTCACGTCACCAATATCTGTAAGTTCAAGTACCTCCAAATTCAAATCTAGACGAGTACCTTTCATCCATGTAGTTTCAACATAGGTTTTTAAGATTTCATTGCGAGGATCACTATCACCACAGCTCGTAACGGTTAAAAGAATTGTAAAAATTACCAAAATTTTAAAGATTTTTTTCATAGTTTGTTATTTTTAATTTTTATTAATATTTATTTTATTTATTTGTTTATTTAAGATGCAAAGATATATAAATTTTTGATAAAAAAAATTAATTTTTTATTTTATATATAATAAATTTATTCTTTGATAGATTATAATAAAAATATTCGTCTCTATATTCATAAACATAATCTCCACATTCACAATCTTCAAATTTTATACCATAAGTCTTTTCAATTTTATTTCTAAAAGAATCATTAATAGTATAATTTTTTGGTATAAAATCAATTCTCCTTATTTCACCATTATCGCTACTCGAATACTTAACAACACCATCAACACCCAACAATGTGGCATCAGCAGAATCACACACATATTCTGAATTGAAATCTATTCTTCTAAAATCTACAACTTTATCTCCACAACTTGACAAAACAAGAAGTAATGCTACGATACTTAAACTCAACAAATTTTTCATTTTTCGGTTTTTTTAGTTATTATTATTTTTAATTATTACTTTGCAAAGATAAGAATATTTTTAATTTACCAATTATTATCTATATTTTCTTCTGGATTTATTAACCATTGTTGTAAATCAAACACATTTGAATTAATAAGGTTTTCTGTTAATGGTATCAATTTTTCCCTTCCTTTTGTTTTTGATAATGCCGTTGTTGAATTTTTTTGATTTAGTGGACTATCCCAGTATAATTTAAAATAAATTTCGCCTTTAATTTCAAATTCAGGATATAAAATTTGATATTTAACTTTACCATCTTTAAAATAAATTCCAGCAAAATATGAATAATATGTCGACACATTATAACCAAAAGGAAGTTTTAATCCTGGAATTGGTATACTGTGTACTCTAAATTTTACATGTTTATTCTCAAGACTTGAAGTTACGTCGAGTTTATATAATTCACAATATTTTAAAGTATTTAAATAGAGTTCTTCACTATTATTACCTTCAACGTTAAATACTACATAATTTTTATCTGAGTCTTTTACTTTAATACCAACATCACCATAATCATTATAAAGAACAAATAAAGGTATTTCAAATTTTTTATCAGTATTTTCTTGTTTATCATCACCTAAAACTTCTTTTTGTTCCTGCGCATTAAGACTACCAAGTAATGTTAATAATATTAATGTGTTTAGTACGACTCTTTTAAAGTATTTCAAATTTTTCATTTTTTAAATTTTCATTACATTTATTCGATTCCCAATAGTATTATTTATTGGTTTACATGCTTCTTCAACATCATCAATCATTATTTTTGCTGTTGTATATTTTCCTTTTATTTCTAACATAATTTCTAATTTTTTACAAAGATAAAATAATTTTTAATATAAAAAATTATATTTTTCTTTTTCCTTTCTTTATATTACGAATTGTCACTGTTGAAACATCATATTTCTTTGATAATTCAACAACTCGAACACCATCATTTAACATCTTCAATATTTCTATAACATCTTTATCTTTAAGTTTACAAGCAGGGTTATTTTCACCTCTTCTTTGTTCTGACATTTTTCTTTTAGTTTCATCTGACGCTTTAGTTCCTATTTTACTTTGTCTCATTTTTTCTATTGCTTCATCAGAATTTCGTTTACCCTTTTTAGCAACACTAATTTTTTTTCTAGTTTCTTCTGACACTATTCTTCCTATATTACTTTTTCGTATATTATTTTTCCAATTTTCTAATTTTTCATTGGCAACTTTCTCTCCATATTTTTCTAACCAAACATCATATATAGATATACCATACATATTATTACCTTCACCACTAAATTTATCACTTAAAAATTTCTTTTGTTCATCAGATATTTTTTTACCTTTATGTCTCACACTCACCTGTTTTCTTTGTTTTTTTGAAATTATTTTACCCTTATTACCTTCTGAAATCTTTCTCTTAGTTTCTTCTGTATGTTTTTTACCTAACCAACTTGGTGGTCTATCTGCATACTCACTAACATTCAAACCATTAATATATGGTTTTAGTGTATCTAAATAATATTGCTCTTTAATTAATAAATCTTCTTTATTACACAATTCAGATATTTCTAAAACTAAATTATTTTTACCATACTTATTATATGCTCGTTGAATATGCTCATTATGATGTTTTTGATTTTTTAAATCGTTAAGATGTATATAAAATCTATGTTCTATATCACACGAACTACCAATATATTCTTTATCGTTTATTTTACTTATTATTTTATAAATTCCACAACTCATAATATATAAAGTTCTTTTTTAAATTCACCTTTTTCTTTAAGATCCTGATAAATTAACCATTCAATATATTTTGAACGATTTTCAATGTTTTCCTTTAAATAATTATATAAATTCTTATTAATTGCTATTGAAACTGACTCTTTCGTTTTAATTTTTTTCATTATTAACTTGTTATTTTATTACTATATATAAAATAAATAAAACCATTTTTTTCTAAAGTGATATATTAAAAATAAAAACATATGCCAGAATTTAAAGAAGGTGATTTAGTTTTATGTAAAAAAGATTATTATATTACAAAAGATTATTCATATGAAAAAATTAAAAAAGATAGACACGAGTTTCTTCTTTTTGAAAAAGATAAAACCTATATAATAAATGATTTTTGGGGTGATGAAGAATACGAAATATTACACCTTAATAATAGTGAAATGGGTCAAACATTTTATCATATAGATAAGAAAGATATAGATATGTTTGAAGAAGATGAAATAACAAATCATTTTGATGATTTTTTTTATACTAAAAAGGAAATGAGAAAATTAAAAATAAATAAAATAGATGGCAAGACCTAAAAAAGAAGAGAAAGATAAGAAAAGAACAATGTCTATAACAATCAACAAAGAATTAAATGAAACTTTGGAAAAATTTGCAGAAGAGAATGGATTATCAAAATCTGAATATATTGAGTATTTAATTAAAAAGGATAAAAAAACCTCTCAAAATAGTTGAGAGGGTTTTATTTAATTTTTCAGATTGATTGTCGGATTAACATTAAAATCTTTTAACATATTTAAAATATTTTCATGTTCAGATGGATATAATTTAATAAAAACTTCCAAAGAAGTGAGAACATCATCTTCCACATTTCGTTCTGTATGTACAACATGAACATCATCGACATTGGTTGACGAATTTATATCACAGTCAGATGTCACCATTGCAGCAGAACATCTTCGATATAAACTCATTTGTCTTTTTGAATATCCCATTCTAACCAAATCTTCGTATAAATTTTCAACATTAGTAAGATCGTTTCTACTTTTACGGGTAGCATAATATCGCAACCATTTTATTTCGTGTTCCGAATATTCTATTAACTCATTTTTTCTCATTCTATCAATTTATTTCTTCTATTGTTCTAAGTATTTCTTCCAATACTTCTATTTTTGCATCTAATTTCATATAATATTCTTCAGACATTCTAGTTTGAACACTTTCATATTCAACTTCATCTAATTTATCTTGAATTATTTTTACAATTTTTTCTTTCATTTATATTTTTTTACTTTCCTATTTTCTTTACCCCAGTTTTCTAATGTCATAGCAATTACATTTTCTTCACTTTTTGGATCTACACTAAATCCCAATCTTTCAACATCATTCCTAGTAAAGATTTGATATTCAACTAATTCATCATAAGTGCCATATTCACTTTTTGCAACTAAAACGTAGGTATTTTGTACTTTCAACATATTTTTCCTTTTTAAATTCTTAGGCAAAGATAAGGAAATAACTGATAGGAAAAATAAAAATGTGTAAATTCATTTAAGAAATTTTCATTTAAGAAATTTATTTAATTTATTATCATAATCATAAACTATATTTTCTTGTATTTTAATACTCAAACCATTTTCATTACAAACATTAACAAAATCGTTAATAGTAATTTTATTTTTATTTTCAATTGAAAATCGAATCAAAGATTTTAATATGTCCATTTTATTTGATAAAATATCTTTTGCTTTACCTTTACCTTCAATTAACATATTTTCAATAATTTGATTAGATTGTTCAATATCATAATTTGATTCTACTCCATCTATAACTAAACTTTCTCTTTCAATAGATGATATTGTGCCATCCATATTAAATTTTCTAACATATCTTGCTGCAAGTGTTGTTGCTTTCCTTATATCACCTTCACTTCCAGTTGATTTGTGTTCTTCACCAAAAACTAATTCTTCTGCAACCATTCCACCAAAAAGAGTTGCTATTTTATTTTTAATATCAGTCTTATTATCTATTCCTTGGTGTGTTATAATAAAACCTGAACCAAAACCAATTGAATTTATATTTATTTGTTTAGGTGGAGATTTAAATAATGAAGAATAAATTAACGCATGTCCCAATTCATGCACTAACACTAATCTTTTTTCATCAATACCTTTATTATTTTTAATATTATCAATATCTAAAACAACATCTCTACTATAAGTTATTTTTTTAATTACTGCTATTAACTTATTATTAACCTTATCATAATCAATTGTAATTTCACTCACATTATTTAAAATTGCATGAAATAAAAAATGAGGTATATTATTACCTAAAATACCATAAATTGTTGATATTGTTGGTCTTACTCCCTGTGCTGGAAACACACCATTATTATAAATAATCTTATAAATTTTATCAGTAAGTTTTATTTTTATTTTATGTTCTGAATATACTTCATCCAAAATTTCATTACTATATTTTATTATTATATCTTTATAATTTTGCTTTGATAATAATGGATATATAATATGACTATTACCGAATCTAGATATTTGTTCTGGTTTAAATTTTTTAAGTAAAGCATCCTTAATATCAATTATATTAATTTCTTTTGAATTTTTATGATATATATCAGCATCAGAATCAACATCACTAACATTAAATGCCATTTCAAATGCTTCATCCAAATTACCTGATATAATAATTAACAATTTATTAAAATTACTACCGACACTAATATCATCATTATCTAATGATGATTTTATCAGTTCAATTTTTTCTTCTGTTTTTAATAACATCAATTCATTAATTGGGGTTGATACTTTTAATGTTTTCTTTAATCTTTTAGCAGACCAAAATGATAATTGGTAAAGAAAATCTTCTTTCTTAACATTATTTTCTGATTTATCTACATCTTTATCAGATGTAGTAACAGATTCATCAATTGAATCAGGTTCACCATTTTTCTTTCTATCATCATAATATAATTCATCATAAAATAATTCTAACAAATCATATTTTCTTTTTGAATTATTTTGAAATTTACCATCTGATAACAAAGTCCAGATATCATTATATGATTTATTTTTTATCATATTTCCACGTTCATCAATAGTTCTATATCTTTGTATTTCATCCAACAAAAGTATAGCAGGCTCATTTGACTCAATACCTCCACTCTCAAGATGGTCTTCAATAGTGTTATTATAATGTCTTTCAATGTCATCCATCTGTATCTCAATAAATTTATCATTAAATTCAAGATGTTTAACAAGGGTTCTAATTAAATCAGTTTTACCAATACCTGTTATTCCCCACAAAGATATGATAGGAGGTCTCAATTGTAATTCAGGCATAATATACCATAAAGATATACTATCTATAATCCTATCTATCACACCATCAATACCAACAAATTTATTCTTTAAAATTTTGGTGACTTCTACTAATTTAGATTTTCTATTTTCTATTAGTTTTATATCCATAAAACTTTTTTTTCTTTTTTTATTAGAAAAAGAAAAAAAAGTTTTATTTAGATCCAACTCCCCAGTTTTTCTTACGGGATTTCTTTTGTTCTTTGATCTTTTTACATTTTTGACACTTACCATCAATGTGGTTTGTCCTTTCATCACACTTATAACAATACTGAAGTTTCATATAGGTATTATAAACTACATCGTCATTTTCTTCAAAAGTTTTTAGATACTTCATAAACTATATATTATATTTATTAGACGTTATACGAAGTTCAATATCATCTATCGTTAAAGGTACAAAATCTACTTCATAAATACAATAGTCACTTGTTGATATTGATTGAACTCGATTTAATATCCTCAATGCTTCATCATAATCTGTTGTATGTTGTCTTTCCCACGGACTTTTATCGTCACTTGTAGTAATAAAGAACATCTTACCTCTAAATCCCATTATTTTTTCTGGGTATTTACCAGTTTTAAAAGTTGGACTATCTTCAAAAGTTTTTAGATACTTCATAAAATATATTAATCATCTTTTCCGCCTGATTTGGCTTCTTTTTCCATTTTCTTATGTCTTTCATAATAATCTTTAAAATCATCGTGATGATCTTTTGCTATCCATTCAAAAACTTGCATTTTTCCTGGAAAATCACCATGCTTTTCATAATACTTTTTAATATTTTCGTAAGTTTTGTCGTGTTCTTTTTCGTGTTTAATTCCAGCTTTTAAGTCTTTACTTTTATATTCTTCAAATGTTTTCATTTGTAAATAGATTATTTTTTATAAATTGAATTTATCAGCATAAACATAATGCATATATTCACTATATTCTTCTTCAATTGCATTATTTAAACCAAATTCATCATATAAGTTTTTTAACCCTTCAGCCTTCGCCATTGAATTGTCATTATTATCTTTAGCATACGCTTCAATATATCGTTTTTGGAATTTATAAGTATCCTTTATTTGATCATCATCAGAATTATTCACAAACAAATCATATAACAGTAATGCGTTCTTTTTCTTTAATTTTAACAATTTTTTCTGTAATTCTATGGATCTATATATTTCTTCTTGTACTCGTTCTTCTTTATAATCATACAATTCATTATCATTATAATCTTTAATTACGGCTGCTTCATCAACATATTTTAATATCCAATCCCAATCACCTCTTTTATTTGGGTTAGAAGAAAATTCAATATTATCAACATTACCATAAATTTCTTCAACATATTCTTGCAAACTCATATCCTTATATCTATCTTCTACCACAGATTCAATAAATTCATCTTTATCAAAAACATTTTCAATAACACTCTTCAAATCATCATCAGACATTTCATCCAACAATTCATACAAGTCTAATTCTTTGATTCTCTTAATTTCTTTGTTTAGTTTTCTGATTTCTTTTCGGAATTCTTTCTTTTCTTCTATATCCTCAGTTTCTTTTAATAACTTCTTTAATGTTTTCAATTCATCTAAATCAACTTCACTTTTTATGCGAATTTTATAAATTTGTTTTTCTTCCTCAGGTTTTATATGTTTACCATTAAGATAATCTTTGATTTCATATTCAAAGTCATCCAATTCACGATAGCTTTTTTCATCATATATAATATCTTCCATTGCACGTTCATCATCAATATGATTCCAAATTGCTGAAGGCCAAAGGCTTATAATATCATTAAAATCCTCATTTTTTAAATGTTCATCAAAATATTCTTCTACAATAGAGTCATCCAATTGATCAATTAATTCCGTTTCTGGTCCTGAACCATAGGATTCAAATAATTTAAGATATTTCATTTTTCTCATATAGGTATATATAAAAAAAACCTCTCAAAAATTAATTTGAGAGGTTTTTAATCGGGTGCCTTGTCAATAGGAACAAATATCAAATGTAAAT
>Ga0210003_1003363_pt1 | contig 13035 bp, 6 predicted proteins | sample LantaG_FD_182804 | JGI IMG/M metagenome (GOLD analysis project Ga0210003, IMG submission 182804) | Deep subsurface microbial communities from Baltic Sea to uncover new lineages of life (NeLLi) - Landsort_02402 metaG (SPAdes) (version 2) | ecosystem: Environmental > Aquatic > Marine > Oceanic >... | reverse complement strand
CCCCCCCCCCCCCCCCCCCCCCACCCCCCCCCCCCGCGCGCACACAAAAACGCACGAAACAGATGCCCACGGGCACGGGCAAGACCATCACCCTCCTCTCCCTGATAACCTCCTACCAGCTCGCGCACCCCGAGGTCGGCAAGCTGATCTACTGCACGAGGACGGTGCCCGAGATGGAGAAGGTCCTGGTCGAGCTCGGGGAGCTGGTGGCCTACCGGGCCCGGTACTTCACCCCCGAGAGAGGAGGAGGAGGGGGCGGCGGCGCCGATGCCGCAGCAGCGGGAGCGGGAGGCGAAGGAGCAGGAGGAGCAGGCGGCGCGGGAGGAGGGATCGCGAAGAAGGACACCGCCGGCGGCAGCGGCGCGCCGCCGCAGATCCTCGCGCTGGGGCTGTCTTCGCGGAAGAACCTCTGCGTCAACCCCGACGTCGCCGACGAGGCGAGCCGCGAGTCGGCCGACGCCAAGTGCCGCAGGCTGACCGCGAGCTGGGTGCGGGAGCGGGCGAGAGCGGGAGCGGGAGCGGGAGGGAGGGCGGGGTGGGCGAGGGCAGGGGGCGAGGGAGGGGACGCCGGCGGAAGCGGCGCCGGCGGGTGCGGCGGCGCCTGCGGCGGGGAGGGAGGCGGCGAAGAAGGGGCAGCGGCAGCAGCTCCCGCCTCGACCTCCAACTCGATCGAGGACATCGGCGGCAGCGCCTCCGCCTCTCCCTCCCTCTGCGCCTGGCACGAGGGGCTCGAGGCTGCCGGCGGGGGCGCGGTGCTCGACCCCGGGGTCTACACGCTGGCGGACCTCCGCGCCGTCGGGAGGCGGAGAAAGTGGTGCCCTTATTTTCTTGCGAGGCACATGCTCGCGTTCGCCAACGTCATCGGTGAGAGAGAAAGAAGGAAAAAAGAGGCGAGAGATCCGAGGCTCAAGCCCACCAAAAAACAAAATTCTCATAAAAATCTCAAAAAAAACCTCGAACCCTTTGAACCTTTCTCCTCTCTTCTCTCTCAGTCTACAACTACCAGTACATGCTCGACCCGAAAGTCTCCCAAATGGTCTCCCGCGACCTCGAGCGCGAGTGCGTCGTCGTCTTCGACGAGGCCCACAATATAGACAACGTCTGCATCGAGGCCCTGTCCGTCGCGCTGCGCCCCTCGACGCTCGAGGCCGCGGCGAGGAACGTGGGCAGGCTGAGGGCCGCCGTTGACGGGGCCAAGGCGCACGACGCGGCGAGGCTGAGGGACGAGTACGCGAGGCTGGTGCGGGGATTGAGGCAGCAGGTGCACGGAGGGGGAGGGGGAGGGAGAGGAGGTGACGGCGGCGGCGGGGGCGCGGGAAACGGAAACGGAAACGGGATGACGACGGCGACGACAGCAGCGACGCCGCCGCCGCCGACGACAGCAGGAGTATCAGCAGCTCCTCTCCCTCTCCCCGCCGGCGAGGAGTGGCTCGCTCACCCCGCTCTGCCGGAAGACGTCCTCGAGGGCGCCGTCCCGGGAAACATCCGCCGCGCGGAGCACTTTGTGGCCTTCCTGCGCAGGCTCGTCGCCTACTTCAGCCAGAGGCTCCGCGCCCGCGCCGTCGAGCAGCAGAGCCCCGCGGCGTTCCTGGCGCACCTGCAGTCGGCGCTGGGCGTCGACGCCCGCACGCTGCGCTTCTGCTACGACCGCCTCGCGAGCCTGCTCAAGACGCTCGAGATCAGCGACACCGACGACTTCGGGCCGATCCACCTCGTCGCCGACTTTGCGACGCTGGTGGGGACCTACCCGACCTCGGGGTTTTCGGTGATCATCGAGCCGTTCGACGACCGGATGCCGTCGGTGCCGGACCCGGTCATGCAGCTCGCGTGCCTCGACGCGAGCCTGGCTGTCAGGTGAGAAGAGTTTTTCATTTTGTGCTGCTTTTTTTTTGGTCGAGAGAGAAAGAGAGAGGGGGAGAGGGAGAGGGAGAGGGGGGAGAGAGAGAGAGAGAGAGAGGGAGATGGGGAGAGAGAGGGAGAGGGAGAGAGAGAGAAAGAGAGAGAAAGAGAGAGAAAGAAAAAAAACGCTCACTTTTCTCTCCTCTCTTCTTCCTCTTCTTCTTCCTCTGCTTCCTTTTCTCCCTCCTCCTCCTTCTTCTCCTCTTTCTCTACCAAATCACCAGGCCCGTCTTCGCCAAGTACCAGTCCGTCGTCATCACCTCGGGCACGCTCAGCCCGCTCGACCTCTACCCCCGGATCCTCGGCTTCGCGCCCGTCGTCGCGCGGGCGCTGCCGATGACGCTCCCGCGCGAGTGCATGCTGCCGTGCGTGCTGGCTCGGGGGGCGGACCAGTCTCCCATCAGCACCAAGTTCGACATGCGCGGCGACGCCAACGTCGTCGCCAACTACGGGAGGCTCCTCGTCGCCCTGGCGGGCTGCGTGCCGGACGGCCTCGTCGCCTTCTTCGTGTCGTACTCCTACATGGACGCCGCGATCTCCGCCTGGCACGATGCCGGCATCCTGGCCGACCTCGCCGCGCGCAAGCTGGTCTTCATCGAGACCGCCGACGTCGTCGAGACGACGCTGGCGCTGGACAACTACCGCAGGGCCTGCGACTGCGGGCGCGGGGCCGTGTTCCTGTCGGTGGCGCGGGGCAAGGTCGCGGAGGGGATCGACTTCGACCGGCACTATGGCCGCGCCGTCGCGGTGCTCGGCGTCCCGTACCAGTACACCCTCTCGCGCCCGCTCCGGGCCCGCCTCGACCACCTCCGCGAGGCCTTCCGCGTCTCCGAGAGCGACTACCTGGCTTTCGACGCGGTGCGGCAGGCGGCGCAGTGCGTCGGGCGCGTCATCCGCTCGAAGGCGGACTACGGCCTGATGGTCCTCGCCGACGCGAGGTACCAGCGCGCCGACAAGCGCGACAAGCTGCCCTCGTGGATCTCGTCGCGGCTCAGGGACGCGCACCTCAACCTGAGCACGGACATGCTTGTGCACGTGGCCGCAGGGTTCATGCGGGCGATGGCGCAGCCGCCGGGGGAGGGGGAAGGGGCCGGGGCGGGGCTGCTGAGCGCGGAGCAAGCCAACGCGCTCGACGCATCCGGGCTGTGATTTGATGAGTTTTGTTTTCCGCCCTTTTGATGTTGGGGCTTCTTTCTTCCCCCCTGTTTTGTCTCGCTCTGAAACTGTAACAAAAACGGACGCCTATTGCCCGCACAGAAACGAATTGCCTTGAAACTCCCGCTCTCTCTTCTGGATTAGTGAGTGGAAGAAGAAGAGAGAGGAGAGAGACACGAAGCAAAAACACCACAGCATTATTTTATTTTCTCTTCGAAGGAACCTTACACTCAAGAATCCTTTCCATCTCTCGCAAAAACACTTTGTTTTTTGTTGTCAGAAAAGCACAGGGAAGGGAAAAAAACGATGAGCGAAAGACGCCTTCCCACAGTTTCCGCTTCGTGCAAGCAGCGAATCCAAAAAGTTGGCTTTGCTTGCGCGCACTCAGTTGTTGATTGTGGTTGGGGGTTGGTCTCTTCTCTCTACATGAAAACTAGCGGGCGGGCGCGTTTTTGGTTTTCGCCCATCACGTTTTTCTTTCCCCCCCTTCTGAAAAGCAGCAAGCAGCAGGGCGATCTTCCTCCCGCAAGGGAAAAAAAAAATCAATCTAGGGGACGAACTTGCCGGCCGACGCGAAGCCGTTGTTGACCGAGGGGTTGGCCAGGTGGTCGTTGAGGTTGGCAATGGGGCCCTTGCCGGTCACGATCGACTGCACGTAGAAGCCGAACATCGAGAACATCGCGAGGCGGCCGTTCTTGATCTCCTTGACCTTGAGCTCAGCGAAGGTGTCGGGGTCGTCGGCCAGGCTCAGGGGGTCAAAGGGGCCGCCCGGGTAGAGCGAGTCGAGCCCCTCGACGCCGGGGGCCTCGCCGGCGGCGCGGAAGGCCTCGGCCTGGCCCATGAGCGCGACCTGCACGGCGACAGTCGCGATGATCGACTGCGCGTGGATCAGCGAGGAGTTGCCGAGGTAGTCGAGGCCGCCATCAAAGATCTCGGCGCCGGCCGTGAACCAGACTGAGCCCTGGTCCGAGAACGGCACGCCGTTGTTCTTGAGGAGCTCCGGGACGACGCAGCCGAGCGCGCCGAGCATGGCCCAGCGGGCGTGGATGACCTCGATGGTGCGGTAGCGCGCGAAGGTCTCCGGGTCGGCCGAGAGGCCGGCCGTGTCCCAGCCGTAGTCGCCGGGGAACTCGCCCTGGAGGTACGAGGGGGTGGTGTCCTCCGAGAAGGGGCCGAGCCACTTGGCGCGGTCGGGGCCGTAGAACTCGACGGCGGCGCGGGCCTTGGTGGAGGCGCGGGCCTGTTTGAGGTTTTGGGAAGAGGAGGGTTTTGAGAAGAAAAAGAGAGTGAGAAAAAGGAGGGGGAAAAAGAAGAAAAATCTTTTTCTCTCACCGAAGAAAAATCTTTTTCTCAGCTCTCGCCTCTCGCTTTTTCTAGAAAAGGGTACAAGCTTCGAGAGAGCAGCAGCAGGGGGGGGCTGGCTAAAAGGCTAAGGAAAGAAAAAAAAGGAGATAGGAGAAAGAATCAAGGCTTTTTGTTTTTCAGATCCCCTTGCCTTTCGCGCCCCAAGCCCCACCCCCGCGCCCCAAGACTCGCGCTTTCTCCTGCTGCAGCGGGCGCGCGCTGGCGCTCGGCGCGTCCCGAGGGTCGGGGCTGTACCGAAGAGGGCGGGCGGAGAGCGAGGCTGGCGCGTGCTAGGCAAGATAGAGAGAGAACAGCCGTGGGGCTGTTGATCTCTGAGCTCAACCCAAGGACGAAAGCGAGGCTTTCGACCGCCCTCTCCGCCTCCAATTGGGCCTCTCGTGACCTTGTCTCCTCGCGAACGACGATGCGTCAAAGTCATGCTTTCACAGACAAGAGGGGGGGGCGCGAGCGAGGGCCTCAAGGTGGCAGCGCGGGGAGGGTAAAGAAGGAGCAAAAAAGATAACGAGAACGCTGCTGCAGCGGAAGCAAAAAAGAAAAGGAAAAAGAAACGAGTTCGATTCCGCGCTCTGCCCCCGCGCACGCTCGTCGTAAACCCCCCTTTTTCGCTCTCACGCACCTTCGAGATGACCGGGCGCACGGCGGCGCGGGAGGCGAGGGCGGCGGACATTGCGAAAGTGTCTTTCTTTTGGGGTGAAGAAGTTTGGGGTGAAGAAGTTTGGGGTGAAGAAGTTCGGGGTCAGAGATTTGTGAAGAAGACTGAGAGCGCAGGGAAAAAACCCTCGAAAATCGTCTGGCACCGCCGACCACCCCCCTGCTCTCTCTCTCTCTTTGCTCCCTCTCTTTTTTCCTCCTTGCTCTCTTCTCTGGGAGGGAGCCTCCTGCGCCGTCGCCTCCAATCAATCCAGGCACACAAGAAACTTTCAACCGGGCCGAGATGAAACAACACGGGGTCGAGAGAAACAACGAGCCCTCTTCGAGAGGGAGAGAGATAAATTTCAGAAAAAAACACCTCTCTAAAGAGAGAGAGGGGGGGGGGACATTTTTACACGAAAGGAAGGGAAAACTCAGAGCTTTGTAGTGTTGTTGTTGCTGTTTGGTGTTGTTGCTATCGCAGTTGCTGTTATGTAACGATCTTCTCGTAGGAAATCAGGGGGCGGCGGTGGCGGCGGTGGCGGCGCTCCTTAAAAGAAAAAACGTCAAAGAAAAAAAACACATTTCCCCCCCCCTTCCTTTTCTTTTTCTCTGCTCCTCGGTTCTTCTCCTTCGCCGCTCTTTCTAAAAAAACTATCTGATCTACCATCCTTTCACCCAACGGGCGCAAATTTGCCGGCGACGGCGAAGCCGTTGTTCTGTTTCGTTTTTGGTTCGTTTTGATTTTTGATTTTCGATGATGAGAAATATCAAAAGCTTTTTCCTCTTTCTCTTTCTATCTCTTCCAACAACACAACCTGTAATCCACTCACCACGAATGGATCCGCCAAATGGTCTCTCAGGTTCTCCAGCGGCGACTTGCCCGTGCACATTGCCTGCACGAAGAAGCCGAGCATCGAAAACATCGCGAGGCGCCCGTTCTTGATCTCTTTGACCTTGAGCTCGGCCAGCGAGTCCGGGTCGTCCGCCAGACCGAAAGGATCAAACGCCTCCCCGGGGTACAGCGGGTCGAGCCCCTCGCCCACGGGGCCCCCGTTGATGCGGTAGCCCTCAATGAGAGACATCAGCACGACCTGCACGGCCGCCGTCGCGATGATCGACTGCGCGTGGATCAGGGAGCTGTTCCCCAAATAGTTGAGCCCTCCCTCGCCGAAGATGGCGGCTCCGGCCCTGAACCAAACTGCAGCGTCCTTGGAGAACGGCACGCCAAAGGCGTTCCTGAGGATCTCGGTCGTGACGCAGCCGAGCGCGCCGAGCATGGCCCAGCGGGCGTGGATGACCTCGATCTCGCGGTAGCGGGCAAACGTCTCCGGGTCGGCAGAGAGGCCCGCGGTGTCCCAGCCGTAGTCGCCCGGGTACTCCCCGTTTAGGTGGGAAGGGATGGAGGTGAAGGGCCCTAGGAAGGTGGCACGGTTGGGACCGTAGAACTCGGCCGCGGCGCGGGCCCTGGTGGATGTGGCGGCGACGCGGGGCTGTTGGAAGGTTTTGGGGAAGAAGAAGGGAAGAGGAAGGAAGAAGGTTCAGGAAGATTTTCCGTCGAGCGAAGCATTGTCGAACAAAGGAAAGAATTCGTTCTCTTCTGTTCCCCCACCCGCGAACCGGAACGCGCAACTTTCCGCATTTCTCACTCCAGATGGCTTGATCTTGATTTCCAAGAGCATCGCAGGAGGAACACCGAGATAAATGCGCGGCGGCAGAGCGAGGACGCGTCGAATCAAATGCAGTCGTCTTCGCCGCGAAAAAAAAGTTATCGACTCGGACTTCGTGGTGGGACGAATTTCTCCGCTCGATTTCTTTCGCTCTCTTTCTCTTTCCAGTCGCGACGCTCTCGCTCATTGCAGCCCACATCGCTGAGGGAGTGCCTCTTACCTTAAGGGCCGCGCCAATGGAGCGGGAGGCGAGAGCCGAGGACATTGTGGGTGCCGTTTGCGCGGGTGAGAGAAGAGGAAAGGGAGGAAGTTCTTTCCAGAAAGGGAGCGCTTTTTCCTCTCGCGTGAACTTTTGTTTTTGACCTCTCCCTTTGTTCCCACTTCATTTCCTTCGGCCAACCGCCTTTTCTCCGTTGTTTGGCACGACTGTTGCGCGTAGTGTCTTTGTGTTACAATCGAGGCGGGCACGCGCGTGCAAACCTCCCTTTAAAACTCGTCCTCGCTGTCCCCGATAACCCTGTTCCTCGCAGCTGCCTCCTCCTCCTCCCGCTGCTGCTCGCTGCGCCGCCTCTCGGCCACGGCGCCCGCCAGCGCCTTGCTCGCCGCGGCCGAGGCGGCGAGCCTGGGCCTCTTCGGGACCACGAGCAGGTCCCGCACGACGAAGACGGGCTCGGCCCCGGGCGAAGAAGAATGGAAAGAGGAAGAAAAGGCCTCGCCGTCGTCGTCGAAGAGAGCCGCCTTTGCCGTCCCAGCTCCTCTCCCCCCGCCTCCTCCGCCTCCGCTCCCCGTTGCCCTCCTCCCCCCCCGCATCATCGCCGTCGCGTGCGCCACAAACACCTCCCCTCCGCCGGGGCGCTTCACCACGGCGTCGGCGGGCGCCCACCTCGAAGGGTGCGCCGCCTCGTGCGGCAGCGCCGCGCTGCCGCCGCCGCCACCGCGCGGCCCCCGCCAGCGCGGGTCCTCGCGCCAGCTGGAGGGCACGGCGTCCGTGGCCACGGTGTACACGTGCAGGTCGCCGTTGCGCGCGACGCGCAGCCTGGTGAAGCCCTTGTGCTCGCGGACGCGCAGGGCCGAGAACGCCTCGTCGTGGTGGACGCCGAGCCAGTTGCAGCACGCGTACAGGTAGCAGCCGAAGAGCACGCCGACGACGGGCGTCGCGAGCAGCCAGAAGTAGGCGAGCATGCCGCCGTAGAAGCCGAGGGCCTGCGCCCGCGAGAGGGCGATCGAGGCGGCCGAGGAGACGGTCATCTGGCGCAGCGGCGGCGCGGCGGCGTCGAGGAAGGGCGGGGAGGAGGGCGCGAAGGGCGGAGACGCCGCGCCGCCGGGCTCGAGGGCCGCCGAGGCAGCAGCAGAGGCCGACGCCAGGGCCCCCGCCGCCGCGGCCGCTGCCCCCCTCCTCGCCCTCCCGAGCACCGAGCAGATCGACCCCCGCCCGACGGCGACGGCCTCCGGCACGTCGTACAGAGCCATCGCGACCTTCAAGGCCCCGGGGTAGACGCCCCAGGTCGCAGACCGCAGCGCGCGGCGGAGGCCCGCCGGGTCCGGGAAGCGCTGCTCCTCAAAGCGCTCGTACCAGCGGAACAGCGAGTGGTAGCGGCTGCCGCTGCCCCCTGCCGCCGCCGCGCCTGCCCCGCCGTCGCCGCCCTCGAAGAGGCTCGCGTGCCTGGCAACGGTCTCGACGCCCACGTCGAGGGCGACGGCGAGCACGAGCGCCGCGCAGAGGTGCGCCCCGGCGTGGGCTCCGGCGAACAGCAGCTGCGTCGCGAGCCCGCCCGACCGCGCCCGGAGCGAGAGGAGCTCGGCGAGGGTCCGGCGCCTCCGCCGCCTCCGCCGCTGGTGCTGCTGTCGGAAAGGAGGAGGAGGAGGAGCGGGAGAAGGGTCGCTCGGGGAAGCGTCCGTCGGGTCTGCAGAAGAAGGGCGAGAAGAAGAAGAGGAGGTCTTCGCTCCTTGCCCTCCTCCGCTGCCGCCGCTGCCGCCGACTGAAGCCTCCGCCGTCGAGCCGCTCCTCCTCCCGGCCGCCTCCGCCGCCTCCCCGGACTCGAAGGCCCCGACGCCCCCCGCCCGGGCGAGGGTGAGGCAGAGCGTCAGCAGTCCCAACAGAGCCAGCAGGGAAAGCGTCGACTCCGCGAATACGTCGGTGGCGGCGCCCGCGACGGCCGCGGCAAAGGCCGCCGCGGCCTCGCGGGGAGACCTGGCGTCGAGGACCGCCTCGGAGCCGCCAAGCCCTCCGCCCTCGCGCGGCCCGCCGCTTCCGCAGCGCGGCACGACGGACACCACGAGCGCGAAGTAGAGCGCCCCGCCGATGACGTCGAAGCGCGTGTTGAGCAGCCGGAAGTTGAGCGCGTTGCGGCGCCCGAGCTCCAGCGTGCGCGAGGGCGGCGGGTAGGCGGCCGCGCAGCAGTACTCGCCGCCCTGCGACACGCGGGGAGGGACCGGCGGGGGCCTGAAGTGGGGGAAGTCGACGGGCTGCGCTTCTTCTCCTCCTTCGGGCGAGGCCGAGGCTGCTGCTGCCGCTGCTGCAGCTGCGGCCGCGGCGGCCGCGGCAGCCTGGGCGGCAGCGGCGTGCGCCGCTGCGGCCGTCGCCGCGCCGTGCCTCGCGCCGCCTCCGGCCATAGAGGGAACTCCGAAGACGGACCCGGCGAACGTGTGCGTCGGATGCAAGAAAGCGCCGCCCAGGCCGTTCACGATGAGGTGCTCCGGCGGGGAGACGAGCCTCGGAGAAGCGGTCGAGGAGTGTTGGTGTTGAGAAGGGGCGCCGCCTCCGCCTCCGTTGGCGGTGTTGTTTTCGCCGGCCGCAGCAGCTTCTTCCTTTGCCTTGTTCTCTTTCTCTCTCTCGTCCCTCTCCATGCCCTCGCCGGCGTCGTCAGGCACGAAGCTGTGCCTCATGTAGAAGTGGAGGTCGCCGCTCAGGCAGACGCGGGCCCTGCCGGCGAGGTGCCTCCTGTTGTGTTGTGCGGGGGAAAGAGAAGATAACAATGTTTGAAGAAGATCAAGTGAGCTTTTTTTCTTCTGTTGAAAAAAAAAGAAAATGAAAAACCAAGTGAAAAGAAACGCACCCGACAAGAGCAGCGACGTTGGCCCCGGCCTTCTCCCCGATGTGCCACTCCACCAGCCACCCTGGCGCGTGCGTCACCACGATCGCCGCGTCTTCGGGCCCCATCCTCTCGGACGCGACCCTGCCGAAATAGCGGAGCTGCGCCGCGTCGATGTCGCCGTTCAGGGCGGTGTCGAGGGCCAAGAGCCACCAGCCCTGCGGGAGCCTGAGGGAGAAGTAGGAGCGTTCTTGGGGCAGGGCCCAGCCTCCGAGCCAGCCCCGGCCGAGCACGAGGGCGTCATACGTCTCGAGGCCGTCGATCCAGTCTGGAGTTTTTTTTTAATTTTTTTTTTGAAGAGTGAAGGAAAGAGTGAGTTTTTTTGGACTTTCTTTCGTTGTTCATCTTCTCTTGCTTCTCTCTCTCTCTCGCTTCTCTCTCGAACAAACTCGACAGGAGAAGACTGACCGTGGTTCCCGGGCAGGGCAAACACAGCCGGACCGGCGTGCGGAGGTGGAGAAAGGTTCATCGTTAACGACGAGCTCGAGCCCGAACCGCTGCTGTTGGGCTGCCCCCTCAGCCTGGGCTTGGCCAGCACGACGCCGCCCCCGCCGTCGGCCGCCGCCGCGCCAGGCGGTGGCGGCAGCGCCGCCTCGAAGGGGACAAGCAGCCGCCGGACGTAGGTCTCCGACGAGGGGTGCGGGTACGCGAGGTCCCCGCCGATGACGAGGACGTCACCTCGCGGGAGGACGCGCGTCTCGAGGTCGGCGGAGGCCAGCGGAGGAGAAGAAGAGGCCGCCGCCGGCGCAGACCCCGCCGACGCGGACGCCGACACCGACACCGACGCCGCCGCAGCGAGCGCGGCGGCCGAGCGCCTCGGCAGCCGCGCCGCCAGCGCGGGGGGGACGGCCACGGCCAGGCGCGGCGCCGCCAGCGCGCGCGCCACGGCGTAGGTCGAGTCGCCGCCGTCGCCCGTGTCGGCGATGAAGTCGAGCCAGATCGAGTCTCGCGAGGCGAGGTGCTCAAACGTCAGGCCGTCGCCATCGGCCGGCGGCGGCGAGGCGCTGTTGAAGCAGCCGCACGAAGGGCAGCCGGAGCCCCCGGCCGCGGCGGCAGCGCAGCCCCCCCCGGAAGAGACCACGGCCCGCGCCCCGGCGCCGCCGCCGAGCGCGGCGTGCAGCGCCCTCAGGTCGAACCTGCCCAGGAACACCTTGAGCGAGACGATCATCCCGAAGAGCGTGTGGACGAGGTCGGCCGAGGTGCCCGAGTACCAGGGGAACATCGGCAGGAAGGCGGGCCGCGCGCCGGGGTCCGCGGGGGGGACGCAGGCCTGGGCCGCGGCGGAGGCGGCCGCTGCTGCCGCTGCTGCTGCAGCGGCCGCCGGCGTGGGTTGCTGCTGCTGCTGCTGCTGCTGCTGGTGGAGAGGCCGAGGCTGCCGTTGTTGCGGCATCGCCGCTTGCCTCTGGAACAGGTCGAATGACGCCCGCCTGGGATCGGCCGCGGTTCCCGGGTTCGCGGTCGCCTCCGCCGCCTCCGCCGCGGCCTCCGCCGCGGCCGCCTCCGCCGCCGCCGCGGCGGCCGCGGCGGCGCGCTGCGTGCCCAGGAATAGGTCCCCCGCCGAGCCCCCGACGCCCTTTCTGAGAAGCAGGTCGAGCGAGATCCGAGGGAAGGAGGGGAAGGCCGAGGGCAGAGGGGAGACAGGGGGAGGCGAGGGCCCGCTCTCGCCGTCGCCGCTGCTGTTGAACGCCGAGGACGAGAGGCGGCGGCGGATCGCTCCGCCGGCGCCGGCGCCGCCGCCGCCGCCGAGTGCCGTCGGCGGCGTCTTCGATCCCGCGAGGGGGCTGCTCCCGCCGCCGCTCCCAACGCCCCCCCCGCTGCTGCTCGTTCTCCGCGGCGGGGACAGGCCGCGCAGGCGCTCCCTCAGCGAGGACCCGGGCCTCGACGAGCCGCTCCGCGGGGGCCTCTCCGAGGCCCCTGCTCTCGTCGCGGCGGCGCTGTCTGCGCCGCCGCTGTCGCCGCCGTTCGAACCGTTGCGTCGCTCGAGCGGCGGCGGCGGCGGCGGCGGCGGCGGGGGAGGAGCGACCTCTCCCGCCTCCGCCGCCGCAGCGTTTCCGTCTCCCTGCTGCCTCTTGGCCGGCGCGAGCCCGCGGACTCTCCTCGAGCTCGCAAACTGCTCCGCGTGCTGCTGCGCCGCGGCGGAGGCGGCGGAGGAGGCGCTCGCCGTCGCTGCCGCAGTGCCCCTGCCTCGGCCTCCTCCTCCGCCCGGCTTCCCTTTCCCGGTACCTCCGTCGCAGCTCGAGCCCAGCCGCATCGCGCGCGCCGCTGGCGCCGCCGCCGTCGCCGCCGCGGCGTAGTCCCCCGCGGCGTTGGCAACGTACATCAGTAAGAGAGTGCACCACAGAGTGAAGATGGGGTTGATCGTTGACGACGGCGGCGAAGGCGACACGAGAGGCGACGATGCCGGGGACAGCGCGGACGAGAGCGCCTCGGCCGCCGCGTCAAAGGCCGAGGAGGTCCCACTGCTCCCGCCGTTGCTGTTAACGCCCTCGCCGTAGAGGACCCACTGAGCAAAGGCCGGGTGCGAGGCCGCGGGAAGCGGCGCGAGCCACCGGCCGCAGACGGCGCCGCGGAAGCCCAGCAACGACGACGAAAAAGCGGTTCCGTTCCCTGCTGCCGCTGCTGCTGCCGCTGCTGCCGCGGGGGTGCTGCAGAAGGCGTAATACGAGGAGCACGCCAGCGCGACATTGGCGGCGTTGAGAGCGATTATGGGGTAGAGGGCAGCGGCCGAGCGCCCGCCGAAGTCGTAGTAGGAGGAAGAAGAGGAAGAGGCAGCAGCAGCTGTTGGTGTGGCTACCTTGGCCGCCGCCTCCCTCCTCCTGCCGCTCCTGCTCCTCCTCCGAGCAGCCTCGCCTCCACTCTCGGAGGCCGCCGCGATTCTCGCATTATTCAAAGAATCCCTCGAGCTCGGCAGCTGCGGCGGCAGCGGCAGCAGCGTCGGCGCCGCGGCCCCTAGCAGCACCGCTGCGGCGTGCAGCGCATGGCCCGCGGCCAGCACCGCCGCAGAGAGCAGGAACGTCGCCAAAGCCAGCGAAACGTCGGCCCTGACGTCCACGCCCAGGGCCGCCGGGCTCGGGAGATGAACGGCGACGGCAGAAAGGAGCCAGGCGGCGTAGAGGGTGGTGAGGTTGACGTAGCCTCTGAAAGAGAGAGAGAGAGAGAGAGAGAGAGAGAGAGAGAGAGAGAGAGAGAGAGAGAGAGAGAGAGAGAGAGAGAGAGAGAGAGAG
>Ga0210003_1003362_pt1 | contig 13035 bp, 11 predicted proteins | sample LantaG_FD_182804 | JGI IMG/M metagenome (GOLD analysis project Ga0210003, IMG submission 182804) | Deep subsurface microbial communities from Baltic Sea to uncover new lineages of life (NeLLi) - Landsort_02402 metaG (SPAdes) (version 2) | ecosystem: Environmental > Aquatic > Marine > Oceanic >... | reverse complement strand
AAAAAGAAGAAAGGAGGCAGAAAATGACAGTCGTAAAAGTGATCGAAATTCTGTCAGAATCGAATGAAAGTTGGGAAGCCGCTGCACAAGACGCAGTCGCAGAAGCAGCCAAAACAGTGAATAACATTAAAAAAGTTTACGTCAGAAACTTACAGGCAGTTGTTGAAGGTAACAAGATTGTCAAGTATCGTCTTAATGCCAAGATCTCATTCATTGTGGAGTAGGTGTAATAGGGATGCTTCCCCGAGATAGGGACAGCTTGAGCTCAAGCTGTCCCTATTATTTTGCAATAAGCTTATGTTTCAATTATCAATAACAAAGAGTAACTATAATTGGATAACTTAAAGCTGATAACTTTCTTCAAAGAAAAGAAGGACTTTTAAGAATTATGTCGTATTAGTTATATTAGAACGTTTTAACTAAATAAATATCATAATCTGTATGAAGGTAACAGGAGAGACTTTTTCTTTTAAAAAAAAAGAAAAAGAGCCGAAGAGGTAAGATACCAAAAGTATTAAACTTTCAGGCAAAAGGACAGAGCAAGAGAGTAATATCATTATTTTCTTACTCTGTCCTTTTTTTTTGAAAGGTTTTGAAAATATTATTTCTATACGATATGGTTAAATCTTTGTTACTGAATCCCTTACAAATTAAAAAGTATATATTGTTATACATGTCACGGCTCTACATACCAAATATTAAATCTAAAAGAAATATAGTTTATTTATCAGGAAGATAGATGATATCCCAGGTATGAATAGAGTTACATTATCAAATATTTAAGTGTGAAGAATAATAAAACATAATAATAAAATAACGTTTACTTGACATAATGATAAATAGGAGAGATAATAAGAAACGCAAAGAGATAGTAATTAACAGTTTAAACATATTTATAAATAATCACAACCTAAAAAAATAAGATAAAAAGATAATATATTATTACAAAATAACGTTTGATATAATTCTTAAAAATATAAAACTTGACATTTTCATTGATTTATGATACAATAGAGATACAAAATAAGTAATGAGGAGGAAACGTTCGAATGAAATACGAATGGTATTCGCCAACAACTGGCGCCCCGATTGTTTCCATAGCAGAATATGGAATTACTTTTAATATTGGTGCAATAGAAATAATGGGCAAACCAAAATACGTTATGCTGGGCTACGATGAAGAAGAACACTTAATTGGAGTAAAACCATGTGATGAAAATAAAGAGAATAGAATGGAATTTTATAAAAAGTTTAGGAATAAGTATATAAGGTTAGCTAATAAAGATTTTATAAGATTTTTAAAAAGTAGAATCAGGGAAGATATCAAAATAGAAGATAAAGCAAAAAGGTATGTAGCAAAATGGGACAAAGAAGAAAAAATACTATACATTGATTTAAATAATCAAATTGGCGCAAATAAAAAAAATAAAAGCGAGAAAATAGAAAATTTATAAAGGTTATATTATCAGAATAACTATCTTGGAGGATTTTTAGGAATAATTAAATAAAAGAGCGGATTAATTGCTGACACAATTAATCCGCTATCAAAAAATACCACCCTACCACCTATAATAGTATATAGATAAAGTGTATTTTTTTTATTATTCCATCTCTGTATATGTTTGTCAATAGTTATAAATAAATTTTTAAACAGACATAAAGTATTTCTGAAAATAGCAATTTATCGTATTCAATAAGTATTATTTTATTTATGAAAGGAGGTGATAAATAATATGAGTATAAAAGAGGAAAAAAGATATTTTAAACCTGGGGAAACAGCTGAAGTGTCCGGTCAATATAAAAATATTAAAACTGGAAAAGAAGTTACTGTTACAAAAGGTGAACCATTTCCACCTACACCTAAGAAGCGGCAAAGATACACGTTGGCTGATCGTACAAAACATAAGAAATAAAGCTCAAATAATATAAAAAGACAATCTTTATAAAAAATGGGAAAACGACAGGAGATGAGCTTTTAACTTGCTGTTATTGCAATTTCATCATATTTGAAGAAAAGAGGGAGCTGGGGTCTTGACAAATTCACAAAATGTAAAACGAAGATAGGGAAAATGTAAACTTGTAAAGCCCCAAGTCTTCTCTCTAGTTTTTCGTATCCCATTGCATGGTTATAATTTAAAGAGAAAGTTTTCTATTTTATTAGGAGGGTATCAAATGGAAAAAAAGAGATTTCAGATATTGTGTTTAGACGGTGGCGGAATTAAAGGCCTTTTTTCTGCAGCTTTTTTAGCAAAGTTAGAAGAAGATCTCAAAATAAATATAATTGACCATTTTGATTTAATTGTTGGTACGTCAACAGGTGGTATTATTGCACTTGGATTAGGGCTGGGACTCTCGCCTCGTAATCTAGTTGAATTTTATTTTAATGAAGGTCCTAAAATATTTAAGAAAATTCCATTATTTACTTTTATGAAGCATATTCTAGTAAATAAATATTCAAGTTCTCGCCTTGAATCAATTTTTAGGAAAGATGATTGTTTTGGTGAAAAGGTATTAGGAAGTAGTAATAAACGATTGGCAATCCCCTCTTATGATATTGATTCAGGTGACATATATATTTTTAAAACGGCTCATCATAAAAGATTCAAACGAGATTATATGATACCAGCATGGAAGGTTGCACGTGCAACTAGTGCTGCTCCATCATTCTTTTCAGTAAGCAGAAAAATCGATAATATTGGATTGATTGACGGAGGTGTATGGGCTAATAATCCGGTTATGGTTGGATTAGTGGAAGCAATATCAATATTGGAAATCCCATTAGATTCTATAAGAATATTAAGCATTGGAACTACCGAAGTACTAAAAAGACATTCGAAGTACCTAGATACTTTAGGAGGATTATTTTTTTGGGTAAAATCTACTTTAGAACTAATTATGCAGGCACAAAGCGTTAGCGCTACTGCTCAAACATCACTATTATTGAAAGATAAATTTGAAAGAGTGAACCCGAAGGTTCCCAAAGACTTATTTAAGTTAGACAAATTAAATATGAATGAACTATTTGCATTTGCTGCTAAACATAGTCGCAATTTTTCACCCATCTTTGAACAAAAATTCAAAAATTATATTGCGAATACGTTTATTCCAGAATATAAATTGAAAGAAGGAGGAAAATAATATTATGAATATATACGAAAGACAAAATGAAATTTCAGTGATACTAAAAAAATCTGCCGAAATGTTAGATATACCAGAGAGCTATTATCTTGAAGCTAAAAAAAGATATGAGGGTGTGGGAAATTGGCTAAGTAAAAATGATTCAGCGTTAGCAATATATAATCCGGAAATATATCCTCAAGGCTCGTTTTTATTAGGTACCGTTATAAAGCCAATTTCGAATAAAGATGAGTATGATATTGATTTAGTATGTTTTTTAGCAGATTTGGATAAAAATCACACTTCACAATCAGATTTAAAAAGTATCGTTGGTGAACGTCTTAAAGAAAACGATGATTATAAAAGACTATTAGATAAAGAGGGGCGAAGATGTTGGACTTTGAATTATGCTGATGAATTTCATATGGATATTCTTCCAGCTATAAATGATCTTGATTTCCAATTAAAAGGGGATTTGTATGAAGATGCAATACTAATAACCGATAAGAAAAAAGTTGATCAAGGAGATTCAAAATGGCCTAAAAGCAATCCAAAGGGATATGCGAAATGGTTTTTCTCTAGGCAAGAGATTGTATATATGACAATAAAAAAACAAATTGCAAAAATATTAGAGAAGAGCATTGATGATGTTCCCCATTATAAAGTCAAAACCCCTCTTCAGAGAGTTGTGCAAATTCTTAAAAGACATAGAGATATTTTCTTTTTGAAGAAGCAAGAAAAATATATACCCATATCAATAATTATAACTACGCTAGCAGCTAAAATTTATCAAGGGCAGGAAGATATTTATACTACTTTATCCGATATTTTGAATGGGATTAATGAGGATATTGTAAAACAAGATGGTAAGTTTAATATTACAAATCCTGCAAATCAAGAAGAAAATTTTGCAGATAAATGGAATGAAGATGAAAAATTATCAATAGCATTTTTTGATTGGATAAATAATGCCAGAGATACTTTTTGTATAAATGTTCTTAAAGAAAGAAAAGATCAAATAGTAGATGTATTAAACGAAAGTTTAGGGATTAAGATCATGATTGATTTGGATCTTGGCCAAAAGGGAAAATTACCAGAAGTAGAAAATTCAACAAGCCCAATAATTATTAAAAACCCATCTAAACCCTGGTGTTTTTAAAAAGATGAGCAGCATATTGTCAGAAAACGTTATTCAACAAATAGGAAAATTTTATCCGGGCTTAAAATATGTCACAGAAAATGGAAAAAACTACCTAAAGGGAAGTTTAAATTTTCGTGCTTGCTATAACGATTGCAATAAAGAATTTATAATAAATCCATCTGAAAAAAATATCATATCAGATACATATATTGATGATAAATACGACATAGAAATAGAATTTTTACGAGGGTTTCCTAAACAGTTTCCGCTTGTTAAGGAAGTTGGTGGGCGTATTCAGCAAATAGCAGAAAAATATTCATTAAAAGATGTTATAGATTTACATATCAATAAAAATCAAAATAATGCAATTTGTCTATGCCCTCAACCAGCAGAAAAATTAAAATATCCTGATGAAATTAATCTTATACATTTTATAAATCATTTAGTTGTTCCATTCTTCTATGGATTAAGTTATTATGACAAATCTGGTTCTTGGCCATGGAATGAATACCCTCATGGAAGTTTGGGAATCTTTGAATTTTATGGAGAAAATAAGGAAAAAAATGATTTATCTCTAGCAAAAAGATGTCGTGATGGTCTTGACGAAAAAAATAAAAAGTATATAACGAGTAGAAACGTGATAAAAGGACATACTCTTTGCATTTGTGGTTCGAAAGAAAAATTTAGAAAATGCCATAAAATTGCACTTGAAGGAATTTGGGCATTAAGAACGATACTAAATAAGAAAAATTATGCAAATGATAGTGAATAATAAATGCGGACACATGTTAATGCTCAGTAATTTGAAAATAGGGACAGACATCTAGTTATCATCTTATAGAAAGATTTGAAGGGAAGCTTAAATGATAAATAGGGACAGACATCTAGTTATTATTCCGATGAGTTCTCTCACTGAGTGAATGTGCTAAAAAGTAGATTGCAAAATAAAACTTTCCTTAAAAAGAAGGATTTCTATAATAAGTGTAGTATAATAATATATAAATTAAATATCATAACCTGTATGAGGGTAACAGGAGAGACCTTTTCTTTCCATCATAAAAGAAAAGGAGCCGAAGAGGTAAGATACCAAAAGTATCCAAACTTTCAGGCAAAAGGACCGTTACCGGACAGAACTCTGGAGAGCTTTATACTAAAAAGCACCGAAGGGGCAATTCCTAATCTTTTAGGAAGACCCATACAGAGTTTACTAAAAGAACTATCTCCTAATTTCTTAGGAAGAATCTTTCAGGCAAAAGGACAGAGTAAGAAAACAATATAATTGTTTTCTTACTCTGTCCTTTTTGTTTTCATAAAACATTTTAGAAAAACATAGAAATAAAATTGTTTGGATCTTTAGGATCAGATATGCCAAATGTTGGGACCTGACCCATTTATTCTTTCATGCTGTAGGCAATTGATTTTAAAATCCTATTTTATAAAAAATAAATAAGTTGGATATCCTTGAAAAGTATTAAACAATAATTAACGATATAGGGAGATATAGTTATATTATGTATAAGCAAATATTATCAAAATTTAATGTATACGATCAAGTTGGATATTTGATGGTTGGATCAGTTAGTTTAATAGTTTTGTATTTAGACTCCTTATTTTTAGATGTTATATTTCCGAAATTTGATTTAAATAGTTCTATTATTTGGCTTATTGCGACTTACTTTTTAGGTCATGTTATACAGTCAATCGCTAATATAATTATCAAAGAAAAAAAAGAAGATTTTAATGAAAAAGAAAAGAAAATATTAGAAATAGCCAAAGAGTTTTTTGATATAAAAAACTTATCAGAGGGCGAAATTTGGAGTTTATGTTATATGATGGCTTTTGCAAAAGATGTAACGGGGCAAATTAGTACTTTTGATGCTTACTATAGTCTTTATAGAGGATGGTTTGTTATTTTTGCTTTGGAATCACTATTTCTTTTACTTTTAAATATATTTAAGTGGTTTAATTTTACTTATTTAATATTATTTTTAATATCAAATTTTTTAACCATTTTATTTTTTAGAAGAAAAAAACGTTTTTATAGCTATCTTAAAATAAAGGTGTTACAAACTTTTATCTTATTAAGAAAGGTAAAATCATGATTAAATTTCATTTTCTTAATGTGGGGCATGGCGATACAACCATTGTAGAGTTGCCAGATGATTATTTAATGATGGTTGATTTTAATCGAAGTAATGAATTTGATGAAGATACTGCAAAAGAGTTATCTGATATTTATGGGATAGACTTTGCAGAGCTTAAGGATAAAAAAAATAATTATTATAAATACATATCAAAATATTATGATATTCTTCTTGACGATCCCTTAAATTATTTAGAGGAAAATATTAAAAAGAAGAATATTTTTAGATATGTTCAGACTCATCCTGACATTGACCATCTTAGTGGATTTAAATCACTTATTGAAAATTATGAAATTATTAATTATTGGGATACCGAACATAAAAATATAGTTAAAACCGATTTTATAAACGAGTCTGATGCGGAAGATTGGGAATGTTATCTTAAATATCGGAAAGATAAGAAGAAAGTTTTTTATAGATCTCCAAAAGAAATTACTAATGCGGGCTACGAATATCCATATAAAATATATGTATTCCATCCCACAAAGGAAGCTTTAAAAGCTGGTGATTTATCTAAGAATCCAGAACCTAATTTTTTTAGTTACTTAATTTTAATTGACTATTATGGATTTAAGACCGTTTTAGGTGGAGATGTGACACAAAATTATTGGAAGGATCTATGGGACTGGTTAGACAAATACAAATCGGTAAAAGGATTATTTAAAAATATATCCGTTTTAAAAGCTTCACATCATGGTAGAAAATCTGGGAGATGTGGTTGGGAAGATAATGGTATTTATAATAGAGAATTTTTAAATTGGATGGATCCTAAATATGTATTTATTTCTGTTGGGAAAAAACCAGAAAATTGTGACGCAACAGAATGGTATAGAAAAAGACCAGATAAATCTAACAGGGATGTGTTAACCACTCGATGGTATGGGACAATTTGTACTTCGTATGATGGCTCGAGTCCTTTTGATGAAGAGAGAGTTATTTTAGAAACAAGATATGATAGAAAAGACAAAAGTGAACATATAGAGGAATTAAAGTTATCATTTATAAAATCAGAATATAAATTTAAAATTGGAGCAAAAATAAGTGCCAAACCTAATGGGCCTTTTAGGGAAGAATGTAAAAATAGCGGAAGATCATTGATAAAAAATATACATCTAAAATTTTATATAAAGAAAACAGATATTGAAACTCCTTATGAAGTAAAATGGAGAGTGGTAAACACTGGAGCAGAAGCAAGAATCGCCAGAGATCTGAGAGGGAAAATGGAAGATGATAGTGGCGATAAAATCAAAATAGAACATACAAAATATAAAGGGACACATTATATGGATTGTTTTGCAATAAAAGATGGATTTTGTATAGCGAAAGATAGATTTTTTATTAATATAAAATAAAATTACTGCATAAATAGGATAATAGGGGGCAGGCTTCAAAATTTCGTAAAAATTAAAACAAATGTGAATTTGTGAAGTATGACTCCGGAACTTCTCTTAATAATATTGCAAAGGGGAAGAAGTGATAAAAAAAGTTGATGCTGTTTTCGAAGGTGGTGGCGTAAAAGGCGTTGGATTAGTTGGCGCTGTATCGGTAATTGAAAAGGCTGGTTATAAGTTTGAAAATTTAGCTGGCACATCTGCAGGTGCAATTGTTGCTGGTTTATTGGCGGTAGGTTTTAATTCTGCAGAAATAAAAGAGGAACTTAAAAAATTAAATTATAACCAATTTAAAGATGAAAAAATTCCCAGTAAATATGAATGGCTTTGGGAAGGATTAAAAATTATTTTTAAAAAAGGAATCTACAAGGGAGATTATTTTGAGGAATGGTTTGAAAAATTATTAAAAAAGAAAGGGAAGTATAAATTTGGAGACATAAGAACAGAATATACAGAAGATAAATATAAGTATAAACTTCAAGTAATTGCATCAGATTTAACGGATCAATGTCTTCTTGTGCTTCCTGGAGATCTTCAAAAATTTGGAAAAGATCCTGATGATTTTAGTATATCTAAAGCAATAAGAATGAGTATGAGCATTCCTATTTTTTTTGAACCCGTTGAAATAAAGGACGAAAACAACATAACTCATTATATTGTAGATGGTGGTGTTCTGAGTAACTATCCTGTCTGGTTATTAGATGATGGGTCGTGTAACCCAGAATGGCCTACTTTTGGATTTAAACTTATGGAACCGCAAAAAAGAACATTGAAAAAGCCAAATCCAAATCCTATAAAAAATACCATTAATTATTTTTATTCTATCATGGGTACACTTTTGAATGGCCATGACAATTTTCATATTTCTGAATCTAAAGGAGATTATGATCGAACGATAGGAATATCGACTGAGATAGAGGTTAATAATCTTAAAAAGGAAATTGGCACAACTTATTTTGATATAACGGAGGAAGAAAGTAATTTGTTATTCAAAAATGGAGAGGCGGCAGCTGAAAATTTTTTAAAGAAATGGGATTTTCAAGAATGGAAAGAAAAATTCAGGCAGAAAACTTAATTGGGGAATCTTACAAAAAGGTAAGGGTCCAAGCCTTTATTTTTGACAATCAAATAATCTATTTGTCAAGAATAAAGATTTGACCCCATTAATGTACGGTTTTGCTCGAAATCTTTTGGGAAGCCGATGGCTTTGAGTTATTATGTCATTTGTAGCTTAAGTAATTTGTTATTTTTCAATTAGATATTTTCCGGGAGATACAATATCCTTAGTAATTGGCACTATTTTTAATGGATGTTATGGTTTAGTTACTATCATATGTGGTTGGTTTATTCTACCGGGTTTAACTAAAGGAATTGCAGAGAGATACGCTGAGGAAGTTATTTTTTCATATATCTCTAATTTAAATTAAGGAGGTTTCAATGGTAAACAAAGCAAAAGAAATTATTATTCCCGTAAAACATGTTTTTAGAATAATTTTTCTCTATGTCGGACAAGGAGATTCAACACTTTTAGTAGTACCAGATGTGGAAAGCCATAAGTTTATTTTAGTGGATTCTCATAATTGTGAAACGGCTGGAGGGATTGATATTATTAAACTTCTTGAGGATCTATTTGATGGCCTAGATAATCCCGGTTTGGATGTATATATTAATACTCATCCACATAAAGACCATTTAGGATTAGTTAAAGATATGTATAAAAACAAAAAAATAGGTATAAAACAAGTTTGGCATTCTGGCCATAAGCCTGGAGGTGAACATAAAGAAATATATAAAGAGTTAGAATATGTTATGAAAGATTTAGGCGAAGAAAATGTTTTTTGTCTCAAGGGTAGCCAAGATGAAAACAAATTAGATGATAAAGAAATTAAATTAGGTGATATTAATTATAATGTATTAGCCCCCGCTGAGTACGTTTCTGATGATATTGAAGATGAAAAACCAGAAGATAGATATAAAAGAATCCATGAGCAATGTGCCATAATTCGTTTTAAATATGGAAAAAAGGAAAAACAAATATTAATAACAGGTGATGCGGATTATGAAGCATGGACGAAACATATTACTGATTACCATAAAGATAGATTGCCTTCATTTGTTCTTAGTGCAGTGCATCATGGTTCAAATTCATTTTTTTGGAAAGGTGAAGTAGACAATGAAGATCCATATAAAAAACATTTAGACGTAATTGACCCCAAGCACATCATTGTAAGTGCTCCGAAAAGCAAAGAAAGTAAGCATAATCATCCTCACAAGGAAGCAATGGAGTTGTATAAAGAAAAAGTTGGAAGTGATAATCTTCATCATCTTGGAAAGAATAGAGAATGTATCATTGTTGATATAAAAGAGGATGGTAATATTGAACTCTATCCCGATGATTCCTTAGTAGAAGCATATGGCATAGATAAAAGTGATGAAAATAATAATGAAGATAAGAAAATATATCCTGGAGTAGTAACAAAAATCGATAGAAAGCCTATGGGGTAAAAAATGAGCTGGTTCTCTAAGCATCCAAATTGGCTCTATTTAGAGTCTCTTGAACTATCAAATAATTCAATATATAAACAAAGCTATCAATTTATTGATAGAACATTTATTTCTTGTGGTGAAATACTCGTACATAAAGAAAAAACAGAGCATTATTGCATACTGATTGTTTACCCAGATGCAACACCTTATGTTCCACCTTCCATATATTTTTTAAGAGAACTTTTAAGCGAAGCTGATACTAAAAAACTATCTCAAAAATCACCTAATGAAATAGCAAGTGCTGTATCAGAAAAAATTCGTTTTTTCAATAGAAGACATCAAAACGAAGATGGTAGCATATGTTTTGTAGAAACCGGAGATTTGCATGGAGATAGTGCGGAAATTTACCCTATAAAAAAAATAATTAAACGATTAAGGATATGGTTTGCAGGACGAATTCCAAAGGATAGTGTAGAGGTAGAATTATATGCACATTTTAAAAATAGAGACAATAAAATAGAATTTTTATTACCCGATACTTTTTTTAATACTGAGATTGTTAAAGGTCTTTTTTATGCAAGTTTACCATATATTTTATTTCTTAATCGCTTTAATCTTAAAAAAATATACATGGGAATTGTTATTTTAGGAGAGAACAACTCTGGAGTTATTTTACCACCTAAAATGTATTGGAAGAAAGAGTGTATTCTATTTAGTGATTTACCAGATACTCTGTTAAAATTTATTTCTGATAAAAAAAACGAAAAAATACAGGAATATATTAAACAAGGAAGCGTAATTGAAGGATACTGGTGGGATATTCTTAAAGAACCAAGTCCTTTTACGGAAATATCTGAATTGGCTGCTTATATTGGTAAAGGCATTTCTAAAAAAGGTTATGATGAGCTAATAAATGTATTAGAAATACCGTTAAAAAAGGCACACGCTGCGATTTATATTGGTCTACGGTTTCCTGGAAGAAGACAAGAAAAAGACTGGCAAATTTTAAAATTAGAAAAAGGAGAAATTTATCCTCTCGTTGGTAATTCTAAAATTAATAATACAGAGTTATTAGATCGTTTGAGTAAGTATTCTATTAGAGCAGTTTTTCAGGAATATTTCACTGAAAAATATTTTCACATGAGAAACGAAGGAAGAGCAGATCATTCTGTTTTAAAAAATAAAGCTATCTCAATTATTGGATGTGGAGCCCTGGGTTCTGAAATTGCTGATTCTTTAGTTAAAGCTGGTTTTGGCAAAGTACTATTAATTGATAAGGATAGAATGTTTGCTCATAATGCAATTAGACATTGTTTAGGAGTGGAAAAAACTGGCTATCCAAAAGTGCAAGGGATGTTAGAACATCTTATATTGCATAATCCATTTGTCGATATCTCATATGTTAACATTGATATTACTAAGGGAGAAATTGATAATTATTTACCTGAAGATTATATTGCTATTTCAAGTATAGCTGATGATAACGTTGAATCCTATTTAAATGAAAGAGCGGTAGAAAAAGGAAATGTTATTTTTTATTGTAGAGCATTGCGTGGCGGGAAGGTTGCCCGCATTTTTAGAGTAGATCCAAAAAAAGATGCTTGCAAAAATTGCCTATCTTTATATAATCGAGAAAAAAATGATATTTTTTTAGATATTGATGAAGATAAAAATTTACCTGAGCTTACAAATGAGTGCAATAATCCAGTTCGACCTGCAAGTGCAGCTGATTTAAAGTTAATATCTTCAGTTACTTCTAGAATCATAATTGATTATGCAGAAGGTAAGAATTTAGATAAGAATCATTGGATTTGGAGTAGCGAATCATTAAATAAATTAAAGCTCAATAGTAATAATTGGGGAATAATAAAAAGTCAATTTATTCAACCACATAAAGATTGTTCAATTTGCAAAAAATTAGAAAATAAGAATGTTCTAATATTGGAAGGAGTACATAAATTTATTAAAAATGCGGCAAAAAGTTCATGTAATTTAGAAACTGGCGGAATATTAATTGGACATATAACCGAAGATGGAGATTATATGATAACAAGAGCAACTGGAGCAGGCCCGAACGCAATAAAAATGAAGGACTATTTTATTAAGGATAAATTCTTTTGTCAAAAAGAATTAGAGAAAGCTTTTAAAGAGTTAGGTAAAGAAGGACTTTATTTAGGTGAATGGCATTATCATCCGCAAGGTACGAATTTACCTAGTGGTCAAGATATCAAGAGTTTAGCACAAATTGCAAAACAAGAGAATTATCGAATAGATTTTCCTATTTTAATAATTTTATCTCCATCATATGATTTTGCTCTTACAATTCATAATAAAAATAATCAGTGTATTAAATTACCTCTTTGTATTATAAATAATAAAAAAATGAAAATTGGGTCTTGAAATATAATATTTTATACAACTAAGAGGTCTCAACATTTGATAAACTGTGTCATGGGGACGGTTGTTAATGCTCAATAATTAAGTAACTTATTTTGGTATAATGATACTACCAAAGGAGGTACTTAAAAGGAAAACAAGGGGACGGTTCTTTGTTTGACAATACCCTATCGGCATTATAAACTATCAGTGGGGGAATTGATATGCCCAGAAGAGGTGATATGGGGTCAAGTCTCAACATTTGACATATCAATTCCCCAATGTCAAAAGTTGAGACCTGACCCCAAAGCTCTTTTTTAATTTGTTATGGGAGCGGTTTATGAAAGGAAATGCGATTATAGGGCAATTTGGCGGACCT
>Ga0210003_1003360_pt1 | contig 13043 bp, 15 predicted proteins | sample LantaG_FD_182804 | JGI IMG/M metagenome (GOLD analysis project Ga0210003, IMG submission 182804) | Deep subsurface microbial communities from Baltic Sea to uncover new lineages of life (NeLLi) - Landsort_02402 metaG (SPAdes) (version 2) | ecosystem: Environmental > Aquatic > Marine > Oceanic >... | reverse complement strand
CATCTGCTGAACGCGACCGGATGGCGAACCGAAATGACTGACCGATTCACGGTCTGGGATGAGGTCACTGCGCTGGACGCCGTCGCCTGAACTGTTAACCCCCCGGGTCTGATTCAACGCCGCAACTACTAATCCGACTGTACCGCTACATATTTCAATTAACGAGACAGTGCCTCGCCGTCTTACGCGGCGCCGATCTGAAGACCGGACGTGCCTGGACGATCAAGGAAGACCTGCGCCACTTCTGGTCCTACCAGCGCCGCGGCTGGGCAGCCAAACACTTCAAACGCTGGTACTTCTGGGCCACCCACTCGCGGCTCAAGCCGATCATCGACGCGGCCAAGACGTTGAAACGGCACGAGGCGGGGCTGCTGTCCTACTTCGCCCACCCGATCACTAACGCCGGCGCCGAAGGCCTGAACTCCCGCATCCAGGCCATCCGGGTCTCCGCCCGCGGCTACCGCAACCGCGAGCACTTCAAGACCGCAATCTACTTCCACCTCGGCGGCCTACAGCTCTACCCCGCCGCCCCATGACCCACGGACTTCCCGGAAGCGCCCCCGCCGACGTCCCGGTCATCATCGTGGGTGAATCCCTCGGGTCCGGCGTCGCCGCCGCCACCGCGCCGTCGCACCCCGACCGGGTGGTCGGGCTGCTGCTGCTGACCCCGTTCGACAGCCTGGTCAATGTGGCCGCGCATCACTATCCGGTGCTGCCGGTGCGTTGGCTGCTGCGTGACCGGTATCCCTCCGCACAGTGGTTGGACGGCTATCGCGGACCGGTGGCGATCATCGTGGCCGGCCGCGACACCATCGTCCCGGCCCGCTTCGGCCAGCAACTACACGACGGCTACCAGGGACCCAAACTGCTCATCACCGCCGAGAACGCCGACCACAACGACGTGCTCTACCTGCTGCCGGAATCGGCGTGGGCCCAAGCACTTAGCTTCCTGCTCGACGGGACCGACCCCTAGGGCCGGTGAGCCGGTGCAGCACCCAGGCCACCGGCACACTGAGCACCACAGTCAACGCGAACAGCACGGCCACCGAACCGGTCTTAGCCGGCCTCGTCGACAAGCCGGGCGATGGCGTCGAGTTCGGCGGCGATGCGGTCGCGGGCGATTTCGGTGTCGTAGTGGGCTTGCATGTTGATCCAGAAGGTGTCGGACAGGCCGAGGGCCCGGGAAAGCCGTAGGCCGGTGTCGGCGGTGATGGAGCGTTTCCCGTGGACGATTTCGTTGATGCGGCGGGCGGGGACGCCGATGGTCTTGGCGAGCCGGTACTGCGTGATTCCCAGCGGTGTAAGGAATTCAGTGTCGAGGATTTCGCCGGGATGTACCGGCGCGAAAGTGGTCATGCTGGATTCCCTTCTAGTGGTAATCGACGATCTCCACGTTTTCGGCGTCGCCATCGGTCCATTCGAAGCAGATGCGCCACTGGTCATTGATTCGGATGCTGTGTTGACCTTCCCGGTCGCCGGAGAGTTTTTCGAGGCGGTTCCCGGGCGGCACCCGAAGGTCGTTTATGGCGGTGGCTGCGTTGAGGATGGAGAGTTTCTTGTAGGCGGAACGGGTTAAGTCCGGCCCGAACTTCTTGACGTATCTGCGGTTCCATACGTTTTCGGTGTCTGCATCTTTGCAGGTCCGAAGCACACGAGAGATAGTAACGTGTCGCGGTAATATCGGCAAGCGTTACTACGGCGGGTGCTCGACCTGGTTCAATCGGTCGAGAGCGTCGCGCTCGCGCTCACGGGACAACCAGACATGCCCCAAGCGCAAAATGATCAACGCTCAGCGACTTTCCGGCCGGGTGGGCCGACCAGCACGCGACACTGAGCGGCCGCGACACGTCGAGGCGGCTGCATCCAGCCGCGATTACGCTGGGCTGCATGGCTGAGTCGATGTCTGCGAAGCGGAGCGCAAACGCCGTCGCAAGTTTTTCTGCAGCTCAGCGGTATACGCGTGATGAGATCTTCGCCGAGCCGTCCCCAGTGCCCGGCGAAGCGGGGGCCCACGGCTGGTGGTTCCGCGACATCCCTGGCGAGATCGATGTCTCCGGCTGCGAACAGCGGGACGGCTTGACACTGCTCTACGTCGGAGTCAGCCCCGGCCCGCCGCGGGCGGACGGCAAGCCGCAGGTCCCTCAGGATCTGCGAAAGCGCATCCGCTATCACTTCGGCGCAGGCAATGCGAGCGCGGACGGCTCCACGCTCCGCAAGTCGCTCGGGGTCCTGCTCGGTGATCAACTGGGCTTTGCGCTGCGCCGGATCGGTTCGGGCAAGCGACAGACCTTCGCCGGCGGCGAAACCGTCCTGACCCAGTGGATGGCCGAAAATGCGTCGGTGTCCTGGGTGCTGCATCCTGAGCCGTGGTACCTCGAAGCCAGGCTGCTCAACGCGCTGGATCTGCCGCTTAACATTCAGGACAACGAACGCAACGCATTCGCACCGCAGCTCAAGAAGCTGCGGCGGGACGCGGCGGTGAAGGCCGGCAAGATGCGTGTGCTCGCGGAGTGGTCGTAGGCCCCGCCCTCGCCGGTGCGCGTCGTGATCCGGGTTTCTGTCGTCAATGCCCTACGGGGCTTCCCGGTAGCTCCGACCGCGCGGGTCATATGCCGGGAGCGCCTGGATTTCCGGCTTCTCCGAAGAAACCGGCTGCACCACCGGCGCTGGCCGCACCGCCCTTCGCGATGACCAGGTCACCGAAGAGGCGCCGTGCCCTCGTGAGGTTCTTTTGCATATCCGCATCGGCCGGGTCACCACTGGACAACCCCATGGCGGCTACGACGTCATTTTCCAGATGCCGGGCGACCATCGTGGCTTCCCCCAGACTCCGCCGTGATTGCCAATGAGCCGTCGGCCCGGTGCCGACGATCGAGCGGGGTCGGGTGGGGACAAAGCCCGGAACGGGCGCACACTGGACGTCATCGAAAGGGGTGGGCATGGCGCGCTACGTGACAACGGTGAGGACCGCGAAGACTCCGCAGGAGGTGTTCGCCTACATGGCAGACCTACGCAACTTCGCCGAGTGGGATCCTGGTGTGAAGGCCGTCAGGCAGGTGGAGGGCTCGGGCGGCGGCCCGGACAACGTGTTCGACGTCACCGTTGCTGGTCCAGGCCGCAACCTGACATTGCGGTACGTGACCGAGGAGCACGACGCCCCGCGAAACCTCCTCGTGGTGGCCCGCAGCAGCGTGTTCACGTCAATCGACCGGATCACTGTCGAGCCGGACGGCACCGGATCGGTCGTCACCTACGACGCAGATCTCAGCTTGAATGGCGTTCTGCGCGTAGGCGATTTGGGCCTGCGGCTGGTGTTTGGCCAGATCGGCGACCGGGCTGCCGCCGGTCTGCGCCGGGTCCTCGGTGCGCAGGTGGCTTGAACGACGCTCAGCTGACCAGTTCGACTCGGCAACGCAGCCCCGGCGCACCGGACAACCGGGCGTCGGCGGTCAGCAGGGAGATTCCCAGAGCCTCGGCCAAGGCGACGTAAGCCGCGTCGTAAACGGTGACCGCATGCCGCAATTCCCAACAACGCTGCAACAGCAGTCGGTGCGAGATACGGCGCACAGGCAACACTGTCAGATCCCCCAACGCCAATTTCGCCCGGGCTGGCGTCATACTTCCGGCAGCCACCTGCCGGCGCCACACCGACAGGACTTCCAAATCGACCAACTCGGGGGCCGTGAGCGATTCACCGCCAAGTGCAGCCCGGGCGCTGGCCCCGTTAGGACCGTCGTCTCCGAGAGCGACCGCTAGAACGCTGGCATCAACGACGATCACGATCCCTCCGGACCGCTTTCGCTGCGGCCGACAAAGACACGGACCCTCCGGTTCGGTTACCAGCCCGTTCAAGTACCTCTTCCAGCGTCGGGGTCGCGGCTTCCTCAATCAACCGGCTGCGCAGGTATTCCTGGAGTGACTGGTGTGCGCGAGCTGCCCGCTGCCGCAGCACCGCGTGAGTCTCCTCCGGGACGTCCTTAATCTGCACGCTCGTCATAGCGCCATTTTGGCGCCAATGGCGCCGAAGTACAAGTCACATGCTGGACAGGGCAGGTAGATTCGTCCATCACCGCAATAGCGGCCTCTCCAACTAACCGTTACTGGACAGTTGTGAGCAGTTCATAGGCCCGTTCCGGTCCGGCGGCGGACAGCTCGGAGCGGAACTGCGCGTTGACCAGCTTGCGGGACAAAGCACCCAGGATGGTCAGGTGAGCGTCGCCAGCGGCCTGCTCGAGCACCGCGATCAAGAACAGCACCGTGGCGGGTTTGCCGTCGCGGCTGGACCAGTCGATGCCCGCGCGTGAACGGGCGTACACCACGACCGGCTCGGAAACCGCATCGGTCTTGGCGTGGGGAATCGCGATTCCGTCGCCGAGGCCGGCGCTCACGGTCGCCTCGCGGGCCAGCGCGCTGGCGACCACTGCGGCCAGATCGGTGACCTTCCCTGTGCGGGCGGCGATGCCGACCAGCTCGGCGATGGCAGCGTCCCGGTCGGTCGCGGTCAGCTCGACGGCGACCGTCTCTGGGGTGATGTACTACCTCCGTAAGTTGTTCTGCTGTTGCGGCTGGCAGTGTGACTACTCAGTTGCAGCGGTGCGTTCCTCACTGACCCGGAATAAAACGCTAGCCGCGCCTGGGCTAAAGGATGAGAAAAAGGACGAAAGCCGCAACGGACTTCTGCCTGCGGGCATGAGGCCCGAGCTCTCAGGAAGGGTGCCGGGGACGACTACGAGGCCATCGGCAGCTCATGCGGCGGTCGGGCGTCGGCTGCGGGTGATTGACGCGGGGCGGCTGGACTAGGTTGCGCCGCTTGCCTTCGACTGACAGCGAGGCGTGACCCGGCCCTACTTTGTTTGCGGGATGATCCCGAGTTGCTTCATACAGCTTGCGCGCGACATCGCGACCAAGGCGGGTTGGGCGTTGTCGAAACCGGCCAGCGCCGGAGTGTCCTGCTTCATCTGATTGATGGAGGCATCGATGCAGCGCTGCAGACGCTGAGCGTCGGAGTCGCGCCACTGGGAGTAACCAATAAGGCCTGCAGCCACCAAGCCGACCACCAAGTAGATCCAGATGCGGGGATTTCTGACCACAACCCAGTATCGCCTAGCTCGGCGTCACCCATGTCGGCGACGGGGTGCTGGTGCGAGTCTCGAGGATGAGATGGATGAGATGGACTTCAAGTGGCCAGTTCCAATTCTCCAGGCCACAGGTATCACTCTTCAAGCCGCCTCACAGCCTTACTTCAGCCGCGGCGCAGTACCTTTCGTACATTTGTCCTTAGCGCTTCACGAGCCATGTCGACCCAGGCGGGATCATCCACGCCCCTAGACTCGGCGGTCAGACCAGGCACGCCGAACAGATGAGACTAACAAGACACCTGTTCCGTACGGCCGTGGCGGGCCATCTGGCCCAGATTGGCCCCAAGACCAACCTGGGGGCTGAATCGGTGGCGAAAAGCGAAAGGAAAACCGCTGATCAGAGCCGGTTTTTTGTCGGGCTGACAGGATTTGAACCTGCGACCACTTGACCCCCAGGAAGTAGCGGTAGCGCATTTCCCCAGTACGCGCACGGTTTTCGCGGCCAGGGCACGGTGTCTGACGTTCATGGACGCGCAGGTCGTTCAGCATCGCGCATATCGTGTGGCCCCAGGGTGGTCCCAGGGTGGTCCCAGGGTGGTCCCAGAGTGGTCCCAGAGCCGCGCTGCCCAAATCGATGCCTAGCTCAATGACTAGCTGTCCGTGCCCACCATTCAGATCCTGACCGATGCATGTGCCGACGGCGCGGCGCGGCGCGCTGCTTCGCCACTGCCCGAGGATTTCCTGAAATGGCGTCCGGACTGGCTTGTTAGAACTAGCTACCCCTAGCACGAACCACCCCCTCGGTGGGTTTGTGAATCGCCGACTCGAAGCTCCGGTGACACAGTCCTCTGTCGAGTCAGGCCACGGCACCGAGCCGGCCCGGGCGCACACCCCCGGTGGCGCCCCATCGATACCCGCCAGCAATAAGCACCACTGCGAGCACCAGGCCGAACCGCCGCCGACCCGCCCGCAGCATCACGGAGCGGGTCGAGCCGAATGTGCAGGGTGTCGCGGTCGAGGATGATGTCGCCGGATCCGGCGAGTGCGGTGCGGATCAGGGTGTGGGCTTCGTCGTCGCCGCGGGTCTACCCGGAAAGACACCGATCATGTTTTCTCGCAAGCTATTCCGCTCGACTTCGCGCCGGTGTTCGCCCCGCGGCGGCTTCGACCTCCAGAGCAGTTACGGCCCATGCCGGCACGTTACGCTCCACCGCTGACCAGTAGCTGGTCACAGTTGACCGAGCGCATCTCCATCATCAGCGCCATGTTCGCGCGTGGATCTACGGGCGCGTCGATGATGTGCACACCGCCTGCCTCTGCCGCCTGATTGAGGATCCCTCGGAATTGTGCGGGGTCTTCTAGCCGGTGGCCGGTGGCGCCATAGCTGTGGGCGAAGCCAACGAAATCGGGGTTGTTGAAAGCCACTCCGTAGTTTTCGTAGCCGTCGGCCTTCTGCTTCATGGCGATCATGCCGAGGCCGTTGTCGTTGAACACCACGATGATCAGATCGAGCCCGAGGCGCACGGCCGTCTCGATGTCTTGGCTGTTCATGGCGAAGCCGCCGTCGCCGGTGAGCACCACGACCTTGCGCGTCGGATAGACGAGTTTGGCGGCGATCGCCGCGGGCAGGCTGATACCCATGGAGCCAAGCGCGTGGTCGATCAGCATGGTGTTGGGCTGGCGCGCGTTGAAGTTTCGTGTGGCCCACATCATGTGAATGCCGTTGTCGAGCGACAAGATGTCCTCGTCATCCATGAAATCGCGCAGAGTGGCGATCAGATGGCCCTGCTTGGCTGGGAACGACGTGTCGACCGAGGAGCGTTGGATGCTCTGTTGCATGGCCTCGCCGACTCGAAGAAAGCCGTCGTGATCCCAGGCTGGGTTTGGCTCTAGTTGCTCAGTGAGTCGCCGTAGCGCGTCGGCCATATCGCCGACGATTTGCGCTTGCGGGAAGTAGGCAATGTCACCCTCAGCGGCGAACGGGTTGAGGTGGATGACTGTTCGCCCGTCATGGGGTTGCATGAACAGGGTGGGCTTTTCCATGACGTCGTGGCCAACATTGAGGATCAAATCGGCAGCCTGTAGGGCGCAGTTGGGGTAGTCACCGGGCATGATGGAACAGCCGAGATAGCGCGGGTCGTCCTCATTGGCCACGCCCTTGCCCATCATGGTCGCGACGAAGGGGATCTGCGTCTTCTCGATCAGCGCCCGCACCGCAGCGGCAACGTCGGGCCGGTTCGCGCGGGTGCCACCGCCGACCATGATCAGCGGTCGGCTCGCGTTCCGGATCAGCTCGGCTGCAACGACAACGCTGTCCTGCGTCGCGACGGGGCTGTCGCCGTGACGGCACGCAACGAGCGGACCAAGCTGGGTCTCCTTGGCAACATCTTCGGGCAGTTCCAGATGCGCAGGCCCCTGACGTCCGCCGAGCGCCGACATCATTGCCTGCCGCAGCAGCGACCCGGCCATTTGGCCAGACGGGATCTTGGCCGCGAATTTGGTGATCGGGCGCATGACGTCGACCACGTCGACTAGCTGGTACTGCCCAAAGCGGTTGTCGCGCTCCGCCTTCTGGCCGGTGATGGCCAGCATCGGCATGCCCGCAAGGTAGGCGTGCGCAACGGGTGTGGTCAGATTCATCGCGCCAGCACCCAGAGTGGCCATTGCAACGGCAAGCTTGCCGGTCAGGCGTCCGTAGGCCGCCGCCGCGAAACCCGCGGCCTGTTCGTGGCGGAACAGAATGAACTTAATGCGCCCGTCTTTGCGGAGCGCTTCCATGAAGTGGAGGTTCTCATCACCCGGGATGCCGAAAACGTACTCCACGCCTTCGGCGGCAAGCGCCGCGACGATCTGCTCGCTGGTGTTCGTCGGTGCTGTCATAGCTCACCGCTTCCCTGGCTGAGGACAGTCTTCGGATCCTCAGACTTCAGGCTTTCTTTGACTTGGTCCATCTTCTCCATGACGTTGTGCGCCTTAGTCAGGATCGCTTCGACCTCGGCGCCGGGGATCACGACGGCCGTTGAGCCCCTGGCGAAGATCACATCACCTGGAATCACGGTGGCCCCACCGACGGTGACGGGAACATCAGCCAAATAGGGCTGGATCTCGTTGCCGCCCGCGCGCACCGTCTCGCCATAGCAGTACGTCGCGAAGCCGTAGGTGTTGAGTTCCTCGTAGTCGCGCAGCATCCCATCGGCGAGAATCCCTGCCATGCCAAGGTTTTCAACGCGGCTGAGCTTGGTGCCGCCGCCAAGCGATGTCTGGGGGTGGCCGTTCGACGCCATCACCAGCACCGCGCCAGTCGCGTCGCGGTTACCGATGGCGCGATACATGGCCGGACCGAGGCTGTGCTTCTTTTCATCCATCAGGTCCTTGCGGACCGGGAAGAAGGAAATGGTCAGCGCAGGGCCGACGAGCACCCGGTCCGGGTCTGGACTGTCAAGTTCGATGATATGGGCGCGATGCGCATGGGTCATCATCATCGCGTCGACGACGTCGGCGACCCCAAGGCCATCCACTAGTTCCATCAGCTGCATGAATTCATCCTCACCATTCTGTTCTGTTAGAAGCGTTCGCTCGACACGTCGTCGGGTTCGATCGGCATTAACCGCAGCAACAGGCTCACCACCGGAATCATCCGCCCCATCGCATTCGGGACAAGATTGTCCAGCGACGCCTTCACAGCCGCCGCAGTATCCGCACCAGGCAGATCAGTGCTCCCAAGCGCTCCGCTGACAGCGACCCCGCGCCGCCTCCCGTCTGAAAGCACCGCGTCGATCGCCGCCAGCAGAGAGCCGTCGTCGTGAAGGGGCTGCAACGCGCAATAGTAGAGCGCCAGGAAGCCTGGCCAATGAGCCAGGTTCCTGGGCAGGCTGACCTGTACGTCCCGCGCCTTGCCGCGCGCTCCGATCAGATTCACGGCGCGCACCATCTCCGCGACATGTGGCGGCATCTGCTCGAAATTCAACATCGCCGGCGCCGGCGATGTTGCGGTTGACTGAGGAGGGGGCTGTCGCGCTGGGGGGCTCGTCGGCGGCGCCTCACCGTTCAAGCGGGCCATCACAGCCGAAAAGGAAACGATGTTCAATGGATTTCCGCGGTCATATCCGAGAAGCGCGGAGCGGATCGCGGTTTCGTCATCCGCACCGACACCGACCGACCGCAGCGCGGCGCCGCTGAACCGAGGCACCGGCGGCAAATCCTGCCCATCGCGCAGCGCATCCGCCTCCACATAAACTTCGCCGTTCGCGTAGAGCGGTTTCATCGTCTCCCAAGTCCAGCGCAACCCACCAGGAATCGAAGCCAGATTACGCCAGATCAAATTGACGAAAGACATGCCGAGCGTTTCGCGGATGTCCGCATAGAGTTCCGCGATTTCCCCCGTTGCCTCGGCCTCGCCGATACTTGGAACCGGATCTCCCGATGACTGCATGGCAATGTCTCCTTGGCGCGGGGATCAGTCCGTCATGTTCTCGCGCATATAATCGGTCGCGAGCTTCATCGCCGCCATCTTGACTTTGTTCCGCTTCATCATTTTCGCATTCTGCTCGGCGATGTTGATCGAATACGGATTTTCGCGCAGCAGCTTCGCTGCAAACAGCAGATTGACGGCGGTCAGCTCGGCGTTACGACGCACGTAAGGCGATAGCTCACCGTGCGCCTCAATATAGCTCGCTCCCGGTCCGGCATCACCCACCCAGTACAGATCGGTATTGGGCGGCACAGTAACGCCGAAGTGCAGAAGGTTCGCGAAGGTGTTGGCCGCGCAATCGTGACTGCCGTCCTCGTTGCCCGTGACGACGCAGCCGGCGACCGATCCGTAAAGCGGGAACTGTCCCGTCTTTTCGCACATCACGGTTTTCGTCGTGCCGTCGAGCCGCTCGATGACGCGCTGCATCACCGAGGAGCGTACGCCCATCCAGATCGGCATGGCCGGCACGATGATGTTGCATCGCTTGATTTTCTCGAGGATTGTCGGCCATTCGTCTCCGTCGCCTTCGTCGTTTCCGATCCCAGGCTTGACGTTGTAGTCGACCACGCGAACGATCTCTGTTTCGATGTCCGGTTCATGGGCCTTCAGTCGCTCAACAAGCAGATTGCAGAGAGCCTCGGTGTTTGAGACCTCCGGCTCGTTTTTCAGGGTGCAATTGAGGAACAGCGCATAGAGCGGCCCTTCTATTTTCATCTCATGAAATATCGAGATTGCCATTCGGTCTCCATTTATTCTTATTGGTCACGGTCGGTATCTAAGCACGGCACCGGAACGGAGATTACACCAACCACCGCCATGGAGTAGGTCCCCCGGCTACCAGGACTCCTAATGGCTCAGGAATTGGTGTACGCGGATTCGGCAACTTCGGTGCAACAACCTTCTCCACCTACTTCTCCACCTACTTCTCCACCACGGCCGAATCCAGAACAATCACCAACGATCACGGATCGATCCGAACCCGCCGTCCCAGCTTCAGGGCTCCGGACATCAGGAGTCCTGAGCTTGGTGGCGTAGAGCCACATGACCAAGGCTGTCAACCACCAATCCGGCCACAGCCCAACGGTGCCAGCAGATGAGATACGGAGCCGTTTCCGCAACACCGCCAGAGTTGACAGGGAAGTGCAGTGCAACGCCACCTTTAAGGCGCTCGACAGGCGCCTGCTCTGTGGCGGAACATGCGGATCAGCCCCTGAGTCACCTGCCCCCGCACCCTTCCCCGATACGGTTGGCAAGTTCTTGGCAAGTTCAAGCCAAACGAAAGGAACGGAGGCAGCCCAGAATTTCTTCGAAACCGCCTCTTACCTGGTATTATCGTTGTCGGGCTGACAGGATTTGAACCTGCGACCCACTTGACCCCCAGGAAGTAGCGGTACCGCGTTTTCGCAGGTCGCCGACCGTGTTCGTCCGAGGCCCGGCCGAGGAAGACGTGCACAGACGCGCAGCGCGGCGGCCAGGTATTCGCCTGGGTTCAGCCGCCGTCGCGGGCTGTTCGACCAGCCGGGCGGCGGACTCCCCGATGCGTGGCGCCGTCAGTGCGTGGGCGTAGTGGCAGACCGCCTCGATCGGATCCTCAGCCATGCTCAGGCCACCTCACTATCGGCCCCGGCCGTAGCGGTGGCGACGTCGACACCGAAGGCGCGGTCGTCGTCAGCCAGTTCTCCCACGCCAGATTCCCGTCAGCCGGTGGGTCCCGTTGAAAGTGGTGGCGCCCACAACTTCGGCCACAGCGAGCTGAAGATTCGTATGACATTGCGCGCAGCCGTCGCTGGCAGTGGCTTCGGGGGCTACCACAACCTGGCTTGGGTCATCGGAGACAACCCCGTTCGAAGGTCGCCGAAAAGGAGGGAAGCACAAGTGGCCGTAGCAAGATGCTCTGCGCAGGCAGCAGCTGACGCGGCATATTCGACTCGCTGATTTCAGACCGAAGCTGATTAGGTTTTCGCGCTGGTGGGTTCGGGTGGCTTCTGGTGGCTGAAGCTGCTCCAGCGAACTGCGGTGGGGAAGATCGGGCCGAAGCACGCGAATCGGCAGCCGGGGTTGCGGCGGGCTTCTTGTCCCACAAGGCGGGCGGTGTCCTCGGCGAACCCGTCGCGTGGGTAGCGGTCAAGGATTTCCTCGAGGTTGTCGGGGTGTATGGCCCGTTGCTGGGCGATGACGTCGACGAGTCCGCCTTCTCGGAGGTAATGGGCAACCGGTCCGTATCGATGCGCAGGCACGAACGGGTTGAGGTTCGTTGTGATGGCCAGTGCCACGCTGTCCTGGCGTGGCGTAGCCCATCCGGCGGCGGCAGTGATCTGCCGGGCGTGCCTGGCGCCGGCGACGATGAAACACCCTTGCCGGTTGGGATCAAAGAGTCCGGTGTCGTGGAGCAGTGCCGCGACACAGAGTGCTTCGCGATCGAGTGGGGCGGAGTTGTGGCTCAGTTCGTACCGGATCGCTGTGAAGCAGTAGGTGCGGAAGCTGTGGTCGATGATGTGGGGGCTGGCGACGGCGCGCAGATGCTGTTCGGCCGCACGGACCGCTGGTGTTTGCGGGGGCGCCCACCCTGCGAGGTCGATCTTCCGGGGTGGGTGGGGTGCTGGCATCACTCCGCGTCGGCCGAGTGACCAGCGCAGTCGGGGACCGGCGTCACCGAGTAGCACCGCGGCGGTGCCGGCGAGCAGGATCAGACGCTGGGAGAGCGAGAGCGGCGGGCCGCCCAGCTTTTCCCATTCCAGCGATCCGACCGGCGGCCGAGAGTTGTTACCCATCCGTTACTCCTTTCCCATTGGATGTGCGCCAAGGAAATCCTCGACCGCAGTGACCAGGCGGTCGGGCTGGTCCTCCGGTATGAAGGTGCGACTGCCTGCGGTCAAAGTCTCCGACCTTCTGGTCTACGTCAATCAGAAAGGCAATAGGACCGGGCCATTCGCCCTCAGTATGATCAGCCCGGTCAAGTACGAGAACAGATCCACTCAGACGGCACAAGCCGCCTGACCCTGTGTTCGCCAACGGGGTCAAGCCCACAGGCGTTGACGACGAGGGTGTGGCTGTGGGCCTGGGTGGTCTGGTCTTCGTGGCGGCGGGCGCGGATTCAGCCGCGGTTGGCGTTCATTTCTGCCTGCGGCGCGCAGTTCGTATGACTATCTGAAAAAGAGGAGTGCCCACGTGTTCAGAACACCGTTGTCCCCGAAGCCGACGAGTGACGGAGCATTCAGTCCGTCGTCGCTTGCGTTGCGCGTCGCAACGGTCCACAAGACTGACTTCGAGCCGATCGAATATCCGGATGCGTGCTCTGGTGGCGATCGACGGATCCTGATGATCTGCACCGAAGAACGCAACATGACGATGGCGAACGGGAAGAAGTTCTCGACCGGGAACCACCCCGTCGAGATGCTGCTCCCGATGATGCATCTCACCAACGCCGGGTTCGAGGTCGACGTCGCGACCCCGACCGGTGCACCGGTGAGGATCGAGATGTGGGTGATGCCTGA
>Ga0210003_1003359_pt1 | contig 13044 bp, 9 predicted proteins | sample LantaG_FD_182804 | JGI IMG/M metagenome (GOLD analysis project Ga0210003, IMG submission 182804) | Deep subsurface microbial communities from Baltic Sea to uncover new lineages of life (NeLLi) - Landsort_02402 metaG (SPAdes) (version 2) | ecosystem: Environmental > Aquatic > Marine > Oceanic >... | reverse complement strand
TCGAGCACCCCGGGCACAAACCCGGCCCCGATCCCCTGGATCTTGTGCGGTCCGGGCCCCCCACCGGAGAGCACGGGCGACTCGTCGGGCTCGACCGCGACGACGCGCACCGACGGCTTGCGCCGCTTGAGGTAACCCCCGGCGCCAGTGATCGTCCCTCCCGTACCCACCCCGGCCACGAGCACGTCGATGGTGCCCGCCGTGTCCTGCCAGAGCTCAGGCCCCGTCGAAAGGCGGTGCGCCTCGGCGTTGGCGCCGTTCTCAAACTGCTGCAGCACGTAGGCGCCGCGCGTCTCGGCGGCAATCTCCTGCGCTTTTGCGACAGCTCCTTTCATCCCCTTGGCAGGGTCAGTAAGAACGAGCTCGGCCCCAAAGGCGCGGAGCAAGACGCGTCGCTCCAGAGACATCGACGCCGGCATGGTGAGAACGAGCTTGTAGCCTTTCGCGGCGGCGATGAAGGCGAGGCCGATGCCCGTGTTTCCGCTGGTAGGCTCGACCAGCGTCGTCTTGCCCGGCGCGATGAGCCCTTTGCTTTCGGCGTCCTCGATCATGCCGCGGCCGATCCTGTCTTTCACGGAAGAGCACGGCTCCATGATCTCGAGCTTGGCCGCGACGCGGCCCGGGAGGCCCCTGGCGACAGTGTCAAGGTAGACCATGGGCGTGTTGCCGATCAGGTCGGTCACGGACTCGGCGATGCCCTTGGGCAGGGGCCGAGGAGGGAGGTCGGGGTCGGCGTCGGAAGAAGCGGCGGCGGCGGCGAGAGAGGGCAATGACGTCGACGACGACGACGGCCGACGAATCGGTGCCAGCCCAAGAGCGGTCTTTCGGCTAAATGGCACGACACCCTGCTTCACGGGTGCTCCTTGACGTGCTGAAGCCATCGCGCGAGGTGTCGATGCCTGAAGATGAGTGTAAAAAAGAGGAGGAGAAAGAAGGAGAGGTGCAATTTTGGGGGTGACTGAGCTGGCTCGCCGACTTCCCAATGCTTTTCCTTTTTTCTCTTTTATTTTCCACCCCCTTGCAGTCTACTAACGCCGCTGGTTCTTACCTTGATGGAAGAAACAGCGTGAGACGCGACTGCGCACGCAGAGAGAGAGGAAGCCATCCTGTCCAAGTACGCGAAAAGAAAAGAAAAAGAAACAAAGAAGCGAGAAGCGAATTCTTTCGATGTCGAGGTCAAGTGGGGGAAAAAAAAGTGGCTCACTTCCTGCGTTTCGATTGAAAAAAGGCAAGAAAAAAACAATTCGCACGCCTTCTTTTCTCCGTTTCTGTACCGAATTCCGATCAGACACCTTTCAAAGAATGAAGTTTTTGGTTGCATCTTGCCGCTCGCACGCGGGCATGGGCATCAAAAGCTTGAGCGAGCGGGAAAACGCGAAAAAGACATCGTCATCGTCGTCGTCGTCGTTCGACCACCTCGCCCCGACCTCTCCCGTCCTCTCCAGGCGACGCGCCGCCGCCGCCCTATTGCTCTCCAGCAGCGGCGGCGTCGCCACGGCGGCGCTCTCTCTTCTCTTCAGACCTTCCCCTGCAGAAGCAGCAGAAGCTGCTGCTGCTGCTCCCAAGCTCTCCACCTCGGGCAAGAGGGGCATCGCCGCCTACGTGCGCAAGCGCAGGCTCGACCCGCTCTCGTCCTACGTGCCCGCGGTGCTTGCCGCGCGGGAGCAGCTCGCCGGGCTCGAGCCGGCGCTCGCCGCCGGGTCGGACCCGGTCGAGACGCGCATCGAGCTCCGCTCGGGGGCCTTTGAAGGGCTCAGGGACAACGTGCGCGCCGTGGGCGAGTACGCAACGACAGCGGCGGCGGCAGAGAGCAGCGGAAGCGGAAGCGGCAGCGGGGCTAGCAAGAGTTCCTCCTCCTCCGAAAACGGCTCCGTCGCGGCCTTCTTCGAGGCCGTGCAGAAGCTCGACTACGAGCTCTTCGCCGCGGCCAGGGAGAAGCGCGACGCGAGCCCGGCCGCCGCGGAGGCCCTGCGCGCCGGCGTGGCGGCGCTGGACGCGCTGCTGGCAACGGTCCCGGCCGCGGACCTTGAAGAGGCGCGCAGGCTCGTCGCGACGGCGGCCGGCGGGAAGAAGAAGAACGAGAGCTCTTCTCCTTCTCCTTCTTCTTCTTCTGCTGGGACGGCAGGAGCAGCAGCAGGTGCTGTTGACGATGAGAAGCTGCGCATGGTCGTTCCTGATGCTGTTGCGCGGTGATGAGAGGGAAAACGAGAGAGAAAGAGAGGAATGGAAATGGAAATGGAAAACAGAAGAAGAAAGTGCTTTGACATTTTTTGTTGTTGATTTTGATTTTTTTCTCCCTCTCTAGTTGTTTTCTTTCTCCGTCTCAACTGCCACCTCCTCTTTCTTCTCGTCGCCTTCTTCTTTCTCTTTGTCTGTCGCCGCAGAGGGAGCAACAGCAGCAGCAGGAGCAACAACAGGAGCAGGCGAAGCCGAAACCTCTCCCTCTCCTTCCTTGCCTCCTCCTCCTCCTCCCTCGCCTCCTCCTCCCTCCTCGCTCCTCTCCTCCTCTCTTCTGCCGCCGCCGCCCTCCCCGGGGGGTCTCTCCACCGCGGCGATCGTGTCGCGGAGCACCGTCACCTCGGCCAGCAGCGCCGCGATCGTGCGCCTCTGCTTCGAGGAGGACGACGAAGACGAAGAAGAAGAAGAAAGCAGGGGGTGCTCGGCTAATGCTGCTGCCGCCGCGTCCGAAGCTTCGTCCTCGGCGGCGTCGTCGTCGTCCTCGCCCTCGCCCAGCGCCGCGGCCGCGAGCGCGTCCCTCACCGCCGCCACGGCGGCCACGCGCTCGGCGGCGGCCCCCTCGGCAGCGGCCAGCGCGGCCCTCGCCGCGCCCTCCTGGTCGTCGAACAGCCTGGCGCCGAACGCGACGCCGATGCCGCCGCCGCCGCCGCCATCGGGGCCGCCGTCGGCAGGGCCGCCTCCGCCGCCGCCGCCGCTGGTCAGCAACAACCCCGCGGCGGCGGCGCGCCTCCTCCGCGCGGCGACCTCGCGCAGCTCCCTCGAGCAGAAGGCGATCCTCGCGAGCAGCAGCCGCAGGTCGTCCCTCGCCGCGGCCAGGTGCGCGCCCGAGGCCGCGAGCAGGGCCCGGCGGGCCGCGCTTGAGGCGCTCAGCGCGCGGAGGCGGGACGCCGCGGCGGCCCGGCGCTCGCGGCTTCCGGCAAGGGACACGAGCTCGCTCGCCGCCGTCGCCGCGCGCCCCCTCGCCGCCGCCGCCGCTCCGGCCGCCGCCGCCCTCGCCGCGTCGAGCTCCGCCGCGTCCCCGCTCAGCGACGCCCCCTCCTCCAGCACGCACCGGGCCTCGGCCGCGTCGGCGGCGGCCTCGCGGGCGCAGGCCAGCTGCCTGTCTATCGAGTCGAGCTGCGACGTCAGCTGCCGGCGCCGGAGCTCGAGCTCCGCCACCGCCTCGGCCGCCGCCGCGGCCTTTTCTTCGACCTGCGCGAGCGACTCGGCGCGGAGGGCGCCAGAGCGCTGCGAGCGCGCCTCGACTGCGTTGGAGGCCTCGAGGGCGGCGTCTGCGTCCCTGGTGGCGTCCTTGGCGAGGGAAGAGAGGGAGGCGAGCGCCGCGGCGGTGGCTGCGGGGAAAAGAAGAGAAGCAGAAGGAGGAGAGGAAGGAGAAGAAGAGGAAGAAGGAGAGGAAGGTTTGTTGTTTCCGTTTCCGTTTCTTGTCGATTCTTCTTCTTTTTCTTTTTCTTCGGGGGAGGAGGGGCCAGCAGCAGCAGCAGAACGAGCTGCATCGGCGGGTTCGGGATCAGGAGAAGTCGCGCGGGGAGAGGCGCTCTTACTTCCACCTCCTCCTCCAGTTCTACCTCCTCCTTCCCCCGCCCCGCCGCTCCGCGCCGCCGCGAGCGCCGCGCGGCGCTCCGCAACGGCCAGGGCCTGCGCCCTCAGCTCCAGCGCTGCCCCCGTGGCCGCGAGGCGAGCCGCGAGGAGCGACGGGAGGTCCTCCGTGCTGGCGGCGAGCGCAGAGTCGGGGGGGAGCGGAGGAGGAGCAGAAGAGGACGACAGCGGCGACGGCGAAGGCGGCGACGAAGAAGAATCGACCCCCGCGGCCTGCGCTGCTGCCGACGACGAAGACAGCAGGGCCGAGAGCGACAGCGTCGCCGCGGCCTCCCCTGCGGCCGCGGCCGAGGCCTCCCGCGCGAGCGCCGCCCCGCGCAGGGCGAGCGCCTCCTCGTCGGCGTCGGCGAGCGTGCGCGAGACGGCGAGCGCCGCGGCCTCGACAACGGCGTCGATCCCGGCCGAGGAGAAAGGAGAAGAAAGGGTAGAAGAGGTAGAGGAAGCAAAAGAGGATGGGTCTTCGGAGAGGACTGCGGCGGCAGCGGCCGTCGTCGCCGCGGCGGCGACGCTCCGGCCCGTCTCGGCGATGAGCGCGGCGAGTTCGGCCGCCGCGGCCGCCGACGACGACGAAGAAGAAGATGAGCTCTCTCCCTTGTCTCCGTCTCCCCCGCGCCCCACGCACGCCCCTAGCAGCCTCGTCAGCATCTCCGCCTCGGCTTCGTCCCTGGGAGGGGCTCTGGCGAAGGCGCGGGCGAGGTGCAGCGGGGCGGCCGAGCGGAGGAAGGCGTCGCGGAAGGCGCAAGCGCGGCCGAGAGAAAGCAGCTCTTTGTCGTCGTCGTCGTCGTCGTCGTCGTCGTCCGAAGGTGAAACGGGAGACGACAAAACAGAAGCAGAGGCCACGGCCGCGGCGCCGCGCTCGAGAAGCGGGAGCCACTTCTCGACGAGCGCGGCGCGGGCCTGGGCGGCGGCGGCGAGCGCCAGAGCAGCCGCGGAAGAAGAGGGAGAGGTTTCGTCGTCGTTGTCGCCGTCGCCGTCGTCGTTGTCGTTTGCCGCCTTCTTCTTCTTCTTCTTCTCGCTCCCCTTGTTCTTCTTCTTCTCCTTCTCTTGCTGCGGCTTGTAGATCGTCGTGAACGCCTCCGCGACGGCGGAGGCCTCCCTCTCGAGCTCCGAGGACAGAGCCGCGGTCGCGGCGAGCGACGCGACGGCTGCTGCCGCGGTGGTGGCGGGCGACGACAAGGAAACTCCTTCGTTCTCGCCGCTGCCTCCTCCGTCACCACCACTGCCACCGCTGCTCATTCTCCGCGGAGCGAGGCGAGAGAGCGCCCTCGTGGCGCCCCCCGCGAGGCGGGAGAGGAGCCACGGGACGCTCGAGGAAGTGGCGGCGTCGGCCGAGGAGGAGGACGGGGGACTCGAGGTCGTCGTCGTCGTCGTCGTCGTCGTCGTCGTTTGGCCATCGTTGCCGCCGACTCCTTCTTCTGCTCCTCCTCCCTCTGCTCCTTCTCTGCCCCTTTCCGAGGCACCACCTCCCTCTGTTCCAACTACAGCGGTCTCTGCTTCAGCCCCGGGGTCGGAAGAGAGCTCGCCGGCCGGCAGCGAGGGCGCGGGGGCGTCTCCAGGGTTTTCTTCTTTGTCGGCCATTGGAAATCGATGAGATGGCTCTCTCTCTTTTTCTCTTTCTTCTCTCACGCGTCTCTTTCTCCGCTCTCTTGTGCTCCTTCTTCTTCCTCGGAGGGCGACAGAAGAAAGAGGACTACACGCCGGTAGTGGAAAGAGAAGGAAAACGAAAAGAGAAGAAGCGTTTTTCCTTTGTGCTTCGATGTGTCGGAGTCTTCTTTTTTAAAGAAAGAAAAAAAGGGCGAGCGAAAAAACGAGTGATTTTTTTTCTTCTCTTCGTTTTTGCTCTCAGTTCCGAGGAGGCGCGCTGCTCCCTAGCGTTTTTAAACAAACAAACAAAAACTTCCGTCGCGCGTGAGGCCCTCGCCCCGCGCGCCATGCAAAAGCCGCGCGCCGTGGTCGCGAGAGTCAAGGTTTCAACCACGATGGTAACAGAAAAAAGTTCGCGATCGCCGGAAAGCAAAACCGAAAAACTCTTCGTCCCCCCCTCTGCGACAGCTGACGGCGACGGGAAAAAGAAAAACTCTTTCCTCCTCCTCTTCTCTTCCCCTTTTTCTCTCTCAGTACCGCTCCTCGTGGCCCCAGTAGCGCCTGCCGTCGACCGTGGCGGACCAGCAGTGCCCGTTGACCGGGTCCAGGACCGCGGCGGCGTCCCACGGGACGTAGAGGTCCCAGTGCCAGCTCCTGCGCCTCCTCGTGGGCCACGGCCCGCGGAGCTCGCTGTCGAGAAAGGCCGACGACAGGCCCGTCTGCGTCAGCGCGGCCTTGAGGTCCCAGGTCGCCCACAGGGCGTCGTCCTCGTCGACCTCGCTGCCGTCGACGTGGTGGGAGCAGAGGAAGGAGAAGAGGACGAGGGGGCGCGGCGGGGCGGGGTTGGAAGGGGGGCGAACAGGAGAAGGGGGACGAGCGTCGGCAAAGTCGTCAAAGTCGTCGTCGAAGTCGTCGTCGTCAAACTGGTCGCGGTTGCGTTTTCTGCCGCCGCGTCGTCTCGACGGCACGGCCGCGGCGCGATCGACGTAGTAGTTGGCGGTCGTGGCACCCTGCGGCGGAGGCGCGAGGTGGATGGAAAGAGGTGGAGCTCTCGTTCTTCTTCTTCCGACGCCGCCCCTTGCTCTGCGGCGGCGTGATTGCGACATGCGGTCCCTCGCCCCCGTGTCGCGTACGCTGCTGAGTCGTTTTTCAGAGTCCAAACTCCCGCAGGACCTGAGTGCTGAGCGCTTTAGATCCTATGCGACTTGGGAGACGCAGCAGGCCGCGCAGAGGTCGCGCCGCAGAGGTCGGCGATGGTCAATCGATGGCCCAATCGGAGGAAAGAAAGAGGGGGACGTTTTCTTCTTCTTCTTCTTCTTCTTCTTCTTCTTCTTCTTCTTCTTCTTCTGTTCTTTTTCTTACTCTTTCTCTTCTTTTCTGCTGTTGTTAATGCTTCTAATTGTGGTTTGGAACGAGAAAGTAACAGCTGCTAGAGTTGGAACGCGGTCGAATGTTTTCCGCACGCCGCGGAGAGGAGGTTGAGAGAAGAGAAAAAGAGAAAAAGTGGTTTCGGATATTTTTCTTTCTCACTATTTTGACAAAAGAAGAAGAGAAAGAAAAATAATGTTCCTTCGCTAGCTTCCTCCATGCTCCTCGCCGCGGCCTCGCTGGCCCGATGCAGCTTCAGGACGGAGCCTTCGCTCCGCTCCTTTGCTGCTGCTGCTGCGGCTTCGATAGCAGGCGGCAGCAGCAGTGGAGGCGCGAAGAAAAAGAAAAGGCAATCGAAATCATCATCATCTTCCTCCTCGCCGCCTCTGCCTCACCCACCCGCTCTCCCCGTCGTCGTCCTGCTCGGCAGGCCCAACGTCGGCAAGTCCGCCCTCTTCAACCGCCTCACGGGCTCGAGGCAGGCCCTCGTGAGGGACACACCGGGCTCGCACGTCACCAGGGACTGGAGGAGCTCGAAGGCGGGAAAACTCGGGGACCTGCGCTTTGAAATCGTCGACACCTCTGGCCTCGAGGAACAAAAAGTAAAGAAGGCTTCTTCTTCTTCCTCTTCTGCTGCTGCTTCTGCTCTCCTCGACAGCAGCAGCAGCAGCCTGGGCTCCAGGGTGGCCTCGCTGACGGCCGACCTGCTGACTCGGAGGGCCGACGTCGCGCTGCTGCTGCTCGACGCGAAGGACGGCATCACGCCGGCCGACGAGGCGCTCGCGCGCTGGCTGCGGAGGAGGCCCGGCCTCGTCACTGCCATTGCGAGCAGCAGCAGCTCCGATTCTTCTCCTGCTTCTCCCGATTTTCATCATCTTGACTCCTCTCGTCGTCCTCCGGCTCCCATCGTCGTGGCGGTCAACAAGGCAGAGGCCGCGCGCTCCAACCCCAGGGTCGCAGCCGCCGTCGCCGAGGCCGGCAGCCTGGGGTTTGGCGAGGGCGTCGGGGTTTCGGCGGAGACGGGAGAGGGGCTGGCGGAGCTCTACGCGGCGCTAGCTCCGACGCTCGACAGGGCGGCGGAGAGACTAATGCAAGAGATGGAAGAGTCGGAGGAAGTCGAAGGAGAAGAAGAGTTTGAAGGAGGAGGAGAAGAAGGAGAACAACAGCCGATGCGCGTCGCGCTTGTGGGTGCGCCCAACGCGGGAAAGTCCACGCTCTCCAACGCGCTGCTGGGCTCGGAGAGGTCGCTGACGGGGCCCGAGCCGGGTTTGACGAGGGACGCGGTGTGGGCGACGCTGGAGTGGAGAAGTCCTCCTCCTGCGGGTTCGCCGTCGTCGTCCTCGCGGGAGAAGAGGAAGAAGACGGAGGAGGAGGAGCAAGGAGAGGGAGAGGAAGCAGAAACTTCTTCTTCGACTCCTTCTCCTCCTCCTCCTCGCCAGAGGGCCCGCATCGTCGAGCTCATCGACACCGCGGGGTGGGACAGGCGCACGGCCAGGACGGCGTCGATAGGGAACAACGACGGCGGCAGCGGCGACAACGGAGGAGAAGGAGGAGGGAAGGCCCTTTCTTCCTCAACGGCAGCGTCGTCGACGGCGTCTTCTTCTTCCTCCTCCTCCTCTCTCTCTTCTTCCTCTTCTTCTCCCGCCTCCACGCTGCTGGCCCCGGCAGACGTCATCGCCGAGGCGATGCGCCAGACGGAGCGCGGGATCAACCTCGCGCACGTCGCGGTCGTGGTCGTCGACCTGGCCGCGGCGGCGGCGCGGGCGGACGCCTCTTCCCTGTCTTCGGCGATTGAGCAGCAGCAGGGAGGAGGGGAAGCGGCGGCGACGGCGACGGCGGCGGCGGCGGCGAGAGCGAGGAGGAAGAAGAACAATAGTAACAACGACGACTTCGACTCCGACGCCGCGGCCCCGCAGATCCTGACCCGGACGGAGCTCGCTCTGGCCTCCCGGGCGGCAGAGGCCGGGCGCGCGGTCGTCTTCGTCGGGGCCAAGGCGGATCTGCTGCTCGGAAGTAAAAACTCCTCTTCCTCTTCGCTCGAAAAGAGCCCGGCCGTCGCCGCGGCCGCGCGCGCTCTGGCGCTCGACGTCTCCCGCCGCCTCCCGCAGCTCGCCGGCGCTCCAGTGCTCGCCCTCTCGGCCGCCACGGGCGCCGGGATGCACAGGCTGCTTCCCGCCGTGGCCGCGGCGCACGCGGCGTGGGACGGGCGCGTGCCGACTTCGGCGCTCAACCGGTGGCTCGAGGGCGCGAAGAAGAAGGGGGGCTCGCTTGATACGGCATCTTCTCCGTCGCCGTCGTCGCCGTCGTCTTCCCGCGGCGGCCTCGACGCCGCGGCGCGCTCCCTGGCCCGGATCCGCTACCTCACGCAGGCCTCCACCAGGCCCCCTTCCTTCGTGGCCTTTGCCCGCGGAGGGACGAGCAGGGGCAGTGGTGGTGGTGGTGGTGGCGGAGGAGGAGGAAACGTCAAGGGCAAGAAAAACTCGTCGCAGTCGTCGCAGTCATCGAGGGCCGAGGCGGCGGCCAGGAGGGCCGCCGACGAGCGACTGGAGAAGATGCTCTGCAACAGGCTCCGGGCCGAGTTCGGGATGCGCGGGGTGCCTATCCGCGTGGCAGTGCGCGGGTCCGCCTCTTCGACTGCTGGAGGTGGAGGTGGGAAGGCGGACTACCGGCGGCGGAATTGAGAAAGAAAGAGACAAAAAAACTTGCAAGAAAAAAAAAACAAATGGAAAATTCTTTTACTTCTTCTCTTCCTTTCTCTCTTTTCTCTTCCTCTCTCTTTCTCTCTTCTTCTTCTCACCCCAGCAGATCGCTCAGCGCCGCGGAGACGTCCCCTCCCCGCCGCCGCAGCGCCGCGCGCGCGTCGGGCTCGGAGAAGCCCATCGCCACCAGCTGGGCGACGGAGGCGGCAGAGGGCTCCGCCGCGGCGGCCGCCCACGAGGCTCCTCCTGCTCCTGCTCCTGCTGCTCCCGGAGGAGGCGGAGGAGGCGCTCGCCCTGCGACCCCAAGCCCATAGCCCCCTCCTCCAGTTCCTCCAGCCCCGGATATAAACCTCGCCCTCGCTGCGGCGTTTGCAGCCGAAGGTAAGACGACACACTCCTTGATCGGCGCCCAACCCAACAAGGGACCAAGCACCCTCGCCGCCGCGGCCGAGACCGCCGGCGGGAAGCGGAGCGATCCAAGCCCCGCGACGTCAAAGCGCACTGCCGCGCCAGCCGCGACACCCGCTAGAGCGGGCAGCCAGGCCCTGCGCCCTCCGATGAGCAGCAGCTGCAGGGCCTCGAAGTAGAGGAAGTGCTTGTCTGTGATTTTGATCCCGCGAGAGGAAGGAGTTGAAGTGGAGGTCGAGGTCGAGGGAGTCGAGGTCGAAGCGTTATTGCTGTTCTCGTTGTTCCCAGGCCGCGGCGAGCCCGGCGCCGACGAAGGGCCGGGCCCGGCGAGCACGATCGACGTCGTGGCCGGAACGTCGAGCACCAGGGGCACGAGCAGCGCGAAGACGAGGGCGTAAGGGCCTCCCGCGAGAGTCGGCGTCGTTTTTGTCTTGGTCGTTCCGCTTCCACTTCCACTTCCACTTCCTCCTCTTCGCCCGAAAAGCAGCGCCGAGAGCAGCGTCCTCGCCAAAGAAGCCAGCGTCGCGCCGCCGATCCCGCCCAGGGCCGCACCCGACGCCGCCGCCGCGGGCCCCACCGCTCGCTCTGCGGCGCGGGACTGATAGATCAGGGCCGCGGCGAAGATGAGCTCGCCGGCCGTCGCGAACCCGAGCGAGCGCGAGAGAGAGAGCGAGGGGCCCGCGGCGGAATCGCTGCTGCCGCCCCGGATCCGGAGCACCAGTGAGGCGCCTCCCACGGCCAGGAGCAGGGCTTTGGTGACGGGGGCGCCGCCGAGGCCCGGGGCGCCGCCGTTGAACATTTTTTTTAAAGATAGAGGCGGGGAAGGGAGAGAGAGAGAGTCGAGGTCGAAGGTCGAGGACGAAGAAGAACCGATTCGATCGATTGCTATCGACTCCCCTTTTTCTTTTGCGTTCGATAAAGCTGCCTCTGCTGCTCTGTTTTTGCTTCCGTGGACTCGCACGAGAGCAAGAGGACAGGAGACCAGCCCTCGTCTCTGTGAGTGAGAGAGACGGGAGCGCGGCAAGGAGGAGAAGGAGTTGGAAAGAAGCAAAAGGCAAAGAGAAATTCGAATGCTTTTTTGATTTTTTTTTTCAAACGAACGATCGTGAAAGTGAAAAAACTTTGGGCGAAGAAGAAAAACCAAAAATAGAACTCGTTTTCTTCTAAATCATCTCTCTCTCTCTTGACCCGCCGCATCCCTTCTTTCAGCATGGATGACGCAGCCGCAGAGCAGCCAGCTGAAACAACAACAAAAGATCTTCCTCCTCCACCTCCTGTTCTCCTCCTCTCTAGCGAAAAAGACGACTCCTCTGCCGCCGCTCTCGTCTCCTCGGCGCTCTCCGACTTTGGCGCCGCTTCCTCCGCCGCTTCCTTGGCCTTCGCCTCCTCGCTCGACGACGCCGCTTCCAGGGACGCGGAGCGCCTGAGGGTCTCCCAAGCAGCAGCGAAGGAAGCGGAAGAGATCGCGAGAAGGTCCCTGGGGGATATTGACGACCTCCTGACTGCTGAGTCGACTTCCTCGACTTCCTCAACTTCCTCGACCTCGACCTCAAACCCTACCTCTTCTCTGCTCGACCTCCTCTCCTCGGCCTCGGCGGCGCTCGAGGAGGCCACGCGGCGCCTCCGCGACGCCGACGCCGCCGACGTGAGCCTGCTGCTCTCCAGGGGCAGGGAGCTCGAGGAGCTGCACTCGAGGGCGGTGGAGGTCTGCTGCTTCGGAAAAGCGGGGAAGAAGAAGAACAACAACAAAAGCGACGACGACGCTTTTTCTCCTTCCTCTTCCATCTCAACTTCTTCTTCTCCTTCCCTTCTCGACCCCGCCTGCCGCGACCTCGAGGAGGCCCTCTGCCAGTCCCGCCGGAAAGTCGTCCTTAAGTATTTATCTGCGATCGAGAGGGCCAACCTGAGGAAGGAGGCCGCCGAGAAGGAGCTCGTCGCCGCCGCCGGGGCCGCTGCGCGCGGGGTCCCCGTTTCGGCTCGGGCCGCCGCCGCGGCGGAGCACGACGCCACCAGAGAGATCAAGGAGCTCTCTCAAAGAGTAAAAGAGCTCCGGGTGCAGGCGTCTGCCGCTTCCACCGCGTTCGCACAAAGAAAGAAAGCCGCAGAGAAGGAAGCGGCATCGCTCAAAGCCGCAACGGAAGAGAACGAGCGAGCGACGGCGGCGGCGAGAGAACAAGTCGAAAAACACACAAAGCAGCTCCGCTCCCTGCAGAGGGAGAACGAGACGAGCGAGGCCGTCGAATCAGCGAGGCTCGAGAGGGCCGAAAGGGCGCTGGAGTCTTCTAGAGGGCGGCGGAGGGCGGCGGAGGAGGCGCGGAAGGTCGTCGCCGCGGCGCTCGCGGACGAAGCGAGAAAGGTAAGGAAGAAGAGAAAGAGAGAAGAGAAGAGAGAGAGAGAAAAAGAGAAAAAAAGAAGAGAGAGAGGAGAGGCGTTACCGTTTTTTTCCGTTTCTTCTCTTGTGTTCTCACACCTCTCTTCCTCTCTTTTTTTTCTTTTTACAGATCGCGGCCATGCGGCAAGAGGACCTGCGGGCGCTGAGGGAAGCGCAGGAGGCGGCGGCAACAGGAGGAGGGGGCGGTGGGAGTGGAGAAGGCGAAGAGACGCGAGAATGAAGAAAGAAAAAATGGAAAAGACTTTGACCGCTTCTCTCTCTCTCTCTCTCTTTATTTCCTCTTTCCGTTTCTGCGTTCCCTTTGCAACAAACAGAACGAAAAGGGAAACGACGAGAAAGAAGGACGGCAACTCTCAGCGCGGGGCCTTTTTCTTCCATGCCCACTTGGGCACCGCCGTCATCAGAGAAGCGGCGGAGGCGGCGTCGTTTCCGTTTGAAGAAACCGCCGTCGTCGCTGTCGGAGGAGGGGGCACCACCGGCATCGTCGAGCAGTAAGGGGCGAAGTCCAGCCCCTGGTAAGCCGCGTCGTTGGCGTTCTTGCGGGCGTGGAACTCCCAGGCGTCGTCGGGGACGCGGGCGGAGGCCTTTGGTGGTGGTGGTGGGTGGGGGGGGAGGAAAACTTTTTTTTTTTCCTTGCAAGGGTCGGGCGGCTTTCCAGCGACGGGCATCGGGGTTGGCGCGTCGGCCCGCTTAGCAAAGGGTTGCGGCCGTTTTTCCTTCTTCTCCTACAATAAAAATATATGAAAACTTTTCTTACCG